>ERZ1673737.1056-NODE-1056-length-29416-cov-7.139607_pt1 | contig 29416 bp, 50 predicted proteins | sample MGYA00580211_ERZ1673737 | MGnify/ENA primary metagenome ERZ1673737 (study PRJEB41218, sample SAMN15661789) | gut metagenome | host: Homo sapiens | place: Canada: London | collected 2015-08-20/2019-03-30 | study: EMG produced TPA metagenomics assembly of... | reverse complement strand
CATTTCCATGAAAAATTGTTCATAAGGCTTGATGTGTGGGTTCCCTGATTTGGTGAACACCCAAAACAAGCGATTGAAGAAGGTCATGTCAAAATTGGCTAACATGTTGATGTCAACTTCATTGTTGCCATTCTCCGCCATCTGCATGATATTTTGATTTGAGATCATTCCAAATAGATCTTGGAAGAAATCTTTCCCAAACTCACTCTTATAAGCGATAGGAGTGTAAGCATTGGTTACAAGCTCATACTCCTTTTCACTAATGATCACACTCTTACGCATTTAAGACCTCCTCAATTACAAAGCTTGATTAGGTTCATAGACCTTTTCAAACCATTTCTTATAAACTTCTTGATCATCCGCTGATGTGATGGAACGTTTCACCACTTGATCACCAGGACGGGGACTAGCATTGAAGCTCAATTCACGTTCATTCACGTTGGTCCCGTTCTTAGTAGCTGATCCACTTGATGGGCGACTTGCTGAACAGTAATACATGACATGGCGTGTCTTGTTAGCATCGCCAGCAAATTCAAACATAAGTGCAAAGTTGGTTGTCTTCGCATCTGCTTTTTCTGTGACCACTCCTGTTGTAGAGTCTTTGATGTCGCCCAAAATTTTTGTTGCGAATGCTTCAATGATGTGTGGGACTTTGAATTTACCTTCGTAACCTTCGTTTGAGTTGACGAAGTAATAATCAATGTTATCAGCTTTCACTGATCCTGAATCCCCTTTAGGGTCCAGCGTCAATTCCATCGCTCCAGGGAAGCGGAATACTTGACCATAAGTGATCACTCCTGCCTCGCTGATGGATTGGATTGGTGCCACATGGACATTTTCAAGTCCAAATGTAACTTTGTTTTCAGTCATTTCTTTCCTCCTCAATATAGATAGACTTCATAAGACTTCACAAACAGTCTTTCTGATTCAATAAAATTCTCTTCTTGAACATCATAAAAGAGCTTGTGGTCATTCCACAGCTCTTCCAATCGTTCTTCTAGCTCCTCATCTTTTCGTTCAAATGCCAATTCTACAGTGACAGCACGGATCATGTATGATGCTTGATTGTCTGTTCCTGTGATAGATGGCAAGCTTTCAAAATAGACAAGGTAAGGCAGCGTGGGGACATTTCCTTCCCTGAATGCCTTGTAAGTGACTGGCAAGCCAGCCTGTTCCAAAATATCTGCAAACTCTGACAGCTTCATCTTCCAAGCTCCTTCAATTTCTTTTCAAAATTCTCAATAGCGTGATCTTCTGCCGGCTTGATGTGTACGATGCCGGAAACCCGTCCCCCGTTCCTCTTTAAGTGGCCAAATTCAAGCAAATGTGGGAGACGATAATTTGTGTTATGAACTACAAAATTACCTTTCCCCATTTTTGTTTTTTTCCAGGATTTGGCATACTTACCACCTTTTGCCCTTGGACTTTTTGGACTTGTGGTTTTTAATTCTTGGACGGCCTCTTCTGCTGTTTCTTCTGCTATCTTATCCACTTCTTCTTCAACTTCCGTGGAATACTCTGCTAATGCTTTAGCAATTTGACTGGCTAGATCTTGGCTCATGTCATCTTCTCCACTAAAGTCAATTCAAGGATGTTGAGGTTTATTGGATATGTCTTCAAAATCCGGTATTCCTTACCGCCAAATTCAGCAAACTCCTGATTGTCGTATTCAAAACTGTGAATATCAACAATCAGATTTAGACGAATGCCAGCCTGATTGGCTTGGTAGAATTCGGACCGTGTAATAGATTTCTTTTTACAAAAAATTGTAGTCTTTACTTTCTCAGTCAGATCTTGCTTGAGCTTGTCCTTGCCTGTAATTTTAAAACCTATCAATGTGATTTCATCATTCCACATCTCACACCTCTTTCTTGGAAGAGATTTGCAGATTGTGCAAGCGCCATTGAAGGTGACGTGGCAAATCAACACCACCTACATAGCGATAAGCAGCAAAGTCAACAATGAACATTTCATGGTCAGCACGATCTGGAACCAATTCAACACCCAGATTGTTTGTTAATTCGCTGATGACGCTTGAGACAATCTTCTCTAGTGTTTTATTTCGCAAATTTGAAGCAATTCCTAATTTGATTTTAAGTAATTCCACTAACTGACCAGTGTCCATGCTATTCTTCCTCTTTCTTAGTTGCTTTCTTGCGCTTTGGTTTCTCTTCAGTGGCTTCTTCTACTTCCTCAGTAGCTTCTTTCACTTCTTCAGTGGTTTCTTCTGCTTCCTCAGCATCTTCTTCTACTTTCTCAGCAGCCTCCTCTACTTTCTTAGTAGCTTTCTTCACTACTTCATCAGTGATAAAAATCGAACCTGCTGAATTGAAGCCTGTCAAGAGTCCTTGAATAAACTCTTGATCAGGTTCATAGCCTTTGCGTGGAAAAACATCATCAATTTTATATTCATGTTGTTCTTTGTCACGCATGTCCTTGAATGGACGGATTACAGTATAGGTCATGTGATACCTCCTTATGCTACAACATCAGTGTATGTGCCAAAGAATCCAGCAGCAGCATCTACTTTCTTCACATCCAAACGGATGAAGAGACCAAGCAATTGGCCATAGATGTCATTGTTCACCCATTTAACAGATACTTGAGAACGGTCAAAGAGTTTTACAAATTCAGAAACATCACCAATGAAGAACTTCATGTCTCCTTCAGCTCCAAATACAGTGTCATCTACTGGGTAGATTGTTTTGCCACCAAATGAATAGCCTGTAGGTGATGCAACATCCGTTTGAAGCATGTAGCGGCCATTTTTGTCTTTCACTTTATCAAGTGCTGCAAACATTGATTGCGTTACAACAATACTTGCTTTGTAGATTGATTTGAGTTTCTTATTGTAGATGTCCTTGATGCCATCGAATCCAGCAGCATCTGCTTGAGTTGCTGATTTGAGGATGGTAGCGACCAATGACAATTCAGTGTTTTCACCTTGGTTGAATACTTCATCTTCTACGATTGACATGATGTCATAGTCTGCATCATCAATCATTTCTTGAGATACAGGAATGTAACCACGGTAAGTCTTGATTGAGTAATCAATTTCGCTGATGCTTGGTTTTCCAAGTTCAGGATTAGCTTTCAATTCATCAGTTGAAGCCATTTTGCTGTCTGTCTTCTTGATAACTGGATATTTACCAGAACCACTATTTACTTTGACACGTTGGACAAGATCCAAGAGTGGATTGCGTGTCTTTTCAAGAAAGTGAGGTTTTAGCACTTCAGTTGGGATCAAAGCAGCGCTTCCAGAGTCAGTTGTTTTAAGACCTTCAATGTCACGAGTTTGACCAGTACGAATGAATTTAGCAATTGCGTCACGTTCTTCCAATTTCTTTCCTCCACGTTGCTCAACATCTTTGAATGTTGGGGCTTTCCGATTTTGTTCATCAACTTGTTTTTGAAGCTCTTCAATTTCTTCTTCAAGTTTTGCTTTTTCTGCTTGTTTCTCTTCTAATTCTTTTTGAAGATCTTCAAGGCTCTTTTCAACCGTTGAAACTTCTTCTTCAGTTTCAGCACGGTCCAGTTTTTCTGCTTCGATTGCAGAACGGTTGTTCAATTCTTCAATTGCTTCTTCCAATTCAACAACCTTATTTGCTTTTGTGCGCATACGTGCGCCCAGAATCAATGCTTTGTTCATAGATTGTATTTCTCCTTAATTTTCATTTTGCGTTCATTTAACGCTTCAACATTGGCACGTTTTAGACATTCAAAGTCTTTCTTGCGTGCAGCAATTTCAGTCTGTGGATATGCTGGGAACGTGCAAGGGCTGACCTCAAAAATTTCAAGCTCTAGCACGGTATCAAGATAAGAACCATCTTCACGCTCAACAGTTTCCACCTTGATTGGCATAAATCCAAAACTGCATCCAACAATATCCCCACGCTGTACACGGGCATAAGCTCCCATAGCGTCTGGATCATTCCTGTTGATGATAATGTCACCATAGAGACCCTTATCATCAACTTTGAGACTCACTGTGCTGTTCCCTGTGCGTCCTAATACTAGGTTATGATCATGGTTAAACAATGCACGGATATCAGCATTCTTGATTGCTTCTTCCACTCCTGCACGTTTGATCACTTCAAAATAGCCTGGCCACAGCTCAGTTTCTTCATCGAACCGGATGAAGTAGCCACTCAGAATCAAGTCACCAGATTCTTGTTCTTCTCGTGTCTCAAATTGAGTAGCGATGTAGGAATTACGTTTCTTCACTGGCATTTCCTCCTTCCTTATTTAGTTTGTTCTGATTGCCTAACTCGCCTTGTGGCAGATAGTTTTCAAGAACGATGATTTCCTCCATTTCAGGATCCGGAGTCATACCAACCCAATCTCTCCACTCGTTCCTACGCATTGCGGCGCTGTTTGTCATCTGTTGAGCAACAGTTGAAAGCTCTGTAATGTCGTAAGAATACAGTGAACGTGGATTGAATTTGAAGTAGCGTGTGGTTGAAGTCAGTAGGTCTCTTGTGAGCGTCTGAGTGATCGTTGTTGCGATGCTCATGATGGTAGTATTCACAAAGTTGTTGTATTCTTCTTTGTTGAAATCTCCCACACCCAACACAAAAGCCGGAACACCTAACATTCCAGCTACCGTCTTCTTATCAATTTCTACTGACTCATTCAAAGCGATGTCATTCAAACTTAATGGCTTCACTTGTTCCACTTCCAGCAAAGCTTCTGGAACAATCCAAGGTTCACCGGACTGGCTTGTGGTCAGATATTTCTTAGCGATTTTCTCACGGCCTTCCACTGTTCCAAGTTCCTCACTTGATGAATCCACCTTGATAATAAGGCTAGGAATGTTTTTTCCATTCATGAAGCCTTTCTTGGTCTGAGTAGCCATGTTCAAATTGCGAACAATATCTTTCAAAGCAAATCTAAAACCGGTCCCAATATAAGGCCGGTCTGGATCAGGATTGATGGCGAAGTGGACCACTTCATCTGGATTGAAATCAGTATCCCTAAAATGGATCATGTACGTCAGATCATTACTTTTGAACGACACTTCTGACATTGGGAATGGTCTGAGATTGCTTATGTAGTCAGTCATTGGATCGTATTCCACATGTAGGACAGAATTCCCATCGCCAAACAAAAGCAAGTCTCTGACAATCTTGAAGATCCATGATTTCCGTGTCATGTGAGCACAAGGGTTGATGTCAATCTTACGGGCTAACCCGTCCTTGATTCGTACATCACCGGATTCTGTATTCTCCATGAGCTGGATAGTCATATTTGAAACCATGTCAGCAATTTTATTGACAGCCATGATCACATCTGGATTCCTTGCTAATGGAATATAGCCATCGCCATCATACATGATGCCCAAATCAGAATTGCCAAAGCTTGTGAACATCGTTTGAGACTTGCCACGCTTGAATAATTTGTCAAAGATTCCCATATTTCTCACCTCCTTTCTATCTAATCAAAGTAAGCCATCACATTCTTATTCTTACCAAGGTTAGCAAGTGCCTGTATACAAGCAAAAACGCTCGCATCAAACAAGTCAATTCTTGCTGTACCGCCATCACCATCTAACTTCTCATACTGGACAGCGTCATCCACCTTTTCAATGGCTCTGACATTGCTGACACAATACTCATAAGCGTCCGAATGCACATAATAAAATTCTTTATTCTTCACTTTCAATTCAATTCTTCTGAATCCCTCTGATTTCAAATAGAATAGCTGAGGCTGGTCAATCATTTTGAATTTAGCTTGCTTCATTTTTAGCATGAACTCTCTACCAAATTTCCTATCCATACCGACAGCAGCAATTTTGAAGCCCTTCTGTCTCATCTCTATGAACCATTTAACAATGTCATCATAGAGGACTGTTGGAGTGTTGCTCATTGTCAGCCATCCATCTGATTGCCACCCAAACAGTGGGATGCCATCATCATTGGCTTTCTTCTGAGCGTTGACACGAGGAAAGAAAGCGTGTGTGATACAGATATCAACATCTTTTTCACCATCGTTATATACACCATAGAGGGCAGCAGCGGTCAAGTCATGCAGTCTTGAAAGGTCAGCCCCTCCATACCAGCGAATAGGAATCCTTGCAAGCTCCTCAATAGTCCAGTCATAACAGTCATCACTAGCAATGAACTCATCAGGATTGAAATAAGCGTTCATTGAGTTGGTAAAGACATTCAGCGTCTTGTTGAAGAACTCATTCCTGGTCTGTGGATCATTCAAAGCTTGTTTTGCTTCAGCTCTCAAAGCAGGCATGGACACCGTGACACCCCAAGACGGATTTGCCATCTTCAAAACATTATCATCAAGATAGTCACCAACATCGCCATCCGTTGTCTGATTGGCTTTACAAATAAATATAAATAAAGCCTCATCCTGTACCAACTGCTTAAGCACTTTCTGACAGTATTTCAAGCGGTTAGCAAGAAATCCAGTAGGAATATCACCAGCCGTTGAGATAACAAAAAGCATACTGTTTCGGTATGCTGACATTGTTTTCTTCATAAGACCATACTTCTTACTATTCCTCATTGTGTGAGCTTCATCAATGACCGTGACATTACCATTGAGAGAGTCTAAACGACTCTCATCGTTGGCCAAAGCCTGAATATAGAATGACCCATCATCTCCAAAATTAGCTGTGATAGAGTGTTCTTGGTTATTGTCTTTGATACGGATAGATTTGTCATTCCATCGTTCCACGTTGAACTTGATGAAATTAAAGGCTTCCAGCGCTTGCTTGACAGAGTTGGCTACGATATAGCATTTTGAACCACTATCAGCATCCAAAATCTGATAAAGCAGAGCAATAGCAGCAGTAAAACTGGTCTTGCCATTTTTCCGTGCCAGCATTATCAAGGCTTCCTTAAACCTACGCTCATTCGTACCAGCGTGATAGAACCCAAAGAGATTGACAACTATGAAATGTTGCCACGGTTGTAAAATCAAAGGCTTATTACGGATGGACATGGCAAACATGTCATCTCCTTGTTGATGAACAATAGAGTTCTCAATGAAGTGAACTGCAAAATCAACTATATCCTCATCAAGCTCATATGCTGGATTTTCTAAATCCCTCAAAAAGCGTTCAGCAGCCAAAATCCGTTCTTCGTTATGTTCCTCTTGATAGTCCAGGACATAATCAACATAAGCTTTAGCTTTTCCAAGATTGGTTGTAGCGTGGCGAAAATCGGCAAAACGTTTTTCAAAGTCTTTATCCATCTTTCACTCGCCTTTTTTTCAGTTCATTTTTAAACTTTAGAACCTCTGTGAGAACTGATCCGTTGTCTTGCTCTACTACTTCACCCAATGACTTTGGATTCATCATCAACTGATTAGAATAACTGAGTATGTCTTTCCGTAGGATTTCCATCGCTGTGAGGATGGGGACCTTACGTTCGTTCTCAGCTCCTGCCTTGTTCACATAGACATCTGTGACAGGGTAGCCCATATCAGCATAGTCCTGAGCAAGTTTCTGATACTGGAATAGCATTCCTGAAAAGATGTCAATGATCATGTCAAATTCTTTGCGATAAGTCCCAAGCTCTTTCATCTGTTTGATGACTTTTGACTTGATTGACTTAGCTGTGACTGGTTTTGCCAAAAACTAGGCCTCCTTCCCAAAATCCCTTTAGTTTTTATCCCCTTTTTGTCTGAGCGGTCCCGACTTGGAAAAAGTTCCCTTCACCGGTTCCCAGACGCTCGAAAAAATTTTTTTTTGATGGGGGGGATAATCGAAAAATTCAAAAATTGAAAAATTGAAAATTTCGATTTTTACAAAATTTCATTTTTTCGATTTTTGTAAAAATTTAAAAATTCCCTTTTTCGTTTCTTTTGCCAAAAAATTCCCTGACCAATAACTTTATCATTCTTTCTGTCATGAAAAGTATTGTGTCGTTTGTTAGTGAGAGGTAAACAATTCCATTCTTGGAATTCTAGTTCAGGATATTCGGACACTGGAAAAATATGATGAACCATTTCAGCTGGTTCTGATATTCCATATCTCAAACTCTCTTGACATAGATAATTATATTTCCTTAGAATCTTATCTCTGAACTTCTCCCACTTCTTTGTCTTTAAAGAAGGTCTGACAATTTTGTTATACATATAATCCTCCTCACACAAAAAGGACAGACCAAATTGATTGGCTGTCCCTCTCATACTTGAAAGCTATGCTATCATAATATTTTATTTTATGTGAGAAAACAAGAGCTTATTTTCTCATTTTTTCGAATGATGTACCTTCCCAGCGTACAAGGATTCCTGAAACGGTTGAGCTGAATGTTTCATCTTTACAAATTGAATATCCTACAATCTCATATTTCAAACCCGGATTATTCTTGATGTCCATGTTCAATTCATTTACTGCACTTTTTAATAATGGAATATCTATATATTCCTTTATCATCATACTGTTGTTCATTTCTCTTCCTCAACTTCCTTCGGTCTCAATCCTATAAAATTATATTCCAGTGTTGGGTTCTCGAAAATGTTCCCAATGATTTCAGCTTTATCCAATACATCTGGTTCATAAGGCGAGATACAATCTGGATCCATGACATTCAGACATTCAAGATAGAAACCATTTCCAGAAAGCACTTCTTTTTCTGCATAGTAGCGATACTCTCCGAAGCGGACAATGGCTTTGATGAAATCAATTTGAAGGACATCACCTACATAAATTTCCTTACCTTCTTTGTCATAAGTGCATGTTGATTGAGTGATGCATTTCAAATCTTTGAAGTGCTTCCATCCACTGCCTTCACAGTATACTACTGGGAAATTAAAGTTTTCATCGTTTTGATCACAATTGCCTACCACTACCCTGTAAAACATTTTTTTGTTTTTTTCGTCCCATGCTCTAAATTTTGTATTCATTCCGTTACCTCCTCTATTTCAATTCCTTCACAATCAAAGACCCAACCGAATCCAGCTTGTTCCAGTTTCTTCTTTGTAAGTTTTGAATATGCTTTACTGCTGTAAAAATAAATTGCATCTTCATCAGGATCTCTCATGATGTATTGACCAGATGCTTTTATTTTCACTTTGTAGCGTTTTTCTTTTTTTAACAATTCAGGATTTTCCCAACGGTTCCCAATTTTTGAGTAGTATTTGAGAATGTCTTTTGTTATGTCTATTCTGGTATTTATTGTAATACCTTCACCAAACCATCTGCAATTATCATGATCATATCTCACAAGAAAAATATATTCTTGTGCGTTGTTTCTCAAAATATCTGCTTCAAATATTTCATTACCGTTTGCATCTTCAAGTCCTGTTGACTGCATAAGTTCTATATCGTCCAATGAAATATTTTTTGGAGCTAAACAAACCTCTTTTATACATCGTTCATTTTTGTCCCATGCTTGAAAATTTAGAATCATTCTTCCGTCTCCTTTGGTGGTTTTGGATAACTCATCCAGAACACTGTATCTTCATAAGTGTTTTCAAATCCAACACCGTTCCCAAAATCAATCCAGATATCAGTGGTTATCTCTTGGGTCTTTGGATTGTATACAAGAACTTCCTCGTCAATTTCTGGAGTTTTACCATCCCAAACAAAATCAAATCCATCCCCAAATATTTCTTTATCGTCTTCATAGATGTCTCTGGTTGTCAATTTATTCCATTCATAAAGTGCCACAGTTATGTCTGATGTCCTTTTTGCAGTAGCCATTTTTCCTCCCCACTTTCACATATCTTATATTTTGTTAAGCTCGCCTTATTTCTGAAATCCTTTTAGAATATGGGGTTCATTCGTTTCTCTTTTCTTAGCTTATGCCTAACTCATTATGTTAATGTCAAAAATATAAAAATTAAATAACAAAGTTTCTCAAGGCATCATCTAGTTCAGCTTGTTCAATTCCAATATATCTCAGCGTTATGGCTGGAGATGAGTGATTGAACATCTTCTGTAGTGTCCCTACGTCCTTTGTTTTATTGTAGTATTTGTATCCAAACGTTTTTCGCATCGTGTGCGTTCCCACGTTATCAATGCCCAATTCTTCAGCAGCTTCATGGATGATCTGATAGGCTCGTTCACGAGTGATGGCCTTATTTCCTCCTTGCCTGCTCTTGAATAGAAAATGATGGAATGGCTTCCCTTTAACATATTTCCTCATTTCTCGCTTTAACTCTTTTGTCATTCTACGGGAAATCTGTTTGCCAGTTTTTCTCTCTCGTAGTTTGATGTGCCATCCCTGAACATCTTTGACTTTGAGTGTGAGGATGTCACCGACTCGCAAGCCTGTATTTAGACCAGTGATGAATAGCATGTAATACATTTCATTCCATTCTCTCAGATAGTCTTTCATCGCTTGAATGTCATCCGTGTCTTTAATAGGTGAGACCTCTTCCATACGCTTCCCCCTCTCTATATTAAAATTGATTTCCATTAGGAATTGGGAGTACAGGAATCGAACCTGCAACAAATTGATTAAAAGCCAATCGCTCTACCATTTGAGCTAACTCCCTAACTACTATCATGAACAAGATTATAGTATTTAATTTTGTGTGAGAATACAATATCTTATATTCTCAATTTAGAGTACACCTTTCATTCTGGCATACGTTTCCAAGATGCCAGCACGCTTGCGGTAAATTGTAGCATTGCTGACAAATTGCTTTTCTGCGATTTCTTCCCAATCTAGATTGGCTTGCCCCCATCTTAGATAGAAGATGTCAAGCTGTTCGCCTGTCAATTGCTTCTTGAAGGATTCAACAGTCTCTTTGAACAGCTCAAGATTCTTCAGAGTCACATCAGTAGCAAATTTCATCACTGTGTTTTCCGTTGGCTTGCTGATGCCAGAATTACCACCACCAACTAGATCATCACCGTTCTTTGCCATCAATTCTGCTTTGCGTGTCCAGATTGCCCTGTCAATTCCACGAAAATTGAATAATTCTTGATCAAGGTTAAACAATTCTCTATTGTTTAGTTTTTTCATTCAATAACCTCTCTTTGATAGATTTCTACTATCCCTTTCCCTTTTAGTCTTTCTCGGTGAGCAAGCGCTTCATGCCTTGTATAAAATTCAGTTTCAGTGTATTCAGCTAAATGTTTAGGATCAATCCAACTTGCGTGTCCATGATATTTTCTTACAACATACATCTTCATTTCTTTCTCCTGCATTTCAAGACTACACTGAAGGCCCACAGGAAGCCAGCAAACCAAGCAAAAGCTAACAACAAATAAATAAAATTTTGAAATTCCATAACAAGTCCTACTTATCCCATATCATTTTAGCTATCACTAAAATCAAAACAAAAATTACTAGATCAACTATTGCAGGCAGAAAGACATAGAGCCAGATCCAAGAGATTACACCTAACAATTTCAAAGCTATTAATAATAAAGTTAACCAACTAATAAATCCCATCACTCTACCTCCTCAAATTTTACGAACGTCATCCAGTGGGTTGTTCCTCTTTGTTGTCCAAACAAAGGTTTAAATGGAATGACCTTTAGTATTTCTTTTACATTTACCTGGCAATCAGACCACTTAAAAATTAACGTTCCCCCTGTTTTTAAAACACGCATGCACTCTTCAAAACCTTTAGCCAAATCCTCAGACCAAGTGTCTTTATCAAGTTGTCCATATTGTGCTTTCATTATCGAATTAGGCCCAGCCCATTTCAAATGAGGTGGATCAAAAACAACCAAATTAAAAGTATTATTTTCAAATGGCATATCACGGAAATCGCCAATAACATCAGGATGTACGTTGACTTTTTTACCGTGTATTTCAAAGTTTTCTTTTCTGATATCCATGAAAGTTGTATGGCTTTCATTTTTATCAAACCAAAACATCCGACTACCGCAACAAGCGTCAAGTATTTTAATTTCTTCTGTCATTTTATCCTCCTAAATTACTAAACGGGACTTCCCACCGATAATCATCATATTCATAGCAAACATTTTTGATGATTTCACCTTTGGAAATTTCAATTTCCTGCGTGAATTCCATGCCACACTCAAACGTAAAAATTTTAATATCAACATCAAACTTGCTTGAAATTTCTTGATAATTTTCTGGAATAGCACTCCACGCCTGTTTGAAATTATCCAGTTCTACGATACAAAAATTTTCTTCAAGCCAAACTTCTATTTGTTTTTGATCAATAAACGCTCGTCTTGTTTTATTAATGTAAAAATAGGGAGTTGTGCTGTTGAATTTAAGCAGAGTGCCATCCCATTCATCTTCTAGCGTCACAGTGTTGTTTAATAGCATTTCTTTTAATGCTGATGCAATATTTTCACTTTTTCCTCTTAATTTAAGAGATCCTTTGGCCCGATTTGGCATTATCCCTTCACCTCTTCAACTTCAAACTTCGTTCAAATACTTGTTATAAACATCTTCGTCTAAGATTCCGTTCTCAATTAGATTTTCAACTGCAATTTCAATCTTTATCAGACGATTTAATTCTTTATTTGGCAACGAAGCCATAATTATTTCTTCCATCTATTCCACCTCCGACACAGTTATATTGAACGTGTGACCGTCTAAAACAAACTTTCCATTGCTCCCCAAAAGATTATCATCTACGATAATTGCTTTTGCTGTATCTACTACAAGCTTTCCTACTTGTAATGCAAACACAAAATCGTCTATTTTGGGCATTTCTCGTTTTTTCATCATTTTGCCACTTGGTGGTTGAGGGTAGCTCATCCAGAAAACTACGTCTTCATCAGTGTTCTCGAAACCAATTCCTTCCCCATAATCAACCCAAGTATCTGTTGTTATCCGCTTTGTCGTTGGATTATAGACAAGGACTTCTTCGTCAATTTCTGGAGTTTTGCCATCCCAAACAAATTCAATGCCACCATTAAAATATTCCTTCTCATCTTCAGCAATATTTCTTGTTGTTAGCTTATTCCATTCCATCACTCCACCTCCTTAACTTTCACGCCCGGACAATCAAACACCCAGGCAAGACCGGCGTCTTCCAATTGTTTTCTAGTAAATCTTTCAAGATCACCATACACCTTTTCAAAATCAAGACGATCCTCACCCTGTCTGTACACAGTTTTCAACGACTGTCCATTGCTCAATATCACTTCATACCGCTTTTCTTTATCGACTGTGTAACCGTCCAGCCAAGCACGGACAAAGAGTTCGGAATTATCCCAATACCATTCTGCAACTCCATCAGACATGCATGCATCTATTGAGTAGGACAGCGTATGACTTAGTTTTTTCTGTTCTGTGATAAAATCCGCCACAAACATTGGGAGCTCTACTTCCTGCGTTTCGTCTAGCAACTTAATCAATTCCAACGTTGTCAATTTATCAATCATCGGTCTTGGTCTACTACGATCTGAAGGTAAATGACCAATACTCTCAATCAACTCCTGCTTATTCATGTGGCAAATCCTCCTCTTTTACGAATGAACCATCAATCCATTTACCTTTTCGATCTTTGATTTCGTTATAGGCTCCAGTGAAACATTCTAGAAATTCATAACCTAAAATATTGCTGATTGATTTCAAGTAAGCCACAATGCGCACAAGGTTATGACGACACATTTTTTTGCTTGCTAAGTCTTGAGATAGTTGAAACTCACTGATATTGGCATTTAGCAGTTTAAAGCAGTCCATTGCTTCTTTTCGCCTAATATTGTTAGACTCTTCAAAGATGTTCTGTACATCTTCTTTGATCAGCAATGCTAAACCTACAACTACTACAGCACAATCACCAATGCTGTCTTTTGTTAGTGCTTCATTCTTTTTCAAGAATCCTGCACATAACTCACCAAATTCCTCACTTAATTTTAAGGACTGTTTATCTAGCCGGCCCCCGTTTTCTAGATCTCGATCAATAAACCATTGTTTTACTTTGTTTAAAATTAAATTCTCCATTTTTACCTCTTTCTATTTTTTCACAAGTTTTAGATTGCCAGTCTCTTTGCCTTTTTTGTTTAAATCTGCATAGAATTTCAATAGCAATTTATCTTTCCCTGTAATTTTGCTTAACTTCTTCAATGATCCGGTACATAAATAACGTCCGTTCTCATATAGCTTATAATCAGCTAACTCATCCACATCACCCATGAGAGAGTTCTCTCCGATTTGAAAATATTGGCAAATCAGTTGTACGTGACGTTCGTGTACTTTTATTTTGCCAGTAAGTAGACTGCTTATTGTATTCATTGAGTAGCCTATTTCTTCGGATAATTTTCTAGCTGTTAAGTTATGACTTTTCATTAAGAGTTTGAGTTGCTCCTTGAAATGTTCTATCTGATTTTTGGTGTAGCCTGCCATGATACATTACAACTCCTTTTTCAATTATCAATTTCTACTGGATAGAATGTACCGAATGACTTTCTTAAAGCATTTCCTACCTGGATAGCTACCCCACGAGATGCGAATTTCATTGCTTTCGCTTCCTCAGAGAAAGAGACATCCAAACCAGTGGTCCCAACTACTACAGATTTTATAAATGGTTTTGCTTGTTTTGATCCATGTTTTAAAATAAACATTACTTCCCATCCTTTTCTAATTTCTGTAGCATTTTATTTTTTGCTTCCTCCAAAGCTTTTTTCTCTTGATCACTTGTTTGATTGGTATAATTTGGTTTTGACCAATCTGGAACGTTTGATTGTTGCTTTGTTGTTTGCCCTTTTGTTTTGCTTTCCTGAAACTTCCGTTCTCGTTCGTTTACTGCTGCAATTGATAACAATCCATCATTTTTCCAATTTTGCAAAATAGCTCTAATATAGCTGAAATTTCTTTTACCATTGTCAGCGGCTAAACTGATAGCTTTTAAGACTACATCTGGTTCCATACCATCCAGAGTGATGAATTCTTTTAAAGTTTCAAATTGGATTCCATCAATTGGTGAAATACGAGACTGATATTCATCTACGATGATTTTGAGCGTATTTTTCTCTAAATCTTTCTCTATATCTATCTCTATTTCTTTCTCTTTCTCTATCTCTAACTCTGGTGGATGTTCGTCCGACATTTGTCCGGACAAATGTCCCAACAATAATTTTTGTTTTTCCTTCTCAATTCTTCTGCGATAGTCACGCTTTCTATCAGCTTCCGTGTTCGATTTTCCAATAAATGATTCAATGTCTAGCATAAAAATGGCACCATTGTCCAAAACATCAATTAGGTTCATTTCCTTGAAAATGCTGACAGCTTTTTCTACTACTGCCACAGGATGCCTTGTAATTTTTGAAAGCATTTCAGAATTGAATGGGATTCGATCATTGAACATCAACTTACCATTGTTTTTCAAAGATCTCAGATAGAGCTTGATCAAAATGTTAGAATACAGAAAACCATCTGGCATGCTTTCTAAAATAATCATTTCATCGCTATCGTAAAAATTTTCTTTCACTCTCAGATAGTAGTATTTCTTATTATCTGACATTTCATTCCTCCATTCTAGAATGGCAGACCATCATCAGGGATATTCATTTGATTATTCTCAAATGAAGGAGGCATTTGTTCATCCATAGAGTTCCGGTTGGCTGAATTGTCACGCTTTTCTAAACTTCTGAAACTATCAATAACAACTTCAGTCACATAGACACGTTGACCTTGCTGATTCTCATAATTACGGGTTTGGATGTGGCCAGTGATGGCTACAAGGTTTCCTTTTTTGATCCAGCTTGCGAAGTTCTCCGCTAATTTCCGCCAGATCACGCAATTGATAAAATCTGCATCATATCCACCATCTTGATTTTTAAAATTTCGATTTACAGCAAGCGTGAATTGTCCAACTGCTTGATCTTGAGGTGTTCGATGTAGTTCTACATCACGAGTTAAGCGCCCAATAAGTACAACATTATTAATCATTTTCCACTCCTTTCAAATCCTTTTCGTTTTTTAAAATTGCTTTCTCTTTCTCAATCAACCAATCCAAGTGAACCTTTGCTTTCTCCAAGTCCTCAATCCCATTTTTTTGGCGATAGCGAAGGATGTATTTTAGGGTATTACCCAAATGATACCCTGTTAACTGTTCATCATTCATGAAATTGCGATGAACATCAATTGCTTCTAAGCCATTCCGGCCTTGGTAATGTTTGGGATTTTTTACATTGTCGTTCATAGTTCAGACATTCCTTTCACTGTTCTTTTTTGATGAATTTCTGACATTCTCTTATTCCACATTTCACGCTGATATTTTGCTGATTTGTAATGCTTCATTTTGGTTTTTTGGCGAATAATTACTTCACGCATCACAAAGATTGCGAATCCTGAAAATAAAATGTATGTTACCAAAGCTACTGCTAAAATAATTTCAATTGTTGTCATTTTCTTCTACCTCTTTTGTTTCTTTTTGCGGGAAAAGTTCCCGGTTGAATTTGTTAATCATCACATCTTGAGCCTTATTGGTCTCTTTGATTTTTTCGATACTTTCGGCCCAATGACCTGTACTTTCAAAGTTCATTTGGACCGCATTTTCTAGATCCTTGATGTGTTGTTCTTGATCGTACATGATTTTTATTGTTGCCCCTGAAAATAATAAGAATAGTGTTGTAAGTGATAAAACAGTAAATTTTAATTGTTTTAAGCTCATGCTCTAATCACCCCATCATTCTTAAAATCCAGAGCCATTTGATGAAGTTTGTCTTCAAATTCGATATCTGATAGTTTCATCAATTCGGCTTTTTCTTCGACCTTTAACGTACGGTTGGCATCTTGCCAATCCATCAATTTTAATAATTTTTGAATAGGATCCATTTTTTCTCCTTCAAATTGTGTTATAATCAAGTTATAGTTCTTTCAAGGCGCCTTTCTCAAGGCGCTTTTTATTTTTGCATTGAGCGACAGAATCTCTGAACATCTTCCAAGTTGTAGAGATACTTCCCGCCTTTTCCTGATTGTTGGTACTGAAATTTCCCTTGATCACGCCATTCTTCCAGCTTGGTTCTGCCCCAGCCAGTAGATGCTTGCAGCTCTTTGATGGACACCCAGGTAATCTGTCTGCTTGTTCTGCGCTTAGCTTCTTCCATAGCTTTAATATTAAGAGATACGAGTTCTTCAAAAAGTTGATTAATATAGTTCTCGTTATGAGTTTGAGTTATTTGATTTAGAATAGGATACTGCATCATTTTCATCACGTCCTTTCAATTTTTGATATAATAAATGTAAAAACACATAAGAGGTTGCTATGCAAAAATTTGATAACAATAAAATTACTAGCTACACATATAACGAAGGTTTTCACTCCCGTTCCTTTATTTGTCCTTATTGTAATGGGGTGGCAACTCATGATTGGAGATACATGCAAATGGAACTTTTTGATGGTGATATGGTGGGTCTAGATAAAATTAAAGAAAGCAGATATGTAATTTTTGCAAGATGTCAAGGTTGTCTAAAAACTTCCATTTGGTTAACAGAGAAATTGAAAAATACCGTTTCTAATCCCAGTACATTTTCAGGAGATGATTCTTCAGAAATTCTTTTATATCCATTCACTAGTCCTGATCTTCCAAAAGCAAATGAAGATATGCCGGAAGATGTTAAGAAAATTTATGATGAGGCTTGTCTCGTTTTAAAAGATTCTCCTAGATCTTCTGCTGCTCTCTCACGTTTAGCAATAGAAAAATTAGTTGACCACTTAGAAGCTGAAGGGAGCAATTTGAATTTAAAAATTGCCGATCTTGTTTCAAAAGGGTTACCACCACGAATTCAACAAATGCTTGATAGTGTCAGAGTAATTGGAAACAATGCTGTTCATCCTGGAGAGATAGACCTGTCAGATAATACTCAACTAGCTTTGTCTTTACTGAATTTTATTAATTTAATTGTTGATAACCAAATCAGCCAACCAAAAAAGATTGATGAAATATATAATAGTTTGCCAGAATCTAACCTAAAATCTATTGAAAGAAGAGATTCATGATCCTCAAACCGATTCCTTACAGCCCAAGCATGGGCTTTTTTATTTTGTTGTATTCCAATCACTCCTGTTCAATCAATGGCAAAATATCATGCTTCTTTAACAGTTCATACAAGAACAAGCGCCCTTTTTGGGTCCATACGGTCTGCATTCGAACCCTGCCAGAAATTTCAATCGTCTTGCTGTCCGTATATCCTTTAGCCATGTATTTTCTGTATAGAATCCATTGATTATTCACTTTGTGTTGGATTCCTAGAGAGTTCAAAAGTTGATTGAATTTAATAGCGCTCATTCCATAGTCTGCAGCTATTTGAGTAATGACAACAGCAGATTTGCTTTCAATAATTAAATCTAAGTAACGTGCCTGTTCCTGTGCTTGTTCCAACTCAATTTCTAGACGGCTATTTTTCTCACGTTCGTGCTTTAGATCTGTTGCCAATCTGATAATCGTGTCAGGATTTAGCAAAGCCTGTTCAATCATGCTATCTGTCAAGTAGCCCCCGTGTTTCCGTATTGCTGGCAGGACTTCACTTGTAATCCACTTTTTGAACTCTCTTGCTTGTGGTAATTTGCTTGCTAATATTAATGAATACAAACCTGATTCATTAATGATTATCATATTTCGATTTTGACCTGATGCACTAAATTGATGCATTAGCTTATCATCATCATCAACATGACTTCTTATTGCATTGTCTGCTCTTGAATATCCCAAAATATCCGCAACATCTTTTCCAACAAAATAAGGTTCACTGTTTAAGATTATTGTGCGGACCTGTTTTCCGTTAAAATTAAAAATCTCATTCATTTTATTCCTCCATCAAGTCGCTGATTGATACACCAAGATATTTAGCGACCTTATTCAATGTTTGGGAAAGCGGAATGCTCGAATTCCATTTTCTGATGCTTCCATTGCTAAGATCCAGATCTCTTTCTATTCGATAAATAGAAATATTGTTTTCTTTTGCTATTTTTTTAATTTTGTCATATAGCATCTTTTTCTCCTTTCTTTGGAAAATTTTATAAGAAAATTATCTTTTTTATTGACAAATAATAGAAAATATTCTACTATTAGGGTATAGAAAAGAACACTACTAAATAGGTTTTTATATCTACTGTCTTGGCGGACCACGTTGATATTTGTAAAACTTATTTATAGCTTTGAATTTAACTTACAAGAATAGTATAATAGAAAATTTTCCTCTTGTCAACAGATAAAATAGAAAATTTTACATTTTTTGTAAGTTTTTTTAAAAAAAGGAGGAAAAAATGAGTCTACTTGATAGAATCAAGTTATTGGCAGCTACTCATCAAATGACCATGGCTGAACTGGAAAGAAAGCTAGATTTCAGCAATGGTAGTTTAAGAAAATGGGAAACCTCTATGCCTAGCGGTGACAAAATAGAAAAGGTTGCTGATTATTTCAATGTCTCTACAGACTACTTATTGGGAAGAACTGATAACCCGAATATCGCAAACCATGGTGATGCTTCTGCACCATTGGATCTGCGTGATATTGCGGCTCAATCCATGCTGTTTGATGGAAAGCCATTGACCGAAGAAGATATTGATTTCATCACTGCTGTCCTTGAGGCTCATTTAAAAAATAAATAGAGGTACATTATATGACAGTACAAGAGCTTTGTGCCAAAGAAGGTGTAAATCTCTGCTACTTTGACGGAAGTAATTGGCACAGCCCTGGATTTTTCAATCCTGCTCTTAATATTCTAGCCCTGGACATTAATTTGTCGGTGGAAGATCAAAAACAAGTAGCTCTCCATGAATTAGGTCATAAAGAACACACTCCTGTTCAATATGAATTGAATAGAGAGCTTTGCGAATTACAAGCTGATAGAAGCATGATTCATCATTTGCTTGAAGAAGAATTGAAGCTAATGGATGATATTAGGGATTTTAATTATCTTCATTTTATGGAAAAATACAGTCTGAAGACCATCGCAAATGAAACGATGGTTAAAGACGAGTTTAATTCACTAATTAGTTAAATAGGAGGATCTAATGAAAAAAAGTAAGCCTTTTTATAAACATGTTTGGTTTATAATATTTATTATTTTGGTTGTTATTGGCGGTATAAGCTCTCTAACTAAACCAAAATCAAAAACCACAAGTAGTGCAGAAAAGTCTGCTACTATTAAAAACAACACTTTTAAAATGACGGATAAGCTTGGGGAAGAGTTCGCAATTTATTTACGAGAAAATGCGGAAGTCTTGGACAATGGTGATAAAATCGAATTTGCTACAGGTGGAAATTCTACTAATGTTTCTGTACGTGTTGGTGAAGCGTGGAAATATGAAAGTGTAAGCCGTAAAATCTATCTTGCTAATTCATTTCTTAAACAAAAAAATGAGCTGTTTAAAAAATGGGCGGCAGAAAATAACTATGAAGTTAACCTAAATAAAGATAACCCAGAATTAATAGTTAAAGTTTCTGATGCAGATAAAACAACAATTGCCCAAGAGCATAGTGGCAAGATGAAGATACTTAATAATTAAGTAAGCAAAAAAATCCCCACACTCGCCTTCGCCAAAAATTGAGTGTGAGGATTACAGTGTAAGAAAAGCCATTCAAAAGGTCTTTTTCTTATGCCCATTTTATCAAGAAATGAGGTAAAACGCAATGGAAATAAAGTCTTACAAAAAGAAAAATGGCGATACAGCCTATAAGTTTAGGATCTATGTCGGTAAAGAAAACGGAAAGGATAAGTATGTGAAGCGTCAGGGCTTCCAGACAAAAGCCAAGGCAAGAGCAGCACTTCTCCAACTTCAAACTGACCTTGAAAATAGTGAGGAAATCACTGTCAAGGAAATTACTGTCGAGGAAGTCGCTGAAAAATGGCTCAAGGAATATGCTGACATAGTGCAGGATAGCACCTACATCAAGACCGAACGGAATATAAAAAATCATATCTATCCGACTTTAGGAAATCAGAAAATTTCTGCTCTCACTCCTCTGCAACTTCAGGAACAAGTCAATGCCTGGTCCAAAGAACTTGTTTACGGACGTAAGATGAAAGGCTTGATGAATAACATATGTAAGTACGCTATCAGACATGGCTACATCTCAACAAATCCGGTTGAGAGTGTAACAACGCTTGTCAGAAAGCAAGCAGATACAGATAGCGATTTTTACGACAAGGAGGAACTGAAATCTTTCCTTGAGTTAGTAGACCAAACAGATGAACTGAGAAAGAAAGTCCTCTTTCGTCTTCTAGCCTTCACAGGAGTTCGAAAAGGGGAGGTTTTAGCCCTCAAATGGGAAGACTGGACCAATAACACTCTGAGCATAAACAAGGCCATTACGAGAGGATTTGACGGGGAATCTGTCGGTCCTACAAAAAACAAAAGTAGCAACCGATTGATCAGCTTGGACGAAAAGACAAGTGAACTGCTCACAGAGTGGAGAGAAATGAATCCTACTACTACTTTTATCTTTGAGAATGAATTAGGAAAACCAATACCAGGAACACTACCACGGAAATGGCTACAACAAATTGTCAAAGATTCGGATGTGCGTCCGATTAGGATCCACGGCTTCCGACATACACATGCCAGCCTATGCTTCGAAGCTGGAATGACACTCAAACAGGTCCAGTATAGACTTGGACACTCAGATTTAAAAACAACCATGAACATCTATACTCACATCACCAGAGAGGCCAAGGATGATATTGGTGAGAAATTTGCAAACTATATTGATTTTTAGACAAATAACATAAAGACAGACCCTTTGGATAAAAAAGGGTCTGTTTTTGGGTCTGTCGGTTTCAAAAAGGTTCAAAAAGGAATAGAAAGTATAAAACAAAAAACGTTGTTTTTACAACGTTTTAGAAAGATTTAGAAAGCTTTAGAAACTATAGATGGAGCCGGTGGGAGTCGAACCCACGTCCAAACACCTGCCAGCATATTTGTCTACAACCATAGGTTATGTTTTCTTTTAACAGCTACATGACACATAACTCAAGCCCTGTAGTTGCGAGTCTATCAATCTCTTATCTAACTCCTAGACCAAGCTAGATCGTATCTCGCTGAAATTAAGACCTGTCATCAAACACGAGCGATTCGAATCGGGTCACGCCTGCTGGTGTTTAGGCAGCTAAAGCGTAAGAATTATTATTTTTTGCAGTTATATTTAACTGGCGTTTTACATCCGCTAGATGAGTTGCAAAATATGCCTCATAATGCCTGTCGAATCCGTATCGACCCCAAAACGAATACAATTAGTATATCAAAATGTAGCCAAAAATGCAAAAGAAAAAAATTGAACAAGAAGGCTTCCACCGGGAAGCTCCTTGCTCAATTTACTGTTATTATTGAAGATTCAACTTGTACTTGCTGATATAGTGAATCGTGAAGTACATAGAAACAATCTTGATGACTTCATAGATAAGACCTGGGATGAAGTTAGGTCCAAATTCATCAATATTTCCATAAACCAATGCAGACCCAACAGCATATGAATCTTTTAATGGATTGACTGCTGTACCGATGATACTTAAAACAATGCACAAGAGAAAGAAAAACAGAATAGCCTTAAATCCTCGACGATTTTGAAACAGTTGGCCAAGTGCGATCGATACATAAAATAGGAAGATCCCTGAGGCTGTGGTAAAAATCCACCAAACGATAATCCAATAAGCAATAGAATGACTAAAAGCCTCAGCGATAATACTAAATACAGGAGAGAGGTCTTGTCCAATGACAGCGCCCATCACAAGTATTGTGATAAAACCACTCAAAAATAGAAGGAATAGGCAGTAAAGACTCGCTACTAAAGCTCCCACAAATTTAGATAAAATGATCGCATGCGGGCTAGCTGGAAGGGTCCAGGTCAAGTAACCTTCGCGTCCGTATAAGTTGGAATAGAAACGACGGATAATAATATAGTAGTTACTAAGATAAAGACCAATGACTCCTCCAAAAATGAGAATCCCAAGAGTCCCCGTTATGATTTGCATACTATTGGTTTCCATATTCACAAAACCGTTTGTAGCACTTCCACCAATAACACCTGTAATCACTGACAAACCTAGTGCGATCAGGGTGATCAATAAATACCACTTAGCTGTCGATTTAAATTCATATTTTAATAATTTACCAAACATGGGTTCCTCCTAATAAACACGGAATTGATCACGGAAGATCTCATCGATTGATTTTCCGTGTTGATTGCGCATAACAGTCGTATTTTCATGCAAGAGGATTCTTCCTTGGTTGATGAAAATGGCCTCATCCAAAACTTGCTCAATATCCGCAATCAAGTGAGTAGAAATCAAGACAGAAGAGTTTGGACGTCTGTTTTGAATAATGGTCCGCAAAATATAATCACGCGCTGCTGGGTCAACCCCACCGATTGGTTCATCAAGAACATACAAGTCAGCTTCACGGCTCATCACCAAAATCAATTGCACTTTTTCCTTGTTCCCTTTTGAAAGGCTGTTCAATTTTTGATTTGGCTGCAAATGCAAATCGTTGAGCAATTGGTAAGCTCGTTGGACATTAAAATCTGCATAAAAATCTTGGAAATAGCTAATAGCATCAATAATTTTCATATTTTCATTCAGATAAGTTGTATCTGGCAAATAGGAAACCACTTTTTTAGAAGCTGGGGATGGTAATTGCCCATGAATATAGATATTTCCAAGGCTTGGTTGCAACAAACCATTAATCAATTTAATGATGGTTGTTTTCCCACTACCATTGGGACCCAAAAGGCCAATAATACGGCCAGGTTGGATGTTCAAACTAACATCCATGAGAGCAACTTCATGCCCATAATTCTTTGTCACATGGTCCAAGTAGACCAAAGGATACTGATTCATGTAAATCTCCTTTATTTTCTATTTATGCTATTATACCCTGTCCCCTTGATGATTGCAACTTTATCTGAAAATTTGCTAAGAATTTGTAAATACTTGTTCAAAAAAATAGGGATAAATAAATCAGAGGTTAGGGAAACCCCAACCTCTGATTTGTTTTGATGCATAGAATATTTAACTAATTCCAAGTGCGATCCGTGCGTAACGGCTCATCTTTTCAACCGTCCAAGCAGGATACCAGACCAACTTCACATCCACAGATGTCACTTCTTCTACTTCTGCTAAAACATCATGAATCTGATCTGTCAGAAGGTCCGCTAATGGACACCCCATGGTCGTTAAGGTCATATCAATGATGGTTGCTCCAGTTTCACCGTCAAAATGGATCTCGTAGACAAGACCTAAATTGACAATGTCAATCCCAAGCTCAGGATCGATTACCTCTTCCAAAGCATTTAAGATTTTATTTTTAATTTCTTCAATTTGCTCAGTTGTATATGCCATATGACTTCCTTTTTCTGCTATTTACTCTCGATAGAATTTCTTGGCTCGGGTTAAAAAGGTCCACTGGACCTTCCTCGCTTCCGAATTTTTCGGCTCGGGTTAAAAAGATCCGCAGGATCTGGGTCGCTTCTTCATTTCTAGGCGACCGTTAAAAAGATCCGCAGGATCTTTTTAATCCTCTATAAAGTCACGCAATGGTTTGCTTCTGCTTGGGTGGCGGAGTTTGCGGAGGGCTTTGGCTTCGATCTGACGGATCCGTTCACGGGTCACGTTGAAGACTTTCCCCACATCTTCCAAGGTCCGCATTTTTCCATCATCGAGACCAAAACGAAGACGCAAAACATTTTCTTCCCGGTCTGTCAGGGTATCGAGGACTTCATCCAATTGTTCGCGTAGAACCACACGAGTGGTGTAGTCTACTGGATTTTCAATCACTTCGTCTTCGATAAAATCGCCCAAATGGCTATCATCTTCTTCCCCGATTGGAGTTTCAAGAGAAACAGGCTCTTGAGCAATCTTCAAGATTTCACGCACCTTATCAGGTGTCATATCCATGCGCTCAGCGATTTGTTCAGGTGTTGGATCTTGTCCCAATTCTTGCAAGAGATTACGTTGTTCACGAACCAACTTGTTAATGGTTTCCACCATGTGAACAGGGATCCGAATGGTACGCGCTTGGTCTGCAATGGCACGAGTGATGGCCTGACGGATCCACCAAGTAGCATAAGTAGAGAACTTGAACCCTTTGGTATAGTCAAACTTATCAACCGCCTTCATCAAGCCCATGTTTCCTTCTTGGATCAAATCCAAAAATTGCATCCCACGACCAACGTAACGTTTCGCAATGGATACAACCAAACGAAGGTTGGCTTCTGCTAGACGTTGCTTAGCTTCCAAGTCACCTTGTTCCACCAAGATAGCCAATTCTTGTTCTTCTTCATTGGTCAAAAGAGGAACAACCCCAATTTCTTTCAAGTACATCCGTACCGGGTCATTGACCTTAGCAGAGTTGCTTCCAAGCAATTCCTCATCTGACAACTCTGGCTCTTCCTCATTGTTCAACACACGCGCACTTGGGTTGCCGTCTTTATCAGTGATCGAAATCCCTGCATCTTGAATGCGTTGCAAAAGATCTTCAATCCAATCTGCATCTAGCGTGAATGGAATAACCAATTGGTCATTAATTTCATCATCTGTTGCAGTTCCGCTTTTCTTGTGGCTGCGAATAAATTCTGCAATTTGAACGTCCAATGTTGTAATATCTTTTTGTTCTTTAGCCATTCCTACTCCATTCTTCTTTTTTGAGCGATTAAACGCTCGAGTTCCAATAAAGCTTTTTCCGCATCCCCTATTGAGGAAGCTTCCTTCACTTTATTTCCAATTTGTTGACTTTCTTTGCGAAGAAGCTCACGATTCCGCGTCGCTTCTACTTCTTCTAACTCACCATCTGCTATCTCTTCTGGTAAATCTTCTTCTAACATCCGGTACCAGGCGTGCTGGATCCCTTCAGGCTGCTCGGATAAATCCTGAGAGGTGACTTCTCCATTTTGACAGAGCAATTGATACAAGATCTGTAACTCCGGCGTGTCAAAGGCAAAATCAGGTCGCAAACGGTAATCATTGAGCACCATTGGAAAATCCTTCATCCTACTTAATAAATGATTTTCCGCCTTGATCAAGCGCGTCATCCCACGATTCGGCAAGAGCTCTACTGAAAAATTCGACGTTTTTGATCGTCCACCTTTTTGCGCTTCTTGCCGTTGATGCAAGCGACTATTATTGACAATCTGCTCAATCTGCAAGTAATCAAAGTCCGGCAATAAATCAGCCAACTTATAAATATAGGTGTTTTGCGCTGTAATGGAGCGCGTCTGGGCGATCATCGGTGCCAGCTTTTCGACAAACTCAATTTGCGCCTGCAAGTTCTCAATATACTGGGGTTTCCAGTAGTGCATCCAGAATTCAACCTTACTGATTCGAGAATTCTTCAAGAGGGTAGCAAGATCTTCTGGGGACGTCTTTTTGAGGTACTCATCAGGGTCCATCTGATCTGGGATACGGACGATCTCTAACTCCAGATCCTGCAAGACATCCAAGGCCTTAGCTGTTGCTTCAAGCCCTGCCTTATCCCCATCATAGGTCAAGATGACCTTTTTGGTAAAATGAGACAGGTGCTGGACATGCTCTGGTGTCAAGGCTGTCCCCATAGAAGCGACCGCATTTTCAATCCCAGCTCGATATGCCGCAATGACATCCATAAAGCCTTCCATGATATACATTTCATGTTGCTTTTTGGCGCTTGCCTTAGCCTGATCTAAATGATAGAGTTCATAACTTTTATTAAATAGACGGGTACTACGACTATTCTTGTACTTGGCTTGATGACTGCCATCATCCGTTAGTTTCCACAGCCTACCAGAAAAGGCAATGACACGTCCACTATCATCTGTCAAGGGAAACATGATCCGATCCTGAAAAGCATCAAAAACCGTTCCAGCATCTGAGATTGTAAACAAACCCGAATCGGTAATCACTTTCTCAGAGAATTTCTCAGAGAGATTGCGATAGAGGTAATTTCCTTCTGCAGGGGCTAAGCCCAATTGAAAATGTCGGATGACTTCATCCGTCAGACCACGTTCATGCAGATAGTGTCGCGCTTCTTCCCCCATCTTAGTCGTCATCAAAATCGCCTGATAAAACTTACTAGCTTCCTGATGAATCTCATAAAGTTCTTGGTTGGGATTGATAGACGTTGGTTGAGCCGGCCTTACTTGGTACTGAAGCGCAATGCCAGCTTTTTCTGCTACGATCTGGACCGCATCCATAAAGGCGACTCCACGGTAGTCCTCAATAAACTTAAAGACATCTCCAGAGCGACCACATCCGAAACAATGGTAAAACTGCTTGTCTTCAACGACATTAAAGGAAGGAGTCTTTTCACCATGAAAAGGACAGAGGCCTAAAAAGTTACGGCCCGCCTTGGTCAAAGAAACAACTTCTCCAATGACTTCAACAATGTTTACACTGTTTTTAATCTCTGCAATCAGCTCTTTATCAACCATAAACAGTGCCTCCATTTTACCATAGATTATCACTTTATATTTTATACTAAAAGTTAGTAAAAGTAAATTTTTTCCTACCGATTTCACACAGAAAAGAAAAGATTTTCAACCTTTATCACTAATTTAAAAAAATTGGGCATATTTCTTGTCAGTCACATATTTTTCCGTTATACTATCATAGTAAAAAATTATTATGAAAGGACATATATAGGATATGTTAAAAGATTTGAAAGCTTTTCTCCTTCGTGGAAACGTTGTTGACCTTGCTGTTGCAGTCGTTATCGGAGCTGCATTCGGAGCTATCGTAACATCATTTGTTAACGATATCATCACTCCACTTATTTTGAAACCAGCTTTGAAAGCTGCTCATGTTGAAAATATTGCACAATTGTCATGGAACGGTGTTGCATACGGTAGCTTCTTGAGCGCTGTGATCAACTTCCTTGTTGTTGGTACTGTTCTTTTCTTCGTAGTGAAAGCTGCTGAAAAAGCTCAAAACCTTGGTAAAAAAGAAGAAGCTGTCGAAGAAGAAGCTGCTGCTCCTACTCAAGAAGAGTTGCTTGCTGAAATCCGCGACTTGCTTGCAAACAAATAATCAGATAAAAAGATCCGATCTTCTAGCTGGAAGGTCGGTTTTTTTGTCTTTGATGGATGAGAAAAAACAAAAAACAGACCGAAGTCTGTTTCTGTATTCAATTAGAATTTTTTACGTTTACGAGCTGCTTCTGATTTACGTTTACGTTTTACAGAAGGTTTTTCATAGAATTCACGTTTGCGTGTTTCTTGAAGAGTACCAGCTTTAGTAACCGCACGTTTGAAACGACGAAGAGCATCGTCAAGAGATTCATTCTTACGTACTACTGTTTTTGACATATTTTTCACTCCCTTCAAGCCTAAAATCTTAATCATTTTATCACACTTTAAGGACGCTGTCAAGATCTTTTAAAACTTTTCTAGCCTTCCTAGCCTTCATGCCATTTCTTTTTTCCGACTTTTTCATTCTTCCTATTTTATGATACAATGGAAACATAGAAAACCCTGAAGGAGATACCATGTCAGAAATTTATGATATTACGATTGTTGGGGGCGGACCAGTTGGTCTGTTTGCTGCTTTTTATGGCAATATGCGCCAAGTTAAAGTCAAACTGATTGATTCCTTACCTCAACTGGGAGGGCAACCAGCCATTCTCTATCCAGAAAAAAATATCCTCGATGTACCCGGTTTTACCAATTTAACAGGTGAAGAATTAAGCGACCGCTTGATCGAGCAAGTCAAACGATTCGATACACCGATCTTCCTCAATGAAACTGTAGAGGATATTCAAAAAGAGGGTGACCTCTTCACTATCACTACTTCTCGCCAAGTGCATCAGTCTAAAGCCGTCATCATTGCCATGGGTGGCGGTGCCTTTAAACCACGTGCTCTTGATATCGAGGGGGCTGAAGACTTCGATAATGTCCACTACCATGTTTCAAATATCCAGCAATATGAAGGACAGCAAGTGACCGTCCTTGGTGGTGGGGACTCTGCTGTGGACTGGGCTCTTGCTTTTGACAAGATTGCTCCAACTACAATCATTCACCGTCGGGACAACTTCCGTGCCTTGGAACATAGCGTTGAAGAACTCAAACAATCTTCTGTCAGCATCAAAACACCATTTGTTCCTAGCCGCTTGATTGGCGAAAATGGTCATGCTACTCATCTTGAAATCACAAAAGTTAAATCCGATGAAACCGAACTTATCCCGATTGATCACTTATTTGTCAACTATGGCTTTAAATCTTCTATCGGAAACTTGAAAGAATGGGGTGTAGAATTGCAACGCCATAAAATCAAGGTGAACCAAAAACAAGAAACCAGCCTTCCTGGAATTTATGCCTGTGGAGACTGCTGCTTCTACGAAGGAAAGATTGATCTCATCGCTACAGGTCTTGGGGAAGCTCCAACAGCCGTAAACAATGCCATCAACTACATCTATCCAGATAAGAAAGTCCAACCAACGCACTCAACTAGTTTATAATAAAAAAGGCCTTTGGCCTTTTTTAAATTGAAGTCAAACTATTTTAAGTTAATCGATTCTGCAAAGAAGTAAAAATGAGTTCCTATTTTTAGTATGAATCAAGAAAATACAAAAACTTTCCGCTGTGAGAAAAGTGCCTGAAACAATA
>ERZ1673737.1053-NODE-1053-length-29447-cov-4.185391_pt1 | contig 29447 bp, 12 predicted proteins | sample MGYA00580211_ERZ1673737 | MGnify/ENA primary metagenome ERZ1673737 (study PRJEB41218, sample SAMN15661789) | gut metagenome | host: Homo sapiens | place: Canada: London | collected 2015-08-20/2019-03-30 | study: EMG produced TPA metagenomics assembly of... | reverse complement strand
GCTTGATTATTAGTTAACGGCTCAACGTGCTGCCGAGGTAGACAAGTACGTACTCTCATCTCGGCTGATGTTGGTCTCCACTGTGCTATACTCAAATTCATAGAAGTCTGTCTCCGAAGGGGAGTTATGGTAACGTGGCATATTGAGTGGATGACTTATATTCACAAGTAGCTGAAGGCAAAGGGGGGATATTCCAGTGAATATATACTTCACGAGGCTGCCATACACTCTTCTATGTCCAAAACCAACAAATAAACATGGAGGATTATCTCCCTGAGCCTTGCGCCTCCACAAATTCCGACTTGCTGTCGCCAAGGGAATGGTGCATGAAGTATAGGATCACTATGCTGCAATAAGTCTAGCTTGTCCATTGCTTATACGGCAAATACTCTCTTGGGGCTCATGCCAAGTCAAGGCGCAATCCACTTGTAGGCCAAGAGTTCTCAGCTGAATACTGCTTGTCTCATGGACGGAATGCAGGACCAGTGACGTTTTGTATTCGGGGTTATACTCTTGGGGGTAAAACATAGCCACAGCCAGGCAGCGTGATGGTGTGTGGAATGCTGTGGTCTTCTCTTCTTCTTCGCTTCTCTTCTTTTCATAATTTGCTTTCTTTCCCTATCTTCACTGGGTGTCTCTGGGTATTGCCCGAGTCATGTTTGATGAGCCATGCTACTTTAGTCGCATTGCATTTACGAACTATTCAGCCATCACGCCCTAGCCGCAGAATCCCTTAGGGCTACCACCAATAGCAAGTTGCCAAGGCCAACACTCAACTAGCCCTGTTAGAACTATAATTAACTTAAAGCCCGAGAAAACGTCCCCGAGTGCGACACTTGGGGAGATTCAGGACTGATCGCCGTCTCTTTTCTTATCCGTCTACCCTTAACTCGAAGCCCGAGAAACATCCCCGAGTGTGAGGCTTGGGAGATTCAGGACTGATCGCCGTCTCTCTCCTTTCTTCTCCGTAAGTGTAACGCCTATCATTCTGTCGCATTCTCAAATGGTATCGGGATGTATTCAGAAACTATGAACAGACTAACTAGTGAAGCACCATTTTTACAGAAGCGTATCCCAACCGTAACACCGTTCCCCGAATTAAGCATAAGCATAAGCCACACCAACTCCGATACTAGTAGACAAGATAGAATACTATTGGAAACAAGAATGGCAGCGAAAAGTTGAATATTGGGGTCTTCGTTCATGTACAGTTGAAGGCCGGTCGAGGTTGGTAGATGATGCAGATTGGCGGAAGACGGATGATTTTGATGAAATATGTGATTGGGTAGGTGATTATTCGGCTTTAATGGATGTAGGGGATCCCCTGTCTGGTCGAGTTGTATCGTTGAGCAGATATTGCTGGATGGGCCGTTTTTGGCATGCTGCCGTGCTCTTAGACGACTGGTAAATGGAAGTTATGCAAAGCAAGCGCAGAAAAGCGGTGATAACTTATCACATATCCAGGAGAGTTGGGATATTCGCATCAAGTCAGTGAGTCGAGAGAAGCTGTTCAACGAGCAGTCTTCAACGTTCTAGTCTACCCCAGCGTAGAGATCGACAACAATATTAATTGCGGCCACGAGAATCTCCGCCGCGATCAAGACGATAACTGATAACTGTTAGATGAATCGCTATCATGATTGCAGTGGGACTTACCAATCCATTCGAGATATTCGCCGTGACGGTGGGTCAATTGATCCTTGAGGACTGCAAGCAAATCCGCAATAACATCCAGTCGCTCCGTCAACAGACTGACTCGTTGATCCATCTCCAGGTAGCTTCGGACTGCCTGGTACACAGGCTCCAATTGCGGTTCTGCCCAGAAAAGTTCAGGGCTATCTAGGACAGATCCCTGTAAATGGATGTTGATGCGGAGAATGAACAGCTCTCCGATCTGCATGTTGATCTGCTTGCGTGTGAGATTGACACTACCAGTCTGCGCAATCTGGGCAGGCAGAGGTGCGGTGTCGGTAATTGTTTCAGACAAAAGATCTTCGAAAAGCGAGGTCTTGACTGATTGGGCTAGAGCATGAGAGATAGCCAGCTTGATCATGTTGTTGCGTGGGTCGCGAAGAGAGATGAAGTCGTTGTAAATCCTTGCCTGGTATTCCCGCGCATAGTAGAAGTTGAAATTCTCAATCTGCGTGTCATCAGGGCTCAAGATGGAGGTCGCAAATTTCGAGATATCGGACAAGAATCGTGATTCTTGCGCTGGGGACATTCCCCATATTACGACCGTGCCGTAATCGAAGAGAAATATTTCCGGTGTGTGAATTGTGGTGTCAATGTCGGGGGTATCTTGGACCACTGCTTGTTCGGTATGGTCTGCTGAATGTCCAGCCTCTTCATGCAAATCAATCAAATCATCCCTTCGGCTCTTTTTGTTGTCTTCCACCTCCACGGCACTGTCCGAGTACCTTCTTTCGCTGGGTCGTCGCTCAGGGTGTCCATTACCACCTGGGTCGGGGAATATCAGACCCTTCTGCTTTTCTTCGTATTGGTAGTCAAAAGGCGAGTAAACACATTCGTCGTAAAGTTTGGGATTCGCTCCACGAGTCTTGCTCCGCGACTTGAGGAACTTGGTCACGCCCTCCAACCGATACGAATTGGCCGTACAGTAAGCTGTGACTCGTGGGATGCGATCGCGGTCAGCTTTGCCTAGTCGGGCGGCGTGGCTTCGTGCGGCGGGGTCCTTAATTCGAGTGATTTGCGAATAGACGTCCCGAGGGAAATCACCATCAAAGCCTTCTTCCTCTTCGGTCACCGGATCGGGGAGCAACTTTAGTTTCTGCGCTTTCTTGGTGGTTCGCTGCGGTCCAATCTTAGATGCTGGGTGCGATGGGTATGATGAAGCGTTGAAGGGAGCAGCCCCATGGCTGTTGCGACGGCGGAGTTTGCTGTTCAACGCTGAGAGCATGGGCTGGCTGCCCGGACGGGGCTGGGTACCCTGGGCATTGACATTGAGGACTGGAGGTGAGCCTGTCTGCAGGGGTCGGAATGTAGGATCGGAGGTAGAGGAGGTGCCATAAGTGCTGATTTGCGTGAGCGGATTGAATGATACCGACCGCGGCGTCCGGCTTGCCCGTGGTGACGTAGAGGCTGGATTGTGCTGAGGCAGCAACGGGGAATTCTCTTCTGGCGGCATGGCTAAATTGAAATGGTAAGAGTTAGACGACAAGCGCCATTGGCGGGATTGGAGTACAGGAAAAAGCAAGAGAAGAAAAAGGAAGCTGGGAGCTCCCAGGCTTGCACGTGTTCCGCCTTATTAATCGGTGACATCGTCACTTTTTCCAAGTTTGGCCTGCAGAGAACTACACATGCATGCTTGAGATACTGCATATATTTACTTGAAAGTTATCTATTGTTACATGGTATCCTTTGTTTGTTTGATTTCAACAGTTATTGGACTCCGTAAATGACTAAATTGCTATGTACATGACTTGGTTTCATAGGTTTCACTAACACCGAACACCATGCAACCTTCGGAGACGAAAGAACCAGCACCATTGATTGGTCACAAAATGGCTGCAGATGGCGGCGGGTTGCATGCCCAGTCGACACCGACTTTCACGTTGCGCCAATGGGGCCCAGAAGACAGGGAAACATAAACTCAACGCAGTGTGCGTGTTGCCCGAGTAATGGCTTTGGTAGGCCGCAGTAACATGCGGCTTCCAGACGTATTGGAGATATGTGACAGTGGAGAATAATCGCTTTTAATGATCATACAAGGTTTGATGTCAACTTCAACGGCGAACAAATCCAGAGGGTCCACTTGCTTTCTTCCGGAGCCCGTTGCCTTGTGCTGAGTTACGAGTCATCTGCAGCATGCTGCCCTTGAGGTTCTTTCCGGCCTTGGAAACCCTGGGGGCCAAGGCAGGTTTCGAGCTCTTCTTGGTGGAGGGCGCATCAAGCACCCGAATCGAGACATCTCCCATATTGACATCCTTGGGAATTTTGTCCTTCTTATCCAGGAATCTCAGCTTATTTGACTTCTTCGGCATTGCGAATTCATCGGCTGGGGGTGTGGGAGGGCGAATGGCGGGCTCGGCGTTCAGGATGTCATCGGGAAGCAAAGCAGGAAGAGCTGCCCGTCGTGCATCTTGCGTAGTTGTGCCTTGAATGGTGGCTGTGCTCTCAGAGAGCAGATCATCGGAAGACTCCTTGGGCTTTACGATAGTCTTGGCTTGCAACTTGCGGCGCTCGTCCAGTTTCCGTCGCTTCTCTTTCTTCAGTTGTTCTTCTCTATAGGCATTGTTAGTAAAATTCATTGCAAGTATGCAATAGCACGTACAATTGCTTCGCGGTCTCTCGCTTCTTGGCCTGCTCCTTCATTTTCAAGAGCTGGGCAGAGTTATCAATAGCCTCTGGCGCATCGTCATCGCTATCCTCATCATCATCCTCCTGGTTCGGTTCTTCTGAGATTTCTTCGGGTAGTGTCTCAGGGATCTCGGGTTCTTCGCTGTCAAAACGGAAGTGGTTCTTCTTATCCACGGGCGCTTTCTCTCCGTTCACGTTGGCTGTCCCGGGAATATCGCTAGCATCTTCGGTTTCCGTAGCTTTGGGATCACTCCTTCTTCTCCGCTTGGTCTGCTGCTCGTCGGCCTTGCTGGCCTTGCGCTTTCCGCTCGCAAGTTCGGGCGCAACTTCGCCTGGTCGTGTAGTAACCATGTTGGAACTGGCAGAATCTGAATTTTCTGGTCGCGCGAATAGACCTTTAGCAGCAGTAACCAAGTGAGCAAACATAGAGTGACAGAATTGGATTGAACCTGTCCAGGTCGAGAGGTGAAGCAAAAATAAAAAATCTCTCGGCGTTTGGATTTCCCGAGGGCGGAGACTGATAAGCTACTACTCCGCCTTTATCTACATGTACTTCACTTCATCTTCACCCCTTTACTATTGTATTCTCGGTTGTATTTGTTTTGATATGAGTTTGATTGAATATTCAGTCCTGCACGGCTATTTAAGTTTCTTGGTTGCTTTCGAAAAGTTACGTTTTATTCGGTGGTACTGTGAATGTCCATTTTGTCCACTCAAAGCCCCGATATACATTGGACTCTATACACACAACATGGAAATTAACTCGGTAGCAAAGCCTCGTCTTACAAAAAGCGTCCCTTCTGACCCAATCACTGTCCCATATGACTATAAACACCAACCAGAGTGTTACCAAACTCGGCAGGATAAGACTCGCAAATTCTTCTGAATTCGGTGGTGTAGTTTGCGAGAGATGTTGCCAAAGCCATTGGGTTGAGAAGGTTCAAGAACTGGTTGAGCTTGGAACGGGTCGACTCGTCAATGATGGCTGGTTCAGACTCAACAGTGCCATTGTTGAGATACAGTAGTTGGCATCAATCAAAATGAGTCCGTCGCCACGCTCGAGACTTTCCATTGCATCGGAGCACTGGTAGATCTTCTCCGAACGCTGGCAGGCAGAGGCATCGTACTCTGCGATGTTCTGGTACGCGGCCATCATGGTACCACCGCCACTGTGTCCGAGGATGACGACCTGGTGAATGTCGGTCAGGTTATGCAGGTACTCCATTCCCTGATTTACGTCCGTCATCATGTGTTCGAAGTTGAGATCCGACATGTATCCGCTCTTGCTGGCATCGTTGTTTGCACAGAAGGTCGTGAAGCCACGTTTGGGTAGCTCGGTACAGGCGGAGAAGGATAGATAGTCTCGCTCGGCATCATATAGACTGCAATGCGAGATTTCGGACCAGTCGTACAAGGTCGGTAGAGACCACCAACAACACAATCGTCATCAAAGTCAACTAACTCGGGAGCTGGAAGGGTTGTATATGTGGAAGCGAAAGTCCGAGGGCCAAAGATTCAATGGCCACCAGGCAGCAATCCCAGTATCCTTTATGGAAAGCATAATGAACTGTGCCTATGTAGTTGTATAATGAGCCCGTAGGATCGAGAATGGTAGAAGGTATATTTGACAATGACACCGAAACAAGCTTAATATGTCTAATGAATGTTTTGAAAAAGGGTGATGCGAGCTACCACGTCCTGCAAGGAGAAGGCAAGATGTAGACCATATGGGGCAGCGTCATCAAATACTTTGTTCGGATATACTAATCCGTACGAAACTGGGAGATGCTGGCCTTTTAATAGAGCAAGTTGTACCTTGACTCAGAATTGTGCTAACAGACGACATAGTGAATGACTTATATACGCTAATTCTCTTCACAGACTTTGTAATTACGTGCATCTATATTACATCCATAAAAGAGTAGTGAAGAAAGATGACTTACCAATATGGTACCTACATACATTTAGTCTCGGGCCATAAACTATCCCCACAGGTACCTGCATCTCCGACTCTCCACTGCTGGCAACAAGAAATTATCCCCGAGGATTGATATGCCCCCCAAGCACATCTCTTTGGCATTGACTCGACCCACTGATCATCCTATGCGGAGTCTAGTACCAATTAAGTATAGCCTCTATCACTTGCTGTGTGCATTGCAGGATGGGGAAAAGATTTTACCGATCTTCGGGCATTCGGAGACCTTGGCTCTCTTACGCCTAACTGTGTATGTATCTAGGACATGATCTGATTGATTTGGTAACTTGTGGATTTATTCATATCCGTAGCATGATGTCCGTAGTCAGACACATAGTTTCCGTAGAATATCCAACATTTTAGCTAGACATGTTCGTGTATGCATTGCTCTGCCCAGATACCAACATCCCGATAACCAAAGAAGATTTGTCCGCTCATAGAACGTGCAACACAATCCCGCCAGTTATGCAAGTCATACTTATCTCACGTTCAGTTCCAAAACTCCGTCATAAATGCTGCTAGACCCAGATTGAACGCCGCAAAAGCCCAACCAAACTCCAAGGCGCATGCAAAAAGACAGCAAGAAAATGTACGTTGAATCACTTCTCAGCAGCTTTCGCGGTCCAGAATTCCATGTGCTTTCGGACACATTCCTGGCGCTCCTCAGCCTCCTCACGGAATCGAGTAAAGTCATCCTCCCCAAGATCACTAAGTTCCTCCCACATCTGGTTGTATTCGTCCTGATCATTGCCCGTGACCGCCCACATATTCTCACGAAGGCGCTTGTTGCGCTCGCGGTCCTCCTCAATGCGCTGCTCGATTTGCTTCTTGTCGAGGCGTATCTGAGGGGTGCCAGCCTTTGTCTTGCTTCCCTCCTCAGTTCCTTCTTCGTGGTCCATATCGAGATGGGAGGGGTGGGTGTCACGATCCTTCAGAGCTGCGTCAATCTCGGTCACGCTCTCGGAGGTGAGGACATTCTTGGTCTGGAGACCGTTGAGAACGTGGCGGACGTGCTTGACGTTGGCTGCGCCGGTGCCATCGGGGGGTACGACGGAGTCGACCACGCGGAGAATGTCGCGCTGCATCATGCGGACGTAGGCCGGGTGGTTTTCCTTGAGGGCCATGTCGCAGAGATGCTCGATGAAGTACATGATGTTCGCGCGGTTGTTCATGTTGTTCTAAATGCAAACCAATTAGCTAAGATCCAATATAGAGAATGGTACCATTCATACCCGCTCAAGCTGCTCTAGGATACAGGAATGAAGGTCCTCATCCAGATCCCGATATTTGAGCGCATAGAGGGCAGCTTTCTGCGCGGACGTGACTGATGCACTGAGGTGCTGCAGCTGAGTCGTGAAGCGCATGCGCACCTCAAACGGATCGACCATCATCTTGCCGCCCTTTTCTTTGGCTTTCTTAACTTCAGCCGGAGTATCGCTAAGGGACTCATCAGGAACAGGAGTAGACATCGTGATAGGCGCCGCGAGCGATGGAGATTATGTCAGCGGAGTGGGTCGTCCAAGAATAACGGAGCTCTGGGAGTTGCGGAAGAAAGAAGATCTATACAGTAGGCAAACCACCTTGGAGCGCTGGGCCCCTTTCAGAGTAATTGTTTATTAGGGACATTTGATCTGAATACGCTTCATCATCTATTATCAGTGCTGCCACAATCTACTGGGCTATCCATTTCACATATCTAACTAAAGCAAAGGCTTTACTGGGTAACATCTCCAATAAAACCATGTAGATTACACCAGAAATGAGAAATATACAGAGCAAGATCGTAGCAAATGTCAGAAAGAATCCCTCCTCAAAGAACTGCTAAGACTCGACCTATCATTCCCATCAAGTAGACCGACTTCCTCGGCCTCTTGGCGATTCTGGAAATCTTGGGAGTCCTCGTCTCTAAGCGCCTCCTGGCGACGAAATTCCACGCCATTGAGTACAGACCAGACATCTTTCTTGGTCAGTAAGCCTTGTAAGATACCTTTATTGGCAAAAAGCACGTAACGCAGGCCAAGGCGTTGGAACATCCGCAGCACAATCAAGAAGGTGATGTTGCTGTTCAAAGTGATGGGAGTCTGATCCATCCATGGTCGTAGATCAAGGGTATCAACAGGGTCTGCAAAAGGTTGATGCGAAAAGAAGACCTGGGTCTCGTCGGAGAGATTGCGGGTAGTCGAAGATGTTGAATATTTCAAAGCAAAGGATAGCTCGTTGCGCGTGATGTAGCCCAGAAGAATGGGCTTCGAGGTTTCAGAGACAACGGGAAACCCGCGGTAGGTAGTGTTAGCAAGGAGACCGCGGATAGAAGCAATCGTATAACCAGTTGCGGTCAGAACACTAATGTCATCCACGGTCGTCATGACTCTGTGAGCAGACACATCTGGGGGAGTGGTGTCATCACGATGGTCGAGGAAAGGATACTCATTCAGTCGAATCCATGATTCGTAGATACCTCGCTTTCCGAAGATATCACCACACCACTTGGAAAGCATCACAGCAATCATGATCGGGATCACGTATGTCAATGCGCCAGTCAACTCGAACATGATAACAACAATTGACAACGTCATTCGAGTTGCACCACCAAGAGCAGCGGCCGCCCCAATAATTGCATATAAGCCAGGAGTGACGCATGGGATGTCTTGCTCACATTTGCTAAACAAGAAAGCTTTCGGGTAGGCTTCCTGCCACATGCGCACAAGAATGCCCAGAGCACGCCCATAAAGAGCACCGATAGCGACTGAAGGCAAAATGATACCTGCAGGAATCTCAAGTCCAAAGGTCAAGGAAGCCAAGAAGAAAGCCAACAATGCAGCTGCTACCAAAAATATTGCCACGCCGATTGATGCAGATCCTGTTGCGCAGAGGCCGAAACGATCATATGTCGCACTGCTGCACTCAGCAAACAGCGACTGAACAAGCTCCGAGTTTTGGGCCCGCATGAAATGGTTCGGATAGTTGACCAAAGCTGTAACGAGAGCAACTACAACAACTTCAATTATCGGCCGGGAAGAAGTTCGGCCTCGTCTCCATGTGGCAATCTTCGTATTTAAACGAATGAGGAATGCGCCGTAGAGACCTCCGATGATACCAAGAATGATGAAAGGAATAATTTCGAAGCGGTGCCAGCCTCGTGTGTATGTGACTTGATATAGCACGATTTTGCCTGTTCGAAATGGGTTCAGGGCTTGTAAAGTGACAGCTGCAATCATGGCACAAACAAAGCTTTGCCACATGGTTTTGTCCGGGAAATAATAGGAGAGTTGCTAGAAAAATTAGTAAGAGAGCCAACGAAGGAAATTGTTAATGAATCATACCTCCAAACTGAAAAGTACACCTCCAATGGGGGCTCCGAATGCGACGGAAATACCGGCAGCGGCAGCGGCGGAAAGCACCTCGCGTTTTCGGGCTACATCATTAGCTGAATAATGAGGAAAGATGGAAACGCAGAGGCATACCTTCGTTGCCATTCAGGCTAGGAAAAGGTTTCATCATGATATTGGCACAGCAGCATGCAACGTGCACAAGTGGACCTTCCTTTCCTAGCCACAATCCTGACGCAACTGAAAGACACTTCAAAGACAGTCAATATATGTATTACGTGGCAAAGTATAGGGCTCTACTTACTAACCCCAAGGACTTAATGGTAAGTGTCCACGGACCCATGAAATGCCGAATGACGGTTCCCCCAAGTACCGTTTTGATCTCAGGAATTCCACTGTGTCGAGCGTAGATGGCATAATTTCGCACCAAAAAGCATGCACATGCAGCAAAGAAGACCGAAAACAAAACATAGAAAAGGTATCCAACCGTATATGTTCCTCCGTTTGAGGTTGTACCCAACGCATTGCCCCAAGATGTCCAGTCAAGACACTTGGAGTGATCTATATATTGCATGCTTCAGTATGGGAGGCTCGAAGGCTCGACTGTAACAACTTACCATCAAGACCCCAGCAGCAAAAGCTCTTGTTCAAATAGAACTTTCCCCCACCACTGCCATTCTTGCAATAACCAGTCTTCAAATCACCTAACCAATCTGTTGCAATGTCGATACAGGCGGCGATTATGCCTACTGCAATACCGGTTGCGATCAACACTAACCAGACATTGCTGGCATCAAGAAGCCGAAGAGCATGGCCTAATAGACCTTGTCCGCTCGAGTGGAGGAGCCGTTTCCTTTGCCGCTCCTTTGTATATTCGTAGATCCAATCGATAGCTGTGAAGTCGTCGTAGCCTACACGTCGCCCGGGGCCTTCGACATACCAGTCGAGAGGTCCTCCATCTTTGGATCCCTCGGGGCCACCGTTGAATCCTATCGGCCCGTAAGGATCGAGTGGCGATACGTCTCCATTATGTCCACCTTGCGGGGCTGGAGAGCTGAAGCCAGTGCCCGATCCGCCCGCGGTAGGGGAGAGAAGATTAGATAGGCTAAATCGCGATCGTTGCTTTTGTTTCCGTTTGAAGGATATTCTGTAGGCGACCCGTAGTTAGTTTCACAATTCAAGGGGAAATCACCAAGACATACGGCTCATGTAAACCCTCGGACTCCCGATTCTCTTGGGACTGGGGGTGGTCCTGATCAGCACTTTGCGACCAGGACCGACCCTCGCCGCCCGAGCCCTGACCACTCATTGACATCGTGGAACATCAATGGACTGCAATATTAGCATCTCTCTCGCATGAAACAAGCTGTTGAAAGGAGATAACCATCCAGGACGCGCAAGTGTGGCGCAAGCTCCGGGATCCAAGGCGGTGGAGATAGTCTGGGCGGGGCTGCGCCACAGGTTGTGGCAGAAAAAAAAAAGTTACAAGATCGAAGCGGAGTCTCTTCTTCAAACTTCAACAAGGAGCTCCTCTTACGGCCGGAATAAACATGGATCAACGGCCGGTCTATGAGAGGACTCTAACAGAGTCCCAGCTGCTTGAGCAGCTTCCGAGTGGAATCTCGACTTTTATTCGGACTGCATCGGGGACGCAACACCTCCACGCGCTTGCGCTTGGCGCACTAAACACCGAATTTACAGAGAGCATTTTCAGGCTCTACGAACCGATTTTTGTCGATCTTGCAGCTCGTTGGCTTCAATCGGATTTACATGCCGACTATATTCATGTATTAGCGGCATTCGCGCAGATTTTGCCATTTGCGCCGCATCTGCGGTCGCTCGCCAGTCAATATGCCTCATCACAGACTGGCCCTCTCTCGGCATTGGCCGTATCGAAAGAACTAACACTGCTGCAGCTGGATCAGTCTAGCATTCGCATCTTACTCCTCGCCCTCTTCCGACTCCTTTCGTTTGATCTCGAGACGTTTTCTCCCGTCGTTTCACCGCTTCAACTGCAGTCCCTCTTCCAGTCTCAAGACCGAGTCACACGGTACCTTGCTGTACGATGCTTTGCCTTATATATGCACGCAGCTGACGCGGCTACCGAGAAGATGGTCCGCGCGAACACCGGGATCGATCCCGTTGAAGGAGAATGGGAAGGCACTCTTATCGATTACCGCCTGCTGGGATTGTGGGAGGAACGGCGATGGGAGAGCCTTGGACGAATCATCCGGAACGAGAGGTCTTCCAGGAAGGAGGCCGACGCTTTGGCACTGGTCGAGAGGACAAAGGACTCTTTCACGCCCAAAACCGCAGAGATCTGTGGAGTTTTGATTCCCAGGTTAAAAGAGGAGGTGCCCGTGTACTCGAGCTCCGTCGTAAAGACCTCGACTACGATTGGTAATCTGCGCCGGATTGCAGGCTCCCTGCTTGGGTTCAAGCCTATTATGTTGGTCGGTTTGCCTAATTCCGGAAAGACCTCTTTGATCAATGATATTGCTGCCACGATGGGTCAAGCTGAATCTATGGTTACACTTCACCTGAATGAGCAGACGGATGCGAAGAGTCTTCTGGGAATGTATGCGACTTCGTCTGCCTCTGGTTCCTTCTCCTGGCAACCTGGTGTATTGACCAAGGCTGCACGCGAAGGTCGCTGGGTCTTGATTGAGGACCTTGATCGCGCTCCCTCTGAAGTGATGGGTCTTATCCTCCCAATTATTGAGAGAGGAGAGCTCACCATTCCCAGCAGGAGAGAGCGGATTAAATGTGCGGAGGGCTTCAAGATTATTGCAACAATGAAGTCATCATACAACATTGCTGGTGAGGAGGTTGCCCACAGCACCTCCATGCTCGGGAGCAGACTTTGGGAGAGAGTGCAAGTCAACTCTCTTCCCGTGGACGAGATGCGAGATGTCATCCTGCAAAAATACTCCTTGCTCGAATCTCGCGTGCCGACCCTCATGGAGGTCTACGCAAGAGTATGCTCTGCATTCCACGGGAGTCTTGCAATCAAGGGCTCACAGGGCCGTACCCCGGGTTTCCGTGATCTGATCAAATTGTGCAGTCGACTGCACAATCGCCTGCAACGCATGGGTGCGAAGACCGGCTACGAAGCCACGTCAGAAGGTACCGAGGATGAGATATTCCTGGACATTGTTGACGTGTTCTTGAAGTACCTGCCTGAGAGGTCGATGCAAAGCACTCTTGCCGCCGTTGTTGCCGAGGTGCTTCAGATCTCACCTCAGCGAGCACAATTCTGCCTGCATGAGCGTACGCCTTCATATACCGACAAGAACAACAGTCTTGTTCTTGGTCGGGAAATCTGTCAGAAAATCAAGGTACCGAGTGGATCGGCCTTGAAACTGGCGGCGGCAGCCTCTCGATTTGCTCCTACAAGAGCAGCGTTGTCACTGATGGAGCAGGTTGCAGCCTCTATACAGATGGCAGAGCCTGTACTGCTTGTTGGAGAAACTGGTATTGGAAAGACCACAGTCATCCAACATCTCGCAACTCTGATGCGCCAGAAGCTTACAGTAGTGAACTTGTCACAGCAAAGTGAAAGTACTGACCTGCTGGGTGGCTTCAAGCCCGTCAATATTCGTACCATGGCAGTTCCAATGCTGGACGAGTTCACTCAACTGTTTGAGCTGACATTCTCCGCCAAGAAGAACCAGAAGTTCCTGTCTTCAGTGTCGAAAAGCGTTGCATCTTCGAATTGGGTGCGATTGGTGACTCTATGGCATGAGGCCGTTCGTCTTGCCAACGGTGTCTTCCATCCTCCCACCTCCAATGCTGATAGTGACGAGCAGCCAGCCAAGAAGCGAAAGTTGGATTCTCCCAAGTACCAGCACCTGCGACAAAGATGGGAGAGCTTCACGACTCAGCTTGGAGAGTTCGAAGCTCAAGTCTCACAAGGTGATGCCAAATTCGCCTTTGCCTTCGTCCCAGGTAAGATCGTAAGAGCTTTGAGAAATGGCGAATGGGTTTTGCTAGATGAAGTAAACTTGGCTTCCCCCGACACCCTTGAGAATATTGCCAGTCTTTTGCACCACGGCAGCGAAGGATCTCCTTCTGTTCTCCTCTCCGAGGCTGGTGATGTTGAGAGGGTTTTCGGTCATCCCGAATTCCGTATCTTTGGTGCAATGAACCCTGCAACAGATGCTGGAAAGCGAGATTTGCCCCCAGGCCTGCGCTCCCGGTTCACCGAATTTTACGTGCATTCGCCCGATACTGATTTGGACGATCTGTTGGCTTTGATCCAGAAATATCTCGGAGATTTGACAATCAGTGACCAGAGAGCTGTACCGGACCTTGCAACATTGTACATGGTGACCAAGCAGCTCAGCAACCAGAACAAGCTCACCGACGGAGCCGGCCAGAGGCCCCATTTCAGTATTCGTACACTTGTTCGTGCTCTCATCTATGTCATCGACCATGCGCACGTCTACGGGCTTCGCAGAGCGATCTTTGAAGGATTCAGCATGAGTTTCTTGACTGTACTCAGCCTGGCCTCAGAGCAAGCCCTAATTCCCCTTCTCGAAACTCACATCTTCGGCAACGCGAAGAACGCAAGATCTCTCCTTGGACAAACCCCTCGCCCCCCGACAGATGGCAATGAATATGTCCAGTTCAGGCATTACTGGATGCGCCGGGGCCCTATGATCCCCGAGGAGCAACCGCACTACATTATCACTCCATTTATCGAGAAGAACCTGAAGAACCTGGTCCGAGCTAGTTCCACCCGCCGATTCCCAGTTCTACTTCAGGGTCCGACATCAGCCGGAAAGACAAGTATGATTGAGTACCTTGCCAAGGTGTCTGGAAACAAGTTTGTGCGAATCAACAACCACGAGCACACGGACTTGCAGGAGTATTTGGGATCTTACATCTCCACAGACGATGGAAGTCTAAAATACCAAGAGGGTGTCCTGGTAGAGGCCCTACGGAACGGTTATTGGATTGTGCTGGATGAGCTTAATCTGGCACCTTCCGATGTTCTTGAGGCTCTCAACCGACTTCTAGATGACAACCGTGAGCTCTTCATCCCCGAGACTCAAGAAGTCGTGCACCCTCACCCGAACTTCATGCTGTTCGCCACTCAAAATCCCGCTGGTTTGTATGGTGGACGAAAGGTCCTGTCCCGCGCATTCCGCAACCGTTTCCTGGAGCTTCACTTCGATGATATTCCAGAAAGCGAACTCGAGTTCATTTTGAAGGAACGGTCTCAAATCGCCCCTTCGTTCTGCACGCGCATTGTGGCTGTCTACCGCAAATTATCATTACTGCGCCAGTCCAACAGACTGTTTGAGCAGAAGAACAGTTTTGCCACCCTGCGTGATCTTTTCCGATGGGCCCTTCGTGATGCAGACGATCGCGAGCAGTTGGCAGTCAACGGTTATATGCTGCTTGGTGAGCGTGTACGCAATCCCCAAGAAAAGGCTGCTGTCAAGGCTGTGATCGAGGAGGTCATGAAGGTGAAATTAGACGAGGATACTCTTTATAGCTCTGCAGAGCTGGAAAAGAGCATTCCTGAGATGAGCGAGCTTCCGACTGGTATCGTGTGGACCAAGGCCATGCGTCGTCTTTTCGTTTTGGTATCGAAGGCTCTCAAGAACAACGAGCCCATCCTGCTTGTTGGTGAAACCGGTTGTGGTAAGACCCAGCTTTGCCAGGCTGTTGCTGAGGCTTTCCGGAGAGAGCTATTCATTGTGAACGCCCATGTCAATTTGGAAACTGGTGATTTGATTGGAGCCCAAAGACCTATCCGAAACCGGGCGGCGATCGAGAAACAGCTCGTGGATGATCTTCAAATGCTTCTTCATGGTCAAGCAACTGGCGCAACTTTGGATGAGCTGAAGCAAGTGTTCTTGGCATTGGATGCAGAGCAGCGACAAACCAAGGATCAAGCTCTCATCCAAAAGATTGAGAGAAATGCTGCTCGTTGCAATGCCCTGTTTGAATGGTCTGACGGAAGTCTCATTACTGCCATGAAGACCGGTCAATTCTTCCTTCTTGATGAAATTTCTCTGGCGGATGACTCCGTTCTTGAAAGACTCAACAGTGTTCTAGAACCTGCTCGGTCTATTCTTCTCGCCGAGAAGGGACCCATTGACTCAATGGTTGTGGCAGATGGTGGCTTCCAGTTCATGTCCACCATGAACCCTGGAGGTGATTACGGGAAACGCGAGCTTTCAGCAGCTCTTCGTAACCGTATGACTGAAATCTGGGCTCCTCAGCTTTCCGAGGACGAGGATATCCTGCCAATTCTCCAGATGAGACTAAACCTGAAGCAAGAGGACGTGGCCCGAGCTATGCTACAATTCGCCAAGTGGTTTAAAGCAACTTTCCAGAATACCTCGACTACCTCGCTCTCAATCCGTGATCTTCTCGCCTGGGTAGATTTCGTCAACACCTGTCAAAGCGCAGATACCCAGTTCGCAATCATTCAAGGTGCTGCGATGGTTTTCGTTGACACTTTGGGTGCCAACCCAGCTGCGATGCTTGCCATCTCCCTTAACAACCTCGATGGAAACCGCAAATCATGTCTTAACAAGCTAAGTGAGTTGTTCAAGACGGATGCTTCCAAGATTTACTGGGAATCCTCGAACGTCTCCGTCGAACCGGGTGCTTTGCGCATTGGGCCCTTCTCCCTGCCCACAGTTGGCGACGCCGACCCCGATCCGCAGTTCACAATGGACGCTCCGACTACCATTGCCAACTCCGTGAGAATTGCCCGTGGTTTGCAGTCCTCGAAACCAATTCTTATGGAAGGAAGCCCCGGTGTGGGTAAGACTACGCTTGTTACAGCCCTGGCCAGAGCCCTTGGAAAACCCCTTACTCGAATCAACCTTTCGGAACAAACAGACCTTACAGACCTGTTTGGTTCCGACGTTCCAGTAGAAGGAGGAGACGTTGGGCAGTTTACCTGGCGTGATGCACCATTCCTACGAGCCATGCAGCGCGGCGACTGGGTTTTGTTGGATGAGATGAACCTTGCCTCACAGTCCGTTCTCGAGGGACTCAACTCTTGTTTGGATCACCGTCAACAAGTTTATATCGCTGAACTTGATCAAACATTTAAGAGACATCCTGATTTCGTCCTTTTTGCAGCCCAGAACCCCCATCACCAGGGTGGTGGCAGAAAGGGTCTTCCTGCATCTTTCGTCAACCGTTTCACCGTGGTCTACGCAGACAGCTTCACCGATGATGATCTGAAGACAATTTGCTCCAGACTTTTCCCTGGCAGCCCCTCTGTGCAGACTGAGAGACTCGTTGATTTCATCTCTCTCCTGAACACAGCCATTACGCATGAACGCCGACTGGGAGCTGTTGGCGGGCCCTGGGAAGTTAACTTGCGAGACATCCAGCGATGGCTTCAACTTGCCGATCGAGGAAATCTCCAGATCCAAACCAAGCACTTCCTTGATGTCGTCATCAGCCAACGGTTCAGAAGCCAAGAGGATCGCGCCGTGGTCGCACAGATCTATGACCGTATCTTCACCGACTCTGATACTAGCCTCAAGAGCTATTTCCACAATCTGACACCTGAGTACTTGCAAGTTGGTCTTGGAGTCTTGACCCGTGATCCTCTACTTCAGCGCTCTGCCGAGCCAAATATGAGGATTCTTCCGAAGGATCTTCACATTGTCGAGTCACTCATTTTGTGCATTGACAACTCCTGGCCTAGCATCCTCGTGGGGGCTGCTGGATGTGGCAAGACTACTCTCATCAGGAAGCTCGCAGCTGTCAATGGTGCAAACCTTGTAGAGCTTGCTCTGAGCGCTGACACTGATACCATGGACCTGATCGGTGGTTTCGAACAGATCGACCATCGCAGGGAGGTGTCGGGCTTCGTGCACGACATTGAGATCTTTTTGCGCAACCAGCTGATTCAATGCTTCGCTTCAGGAGAGGTATCTGATGTCGTGGTTGCTGCTCTCAGCATTTGCGAGCATTTCCAGGCCGCAGACATCTCACTAGAGCATGTCATCTCTTCGCTCTCTGCTCTCTGCCAGTCATCTTCTGATCCAGCCTACCAGCAATTCCTGACCAGAGCCCAGAATCTGCTGAATGCCATCGAACAATCCGACAAGATGAAGGTTGGATTCGAATGGACCGAAGGTGTTCTCACTCAGGCTGTTCAGCTTGGCCACTGGGTGATTCTCGACAATGCCAATCTGTGCAATCCCTCCGTTCTTGACCGACTGAACTCGCTGACGGAGCCCAATGGTACCCTCATTCTCAATGAACAACGCACCGAGGATGGTTCCGCCAGAATCATTTCGCCTCATCCTAACTTCAGGCTCTTCTTGACCATGGATCCCCGCAATGGTGAATTGTCTCGTGCCATGCGTAACAGATGTACTGAGATCTGCTTCCTGCCAAGCGAGCTCCAAGATATCAAACCTACTGTCGGCCCATCCTATACTTGTGAATCCTTCATCTACCGCCTTCGCCATATCTGGAACCTGGACACTTCTTTGCCATCCGCCGCCTTTGAAAATGCCCTCGAGGTCTGCTTGGATCACCTTTCACCGGAAGACCTGTCATATCTTCAACAGTCCCCCCGCAACTTTGAGGCTATCAACGCTTTGGCCCACGAGAACAATCAATCATCCAATGTCTTGCAGCGTTACACCTCGTTGTTCCACGACAACAATCAATGGAAGCCGCTTGAGGTCGCTAACGGCGAGATTATTCTCGGTGGTGCCAGACTTGGTATCCGAGGCATCTCACAGCCCCTTCATCCTCTCACCAATGAGCCTCTTCTCTCGATTGCAGGATCCAGCGATTTCCGAGCATGCTTGGTCGTCCTGGCCTATCTCCAGGAGCTGAGACTTGATATTCACCGTCTCAGGCAAGGCTTAATCCAGGCTGATACGTCTGGTAAAGAATTGAAGCCCAGCCAAATGACACGGCTGGAGCGATCATTGGCATCTGCGCGGATCCCTGCATTGATGAAGGACACGACACAGCCCGTGGCCTCATTCTTGTCCGATTGTGGTCAAGCATTGTACGACTACATTCAGGCTCTGGACCAGATCTCCCTTCAAGGCCCTGTGATCATCGCCGCCCTTCGGGCTGTAACTTCTCTATGCTGGGATATTTACGGGGCCACCGAAGTAAGCCAAGTCGATGAAGGCGAGTTCCAAATCTATCTGCAGATGGGCAGGAAGCTTTGCGCGTCGCTTGACTCATCGACCATGCTGCAACCACTTCAAATCGCCTTGTCACAGGCACTCGATCGCTTCCAAGAAGGGTGGGCCTTGATGACAGGTCTGAGCATGCAACGAATGTGGGATTCTTGGAGACATGTGACTCCGGTTTCTCAACAGAAGTTAGACTCTCTCGCTGAGCTGGAGTCAACTGTTTTCGAGTTCACCACGTTAGCTCTACAAACTCGCGTGGAGCTTTCGCAATTGAGTCAAGTCCGAGACTCATTGATTGACGCCCAGCGTTTCATCCTTATGGATGGCGCTGATGGCGATGTGCTTGTTCAGGTATTTATAACTGCCGTTTTCTATAATATTAATTTACTAACTATATAAAAGGGCATCAAAGAAACTGTGGCCGAGCTTTCTCGGGCAGTTCGACGCTCAGAGTCGACCGAGTACCCGTACTTCGCCGATGAGTTCGAAGCTCTTTGCCAGTACCATGACATCTCCTCATTCTTCCAGAACGAAGTCAGTGACACTGTCATTCAAACAGTCATGCCACTTCTCGCTGGTCGTGCAGCTCGCGCATTAGATGCTTCAAACTTCCAGAGTGATGTGCCAAACATGCTCCACAGGGTGACATTGTTTGCTGGCTCATCAAGCAAATCGGAGGCTGCACTTGCAACAGGGGGTGTCTTGTCTCTGTCACTGTTGGACAGGCTGACAGCTGTCGGTAATACTAAATTGGGCCAGATGGATATGCTCGAAGCGGAGAAGAAAGCTCTATCTAAAGCTATTACCCTGAGCAGTCGACAGATTTCTACAGATCAGTCCATGGATCTCAGACGTATTTTGGCAAGACTCACCTCAGAACTGGTTGCTTGTCATCGCGAATTCCTTGAACCCCGTTCAGCCGAAAACCTCATCTCCATTTTGCAGGCAGTTCAAGCCGGGAATCTGTCCGATGAACAGACAACTGTCAAGATTGAACTTGATCAAAACCTGGCAAGTGCTCAATATCTCAAGACCATTACCGAGCAGGCTCTGCCGATGTTGATCTTGTCATTGAGTACAGCCCCGTCAAGCAAGCAGCAGAATATCCGCAACACTGGACTCGCAGCGGTACAGCTAGCAGTGATTCTTCTGCGGCTCTTTGTGCCTGACAAGACTTTCGATCCTTCGCTTGGTCTCGTCGTTCAGCGCAAGCGGCATTCACAACGCCTTGCAGAGTTCACTGCTAAGTCTGCTGCAATTCTTGCATTCGAGAAGAACTTCACCAGTCAGATTTCCAACCTCAGGTCTGAGCTCTTGCATGATGAGATTCGCGACCTGGGCGCTGCCCCGCCTCCCTCATTGGTCAACCGGCCACAGCAGTCTCAGTTGAGCCTCTTGCAAGGAGAATTCGTGAATTTGATTAACTCTGTTCTGAACAGAGACCCCGAGCAAATGATTCGCTCTGCCGAGCAATCGTTAACCTCCCAGATCCAGCTTCTACGTGATAACATCCAGCAGCTGAGCAGTCGTCTCAGCACTCACTACCGTTCTTACAGTGACATCACGGTGCCTGTAGTTCGTTTCTTGCAACTACTGGATCTTGGTCTATTCCTAGGCTCCAGCCAACCTGAGCAGTCGGGCGATGTCCCTGATATTCAGTCTTTGAGTGAACGAACGCCCTTCCTCGGCGGTACCCTCCACCCCGTGCTGTCAGGAAACACTGGCAAGCTGTCAATTACCCCCAAGAACCAAGTTGAAATGCGCCTTCAAGAACTATCGGCTCTATGGGCCGCCCAGGACGCAGATTCCACGATCCTTGACACAAAGGCCGGGCGATCAACCATCCTCCATATCTTTGCTGATTTCCATCAACTGTGGAAGACGAAGCTCAAGGAAGACCAGGAGCAGGAAGCCGAAAAGGGAGAGCTGTACCGCTACAAGGGTTCTTGGGAAGAAGAAGAGGAAGTCAACGAAGCAGAACTGCATGCACTCTTCCCTACCTACGATGAAGGGCCGGTTCAGGAGACCGAAATGACCGGCCGCATCGACCCCAAGGCCATCTCTCTCCGTCTTGCTTCTCTTCATGCAAAGATTGTTTCGAACCAGCGTACAGGAACGGCATTGACTACATTCGTCAAGCAATCTGGCCGCCTCTTGGGTTCGATCTGGTCTGACAACAAGAGCGACTTCTCGCCAGTTTCACCTGAAAGCCATCTTCCAGCAGTCCTGCTGCTTCTGGATGACGCTATCAACGAGGGCGATGACCGACAGAAGAACTACAACTTCTATACGGATTCTAACCTCGCAGAGGCAAGGAAATTGGTTGCTCTCACCCTTTCTGTTCAGGCTCGATTTGCGCAGATCCAAAATGCTTGGCCTGAGCACGCTGTTCTCCAGGACGTCATTACGTGCTGCATGGAGATCCTTCAGTTCAAGCACACAGAGCCCGTTGCTAAGTTCATGACCAAGCTTGAGAAGCTTCATTCCTTGGTGCATGAGTGGCAAACCGTGGCTAGCAGAGAATACTCCGCCGTTACTGTTCACGATGAGATCACCAGCACTATCATCAGCTGGCGCCGACTTGAATTGTCGACCTGGGCCAAGCTTCTGGATCTCGAGAAAGAACGTTGTGACGACGACGTCAGTGCTTGGTGGTTTATCGCTTATGAGGCCCTCCTTGGAGCCCCCATTCAAATGGCAGAGGCAGGTGAACAGGACATGAGCGAGCATACCCAGAGCTTGATGTCTACCTTGGAACAATTCTTCAAGTCTACTACTCTTGGTCAATTTGCTCGTCGCCTGCAATTGGTCACCAACTTCCAAGCCTTGCTGGAGGTCTTCGCTAAGGACTTCCCTTGTCTCAAGCAGCTTGTTTCAGCCATGGACAACTTCCTCCACCACTACCGACCCTTCCAACCAGGGGTGGACAAGATCTTGACTGAGAAGCGTGCCGCTCTTGAAAAGGATATCAAGGAGCAGATCCAGTTGGCCAGCTGGAAGGACATCAACATTGTTGCTCTGAGGGAGAGCGCCAAACGGTCTCATGTTAAGTTGTTCAAGTTGGTTCGTAAGTACCGTGAAGCTCTTGGCCAGCCGGTCCAATCAACCCTCGAGCAAGGTCTTCCAGAAAGCACCGAAGAGATCACTTCAATGTCTCATTCGGAACCAATCCGTCCTACTGCGCTATTCCCCGAGGCGATGGCAATCTGCCAAAAGAACAGAGACCTCTGGTCAACCAGAGCACTGCGTTTCCAGAAGCCTGATGGCACAGCCGATAACATGATGAAGCTTTACTCTGCCATTCCATCCGAGTTTGACATCGCCAAGGATCTCGACAGCTTCATCGTGTCTGTGATTGAGAACATGAACGAGTACAAGTCCAAGACACCCAAGGTCTTGACCGAGGATAATAAGGATGATGTCCAGCATCTCAAGTCCCAAAAGCGTCGTCTCTACGCTGAAACGCTGAAGAAACTCTACGAGATGGGCGTTAAGCGCAATGCTGGAACTAGCGTGATCGAGACTCAAGAATCTCTCGCGCAGATCCTTGCTACTAGCGCTGCTTTCGAGTCTAGCGCGGCAACTTCGAGCGCTGTTCAAAGTGCCGACTGGTACTTCCACAGACTTGTGGACCTCCTGCCCAAGACCCGTCTAGCTTCGCGCAACTATTCCGAGGAGCTGAGCAACGTCGAGGTCTTCAGAAGTATGGGATCTATTGAGCACCTTATCTTCACCGTTCGTCGGCAGAGAGGTATCATCTCACCCGCTCTCACTGGCCTAGGCAAGTTGAAGTCCACGCTTGACAAGGTGCAGAACCTTTGGACAGCAACCTCCGACTCTCTCTCCAAGGATCATGCTTCTGCTTCGGAAGAACGAACCAACCTGGCCAGAGTCGTGGCTTGGTTGGCGCCCATTCTTGGATTGGCTGCCATGATTGTCGGCGTGCATGCCAAGTTCTCAGGACTTGACGCATCCAAGATTGTCAAAGCGCTAAGCTCCAAGAAAGCGACCTTTGACACCTTGCGCAAATCGCACGAGGCTCTTCCCCTTCTGCCTACCGGAATTGTGTCGAAGGCGCACCACGAGATCATGCAGCAGACACGATCCTCGCTCGACGAGTTGGCTGCTGATCTGAAGAACTGGAGTCAGTCTCGCCCCGACCTTGCCTTCGCATTGGACCAGGTCACACCTTGGATCAGAACAGACATAGGTGCTCTTCCCGACACTTTCGAAGAGAACAACCTTTCCATCCAAGCCTTCGACAGCAGCCTTCTGACTGCCATTGACAAGATGCTCATTGGTCTCCAGAAGCTCAAGGAAGTGCCTGCTGCTATCACCTTTGATGGGTTGCTGTTGAGGAGTGACGAGTTCTTCTCTCGCGGAGTGAAGGCTGTCCATCTCACCGAGATCACATCATCATTCGAGATGGTCCTTGAGCAATTGAACCACCTGCAAGACCACTCCGCAGCTGGCCTCTCTATTGCTGCCGCCTTGATCACTAGTATCTTGCCCGTTGCCAACAGATACTACCAAATCTGCCGAGATCTTGCCGATCGATTCGTCGCTGTTCATCGCGAGATCTGTAAGACATCTTACATTCTGACAAAGACCTTCAACCAGGTCGCCTCCGAGGGATTCTGTAGCCCTGGCGAGGCCTCCCAAGACCAGGGCAAGGAGGGTAAGATGGAAAGTGGAACGGGTCTCGGTGAAGGCGAAGGTGCGGAAGATATCAGCAAGGATGTTGGTGATGACGAAGACCTCTCTGAGCTGGCCCAGCAGGAGAACAAGAAAGAGGACGGTGATGACGAGATGGATGATTCCGCCGACGCTGTCAATATGGACCAGGAGGAGCTCCAAGGTGACGCCGAGGACCGTAAGGATGGCGAAGAGGAGGACAAGGATGAGAGTGCCGATGAAGGTGAAGATGACATCGACGAAGAGACTGGCAGCGTCAATGACCTCGACCCAGCTGCTGTTGATGAGAAGCTGTGGGACGGTGGAAACGATGATCAGCAGAAGGATACCGAGAACGAAGAAGGCAAGGGCCAGTCAGAGGCTGAGCAACAGGCTGCCGCGCAAGAAGAACAGAAGAAGGACAAGGACGGCGAAAAGGCCGAAGACAAGGATGGTGAAGGCGAAGAGGAGGAAGAAACTGAAGACGAAGAAGCCCCTGAAGATGAGGGTGAGGCAGTAGGCCGTGAGGAGATGGACGTCACCGACCCTCAAGCGGAGGAGCAAGAGACACTTGAGCTTCCCGAAGAAATGCAGCTTGACGGTGATGATGGAAAGGATGATGGTGGTGACGAAGACGATGATGGAATGGATGACCTTGACGATGACATGGGTCCCGCTCCTGAGGAAGAAGGCAAGGTCGAAGATGGTGACGATCATGCCGGCGAAGAAGACGTCGACGCAGCACCAGATGACCAAGCGCCTGGTGAGGATGAAGAGATGGGCGATGAAGATGCCAACGAAGCCGAAGCCGGAGGAGAGGAAGAGGAGGAAGCTGGCGGCGAAGACCCTGATGAGCCCGAAAAGGACGACTTCCTCGCACAGCGCGATGAAAATGAGGCCGCGGGCGACAATGTCGCTCCTAGCGAGGCTGTTACTGGAGGACTCGGAGCGGAACAAGACCAAAACGAAGATAAGGGTGCATCGGGCGACGCCCAGCAGGAGAGCGGTTCGAGTGATCCCACCGCCAACGTCGACGAACAGACGGGTGCTGCTAAAGACAGCGAGGAGAGCCAGGCCAGCCGAGAGGCCGGTGGAGGCGAAGAGACAAAGCCGAATGAGCCTCAAATGCAGGCGTTCAAGAAACTTGGTGATATGTTGGAGGAATGGCACCGAAGGCAAAAGGAGATTCTGAACCCATCCCAAGAGGAGGACGATTCTCAGCCTATGCCTCAAGACACCGATATGGCCGACGCGGACTTCGAGCACCTCAAGGACGACGATGACGCTGCTGATACCCAGGCTTTGGGACAAGCCAACGAAGAGCAAGCACAAGCTCTCGACCAGAGCAAGGGCGTCGAGTCCGACATCAAGCCCGGCGAGAACGATGTTCTCCCCGATGTCGCAGAAGACCAGCAAGACGCCGCGGACAATCAACTAGAGGATGAGATGCAAATCGACCGTGAAACCGCCCCCACCGACAGCGAACACGCCGGTGCCTTCATTCCAGGCGGCCACCCATCCCAAGACCGTGCAGAGGGAGGACAGGGCGCCGAAGCCCTGAACGAGGAGCTCGACGAAGTCGACACCCAGCTTGCAGCAATCCATCTCTCCTCCACGCTTCCACCGTTGACCCCACAAGACGAAGCCCGTCGCCTTTGGTCTCACTACGAGTCCGCGACAAATGATCTCTCCCTCTCGCTGACCGAACAACTCCGCCTCATCCTCGCTCCAACAATGGCTACCAAGCTCCGTGGCGACTTCCGCACCGGAAAGCGTCTCAACATCAAGCGCATCATCCCATACATTGCATCTCAGTACAAGCGCGACAAGATTTGGATGCGCCGCTCCATTCCCTCAAAGCGAAACTACCAGATCATGCTCGCTGTCGATGACAGCAAGTCCATGCTTGAAAGTGGAAGTGGCCAGCTCGCCTTCGAGACCCTCGCCCTCGTCGCGAAGAGTCTGAGCATGCTCGAAGCAGGCGATCTTTGCGTCCTCGGCTTCGGTAATGAAGACCACGTTCGCGTCGCTCACGAATTCGGAAAGCCTTTCTCCTCGGAGGCTGGTTCGCAGGTCTTCCAGCATTTCAGCTACCAGCAAACTGGCACAAACGTGCGCAAGCTGATTGCCGATTCAATTGCGTTGTTCCGTGAGGCGCGCTGGAAGCGTTCGCCTGGGTCTGGCTCTGCTGATCTCTGGCAACTTCAGCTCATTATCTCTGATGGTATCTGTGAAGATCATGATACTATTCGTCGTCTTGTCCGACAGGCGCTTGAGGAGCGCATCATGATTGTGTTTATCATCGTTGATGCTGTTAAGGGTAGCTCGATCCTCGATCTCTCGCAGGCCAACTTTGAGGCCGATCCTGCTTCTGGTGGTGAGATGAAGCTTAAGATGAAGCGCTACCTTGATCACTTCCCCTTCCCTTACTACCTCGTTGTCCGTGATGTGAAGGAGTTGCCCTCTGTGTTGGCTACTGCGCTGAAGCAGTGGTTTGCCGAGGTTGTGGACGTGTCGTCTTGATTCTGCACCTAAAAAAAGGAGTTCGGGTTGTGTATTTGGAGTTATTTGTTTCATTTTATGGCGTTTGTTGCATTTCATTTGTATATGATAGAAGTTAGAGATGTGAAACGCATCAACTGAATATACAGTTTCTACTTGACTCGAATTGCCGTAGTGTTTAAGATATAATGCATTTGTTATTACTTCATTTCAAACCTTCTTTCTCTTCTCCTTCTCCATCATCCACTCCCGAATCGCCTTTAGCTTCATCGCTGAAAACTTCATCAACACCCACCTCGGCGAAACATCCATAGAAATCCCCTGCACCCAATGCCAGAAATACGCCCAAACAATCTCCCTCCCACATCCAACCCGATTCAATCCCGCCGACGCCAAAGTCCTCGCTGTAGGTACAAACAGACTGGTCGGGACGTCATAGCCACCACTCTGCACCTCCGCAGACTTCAACGCCATCACCTCAATATTCTTCCCCTCAGCCTTCATCTCTGCACTTAGTGCCCTCGTGAAAGACTCGACATACCCCTTGGCCCCACTATACACCGTGATATAGGGCAGCCCAATAGCCGCAACAGAAGAAACATTAAGTATAAGACCAGGGACACCGTTGCCTCCCAGAACAGGCATGAAGACCCGCGAGAGCTGAGTCATGAACACGGCATTCAGATAAAACGTCGCATCAACATCTTCATACGTCAACTCACTCAACATAGCAGCAGCCTTCGTCTCGCCTCCAATATTATTAACCAGCACCGTCAACATCCCGCCTCCGCCTTTCTCAATAATAAGGCGCACTTGATCAGCGATACCGTCCACATTATCCTTCTTCAGCGCCTGAACGTCCAAAACCAACGATCCGGTCTTGGCATCAGGAAACTCGGCCGCGAGTTCGCGTTGCCGTTTTTCGAGCTTGGCGGCATTGCGTCCATGGAGGATGACGTTGAACCCGCGCGCGCAGAGTTCTTGACAGAAGCCGAAGCCTATGCCGTCTGTCGCGCCAGTCACTATGGCCCAGTTGGCCTTTAGGTTGGGGTTATAGCGGCTTTTTAGAGTCGAGGGGAGGAGGAAGGTTGTTGCTTGTGAGGTGAACTTGTAGGTTATGTAGCTGACGGTTGCGAGGCCGATGTAGCTTAATGGCGTTGAATATTCGGAGAGAGACATTATGAAGGCTTTGGTTTGGGGAAATTGGGGAATTGGATAGGAGAAGAGGTTTGAAATTGCTTACGCTGTTATGTATTACAGTTCGGGTTCGGGTTCGCACTCGTTTCCGTTTTCGCTGTCGTTGACTATGTGGGTAGCCTATTGACTGGCTATAGGTGGCTATTTTTCGCCAGAAAAACACTAATAATTAATTGAATTCAGCAATAAATAGCCATGTTATGGCGGTATATTATTATCGGGGTGTCAACAGACAGACTCATGACTAAACATTTTTGACTTGACTCAAATTGTCGTAGGCTACTACTGCAGATTGGTATTGGTATCTCAATGCTAATGCGCTCGACAAAGAACGGTTCCATAAATGTCCGTATTGACTACAACTACCATCCGTACTTGGATCCAGCTTCCTTTTTGTTCCTCCTGCCAGCTGCAAAGCTCTCCTCCAGCGCTTCCTTCTGTGAGCTCGCCGCATTGACCAATTGCTGGAGACTGTGCTTGCCAGGCGCAATAGCGCGCACGGGGTTGTGCTGAGCTGCAGCCAGCTCTCCCTGAGCCAGCACCTGATTCGAGGCGTACTCTTCATCTGTATTGAAGGTGCGTACTTGTGACTGCGAAGGCATGGCATTTCGCCCAAAGAGTTGGCGCCGCTCGGCCTTGGATAGTTTGAGATCGTTCGCAACTGTATCCAAAGATGAAAGATTGGAGGATGCTGTGTTGGGGTAGTCTTGGGGGACGTATGTAGATTCGGGCACGGCAGGTCCGGCCGGTGGTGCGTCACCCTCGGCGTTGTATACCAGCGGCTCGTATGCTGCTGAGAGTCCTGGTGGGGTATCTGCCCGAGAAGTCTCCTCCGAGGATAGAGAGAACAGGCTGACTTTTGGTTTTGGAGCTGCGGGTGCAGGGGGTTGTGGTGCAGACTCTTCAGGAAGAGGCGCAGTCTTCGGTGCCGTTGGACCAGGTGTCGGCTGCGGAGCCGCCTTGGAGCTCTTCTTCTTCTTTGGCCGTCCCACTGATAGCGGTCTGAACATCATAGGATTACCCTGCAACTTGACCTCATCCGGCTTCTTCATTGTCTCCGGGGCGTCAGGTGTAGTGGTGTTGAGGCTGCCCGCTGCGGGTATGGCCTCGGCATCCCCATCTGCTGCTGGATCATTTAGAGCTTGTTCGTTCCTTGTCTCTGCATCGGCTGTGCGATCGAATCCCGGGCCTGCGCCTGTCTTGAGGCTGAACGGTTTGCGCGTTGACGCCACCGGTGTTTTCTTCTCGGCTGCTCGTTTCGGGGCTGGCAGAAAGGAGTTGAATCCTGAAAGACCTCCTCCGCCACCTAATCGTGGCTTTTTGCGCGCTGGTCCGTCCTCTCCATCCTGACCGGCTGCGGTCTCGGGTTTGATCTCGGGGAGCGCAACGCGGATCTTGCGCGGGTTGCTGCGGTCGACTTGGAAGCCGCTAGAATCGGACTTTTTTGTCTTTTCGGTCGGGATAGCCGGAGTGGTGTCTGGCTCAGCATCCGAGCCTTCGGAGTCGGAGTAGGCTACTAGGGCCATGGTGGTGTGTGTGGTCGATCTTGTAGATGGATTCAGTCCCAAGTTAGGCATGTTGTGGCCTGAATATCAGGGCAGACATATAACATTACGTCAGCGCTTGATGTTACATAATCACCGAGCTCCAAGGAATGTGAGACAGTTGAGATCAGAGAGATCGGCAGAGACACACGGTTGAGGACTAAACGGGAAAATGCCCGAAAACATGCTCCATGTGCTCCGTCTCGGCTCTTAACTTTACCTACAAACCTACTCTACAGTGTTTGGGGATGATCGCATCCATTGATAACGTCATACATGCAGCCGCTTACTCCGCTTCCTATATTGAATGTGTTAAAACATCAATGATATCAACAAGTCTATAGTATATCTGTGGGAGTATACGGAGTACTATGAGCAATATTTATAGTCAGTTTTGTTTCATTTGTTTCATATGATCAACCAAATGAGACCCAATAATGAAAACAAGAGAAATACGAGATTCTCGTACGTTGCTACGGCAGTGGCGTCCTGAAACACAGGAAAAGGAAAGGGGCATAGACAGAGCAATGAAGTAGAAGAGAACAGAGAATATAGGCAATAGACTCGAATAAACAATGCCGTGTTAGCTAGCATATGCGAGTATTAGCATACATGTTTGCAGTATATCGGGGCAAAGATCAATGCGTCATTCTGGCTTTGCCCCTCCCCACTTAATCCGGACCTCCCATTCTTCCTTTCACCCCCGATGGCCCTTGACAATCCCTCTCCATGCCGAGCTTAGGAGGTTTACTGAAGAAGC
>ERZ1673737.1049-NODE-1049-length-29579-cov-4.453733_pt1 | contig 29579 bp, 23 predicted proteins | sample MGYA00580211_ERZ1673737 | MGnify/ENA primary metagenome ERZ1673737 (study PRJEB41218, sample SAMN15661789) | gut metagenome | host: Homo sapiens | place: Canada: London | collected 2015-08-20/2019-03-30 | study: EMG produced TPA metagenomics assembly of... | reverse complement strand
CGGGAGCTCCCATACCAGGAGGAGCAGCAGGATAACCACCGTATCCACCGTATCCATAGGCAGGCTGGCCGCCAGGAGGAGCCGGCTGCTGCCAAGGATTGGCAGCGGCGGGGGCCGTACCAGGAGCAGCATATCCGCCCTGAGATGGGTAGCCGTAGTCGCGGTTCTGTGCAGCCCAAGGGGCAGGGCCACCCTGGCTGCGACCTCCATAGTCGTCGCGAGAGCCATAGTCGCCACGAGATTGGTAGTCGTCGCGGGAACGGTTGTCGCGGCCTCTCTGCTGCCAGGGAGCCACATCGCTCTGGGGAGGAGGTCCACGCTGCTGCCAGGGCTTCGCATCGCGGTCGTCAGGGTAGCCGCCCTGTTCGGGACCGGCTTCAATGCGACGGGGTTCGTACTCGCCACCCGCGCCACCAGACAGTTCGTTCATGAGTTGCTAGAGATAATGTTAGTATCAAGTGTGAGATAGCAGTCAGTTATCGAAAAAGCTTACCTCCATCTCACGATCCACAGCATCGCCAGTACCGGTACGGGGAGCACTACGTCTGTCCATACCAGCGCCGTTGCGCCAGTCACTGCCTCTCTGGCGGTCAGGACAATCACGAGCCATATGGCCTGCATTGCCACAAACACGACAAATGATGTTGGCAGTGAAGTTACGCTGCTCAGGGCAGTCATACTTGCGGTGTCCGATTTGACCACCTGTTGAAAGTGAAGTTAGTATCCATTGCGTAAAGGGATATTCAAACAGATCCAACTTACAGTTCTGGCAAGCCTGGTTCTCATCGTCACGGAGAGTACCGTTAAGGGCAGCGAGCTCACGGAGTTGGTTGCGTTTCAGTTCGTTCTGGCCTTCAGGGATGGAGGCAGCCTGGTAAAATCATCAGTATCAAGTTTGAATCATAAAATCAAGGAGACTCACCGTTTCAATGACATTGTGCACAAGCTTCTTAGCCTTGTTGACCTTTTCTTCGGTATCGGCCATAATCAGACAGTGCAGATCTTCTTCCTGGTTGCTACCGTGAGCGGCGTCAGATCGGCCCTTTCCTTCCTTGACGGAACCTTTGCCTCGAATGGCAATCTTGGCGCCGGATTCGGTTTCCATCTTCTTCAAGGTGTTTCCACGAGGTCCTATGAGTAAGCCAACTGTAAAAAAGTAGCAAAGAAAGCTGAGTGTTAGTTATCCGGTAATTTTTAAATGAATGTGCAGCATCAAGCACCAAGGTTTAGCAAGAAACGAGTTGAGGACATTCAAAGAGAGATGCCTTGTCAACTCGAGTCGAGCAGGGACTCATGACAGACACGATGAAAGGATGGTTAGGAGTTAGAGGGTTAGTTATCATACTGAAGTTAATCTCTGGATAGTCATTCACTGGGACGTAGACCTTCTCTTGGGTCTTGGTCGGGCGTCTGTAGTCAGAGGGCGGGTGGTAGTTAGGGATGGTCTTCATGGCCTTCTCGACCAGTTTGTGACGCTCATCCTCGAGCCGCTTGCGGTAGCGGTATTCACGAGTGTTTACACGCCTACCGAAGTTGTCGTACTGGGGAGGCGGCGAAGGAGATCTGCGATAGAGGTTAGAAAATGAAAGAATGCAGGAAGAAAGGACATACCTGTCACCATCAGCCGGGACCACATCGTTGATCCGAAGCTTCTGGCTGATCTCCTCAATACGAAGGTGGAGCGTGTAAGCTTCCAGCTGTTCGCTAGTGAAGTTTGCCATAATCATGGTGGGCAGGCCCATGAGGCCAGCAGCCTTGTTCTCTTGCTGATCACCCCAACGGTTGCGCTTCTTGCGTCTCTTGGAGCCATCGGCGGCCAGAGGAGGGTCCGCTATGGAAGAAAAATGTGAGTATATGTGGTTTTCGAGGTTGAAAATGAGGTATACATACCACGAACAGGGCTGCGACCGCGCTTCGGGCCATCAAACGAAGGGGTCGCAGTGCGCGAGTCCTCCTCTTCGTCATCAGCGCCCATACGCCGCTTCCCCAGCGGGATATTGTTGGAGCCAGTGATGCCTTGATTGCGCCAAGCCATGACTGTATTGGTAAGAGAATGTGAGATTAGTGATACGAAGATGGGATGCCAAAGGAGACTCTTCTTTTGTCTTGTAAAAGTGGCCCCCACGTGATGGCAGATATTTGGCGGTGTCTGATTCATTCCGTGTTCACCGCCGAGTACTCCGTTCCTATACTGCCGCAACATACCGTCTAACTTAGCTCACTTTCTGCCCTCGACATTGACCAGGTGTCATAGAACAAGTTCAAGGCAAACAAATCCCTGCTTGGCGCAGATGCTAATGTTTTACCTCTTCAATCGAACACCTCGAAACTTTTATGAACTTTTATTTTGAGTTATCGTTGAAAGTACAGAAAAAAGTCCCGCAAGTAATCCACACTAATTACAGCTTACATTTCCCTGCAGAATCATCTGTCTGTAGAGTTGTTTTACAATCAACTGCTATCTCGTATCACAAAGTACATTGTCACCTTAGAACCTCGAGGAATGGAGTTGATTATTCAACAAGCTCCGGGATCTCGCGGGGGTTTCATGAGCTTATAAATCCGCGATGTGGGGAGCCCGTGAGCTGTACTTAAACCCCTCATGAGCTCAGCTTCTTTTGATTGAACCTCACCAATTTGAATCACATTGACCAGTCACAATGAGTCAACCAAACATTACCCTTTATACGGCCCAGACCCCCAATGGGATCAAGATCTCCATGGCACTGGAGGAGCTTGGGTATAGTAGCTTCATCTCAGCCTTGAAACTAGTACTGACTTGCCACAGTTTGCCATACAAGGTCGAGAAAATTGATATGTCCAAGAACACTCAAAAGGAAGAGTACGTAATAGTATCCCACACCACAAATATTAACGGGCTCCTAACAATCGCACAGCTGGTTCCTCAAGATCAACCCCAACGGCCGCATTCCAGCCTTGACAGACACCTTCAGCGACGGCCAGCAGATCAATATTTTCGAGTCTGGCAGTATCCTTCAATATCTGGCAGAACGATATGATCCAGACCACAAGATCTCCTACCCCAAGGGCTCACGCGAATACTACGAGGTGAACAACTGGCTGTTCTTCCAAAACGCAGGTCTGGGCCCGATGCAAGGCCAGGCCAACCACTTCTCGCGATATGCCCCCGAGCACATTGAGTACGGTGTAAACCGATACGTCAATGAATCACGCCGGCTGTATGGTGTGCTGGATAAGCACCTTGCTCAGTCCAAGTCTGGGTACATTGTTGGTGATCACATCTCCATTGCTGATATCACACACTGGGGATGGGTGGCTGCTGCGGGATGGGCTGGCATTGATATTGAGGAGTTCCCGCATGTGAAAGCGTGGGAGGAGCGGATTGCGCAGCGACCGGGCATAGAGAAGGGTCGTCACGTTCCTTCCCCTCACACAATTAAGGATTTGATCAAGGATAAAGCTACCATGGACAAGCACGCTGCTGATACTAGGGCTTGGGTTCAGCAGGGAATGAAGGACGATGCTAAGAGCAAAGTCTAGAGTACTTTCACATTAGCATAATTAACTGAGGACATTGAAATATCCGAATCTACCCGGTACGATCACTTTCGAAACATTGCAGGGAGAACGGGTCCGATTCCTAGAAATCGACCCGGTAGATCCCTGTGGGTGCCTTCTACTTTTTTCCCTCTCTGTTCTTCTTTTACACAAACGCCAGGTATGAGCGAGGGTAGATCACAACGGGACAAAATATATGATAATAAGAAAACAAAGAGCTCAATACCGAAAAGTGAGGGACAAATGAAGCGAGCACTCCATATGGATACAGATAGTAGCACAGTAAGTACAGACCCCTTCAAACCCCTTCAAACCCCTTCAAACCCCTTCAAACCGTGGTATAGCTGTGTGCAAGCGGTATACCTCTGTCAGGATTCATATCCAGACTCAACTGATTAGGATACCAAATGAAAAAGATAACCATAACAGCCGCCATGGGCACACTGTCAAAGATATAAAGAGTCCACTCATGAAGAAGAGGATACCCATCATTGCCCATGACATATTCAATGATACGAAAGACAGATCGAATCAAAACCAAAGCACTGACCGCATACAGCATATGCAACGAACTTCGCCAAGGAACTCCAGGCTTGAGACACTCAGATGTAGGTGATCGACGAAGCCGTCTAGCAAAGACAATGGCCGTCACCCAGAAAAGAGAGAATGAGATCAATTGAATTGCCAAGCCGACAACCACAAGCACCTTGCCCCACTGGGGATATCCCAGTACAGACAACGCCGAGGAATTGCCTTGAACGACGAAGGATAGCACGTCTCCCCAGACGAATGTTTTAGTGAGACGAGATACGCGGATTACCGAAAGATGTTCGCCTTGGACTCGGCGGATGAGACGACCAAGAGTCATGTAGATTGTTGCGGCGAAGAGGGTTGGTCCGAGGAGGATGAAGATGTTCGAGAGGATGTATGGTCCCATGGTTGTTGTATTGTGGTGTGCAATGCAACGGCCTATGTAGCCAATGATTTCGACTATATGAACTCAAATCAGTGACTGTTTCTTGTCGTATAGACAAAATTCCATAGGGAAGGAGGTCAGCTTACAGAGTCCTCCTAAGGTAAATGCTATACAAAACCATGACCGCGTTCTGAAAAGCTTCCATGTGTGAATCCCGGTCAGGATCATGAATATAAACATGAAAATGACCGCTGCGGGCATTGAGGGCACATAGTTCCAGAATTTATAGGAACGGGTCACGAGCTGGTTCATGTTGGAGAGCGCGTGTGCCAGTGAGGAAGAAGCAGAGAATTGTGAGTTGATATAATCTCTAAGAAAATACTTGGTTCTTTTATAAAACATACATCCCTCCTTATCAAAAATAGAAGTACATTTTCTAGTCTTGAATGGATCGGAGTACAAATACGCGTATAGAGACGACCCATATCTAACTGACATTTGACCAATAATAAGGCTTCAAACAATTGAGCTAGTACAAACTAGGAACAATATCCAGTTCTATACGCGCATTACTAGGCTGAAGGAAAAGTGTTAGAATCGAGGTTGTAAATCCTATACTCGATATCCTATGATTTGGAAACTCTGATAGGTCACACATCATACGAAGCTATCCTCGGCTTCAAACATCGGGGGTACCAGTGCCTTCGGAGGCCATCCAGCCTGACTATCAAACGTCTTGGTGAAAGAATATTTCCCCGATCCAATCCATTTGACATCTTCTTTTTCTCCAGCCCGAGTCGGCAGGATAATCTTCGCTTTCGAGTTTGGCGGCACAAGCACCTCAAGGCAGAACTCGCCACCCTGGCCAACCTCCCACCGACACTCTAACCGCCCGTAAGAAGTCTCATAAATAGCCTCTGCAGAAGTAACCGTACCGCCGGGCACGGGCTGAATGAGAATATGCCGCCAACCAGGTTCCAACGGACTAACACCGGCAACAGTCTTATGAAGCCAGTTGATGATCGAACCCAGGGCATAATGATTAAAGCTCGTCATTTCTCCAGGGTTAATCGATCCATCTGGAAGCATGCTATCCCAACGCTCCCAGATAGTCGTAGCTCCCATGGTAATTGGATACATCCACGAGGGACAGTTCTTCTCTTGAAGCATGCGGTACGCTAATTGAGGATATCCGGATTTGGTCAGTGCGTGTGTGATCACCGGTGTCCCTGCGAAACCGGTTGATACTTGAAATTTCGACTTGCGGACCAACCGAGCTAGACGAGCTCCAGCGGCTGCTGCTTGCTCTGGATTATTAAGTAGGTCGAATACCAATGCTAGACTAAGAGCTGTTTGTGTGTCGCCGACTAACCAGCCCTCGGGAGTAACGTATTTTGTTTGGAAGCGTGATTTCAGGCTTTGATGTTCAGTTTCATAACGACTTGCGTTGGCTGCTTCGCCAATAATCGAACTTATCTCTGCTAATACCTTTGTGGCATGCACAAGGTAGGCGTCAGCCACGAGTGTCCCATCTGTTCGCGCGTTGCCTGGTTGATCCGGTGGCGCGGTAGGATCTAGCCAATCTCCGAGCTGGAATAGAGTATCATCCCATAGACGATCAGGTCCGCGCTGAACTCCTCGATCTAGCCAGCCGACCATGCTAGGATACTGGTTCCGAAGGATTTCAATGTCACCATAGTTCTGGTATAAGGTCCAAGGAAGTAGAACCGTCACGTCATCCCAGATTGCTTGAGGGAAACAAGGCCATGCCTCTTCGGGGATGACATTGGGAATGACGAATGGAGGAATTGCTTTAGGGTTTTGGAGTTGTTCAGCCGATAGATCCTTCAACCAATCGCCAAGCATGCCCGATGTGTTATACAGGAAGCTGGCGGAAGGGCCGAAAACTTGGATGTCTCCAGTCCAACCTAGACGCTCGTCTCTTTGTGGGCAATCAGTGGGAATAGAGAGAAAGTTTCCGCGCATCGACCAAGTGGCATTTTGATGAAGCTTGTTGATCATAGGATGAGAGCAGTTGAACCAGCCAGTCCGAGCGAGATCCGTATGCATAACCTCAGCGATAATGTTGTTCAGATTTGGATTCCATCCGTCGACTTGGACAAAGCGGAATCCATGGAATGAGAACCGAGGGGCCCAATCGATTTCATCGCCTGCTGAGATGATCTTGTCACTGCACTTGGCTACACGAAGAGGACGGGTTCCTAGCTCATCATTCTCGAGGACTTCCGCATGAGTTACAATGACATTTTCACCGCGGGCAACTGCAAGCTTTGGAATCCGGATACGTCCAACCAAGTTCTGCCCAAAGTCGACGATAGCCTTGCCAGATGGTGTTGTAATGATCTGGATTGGCTTGACAACCTCAGTGACTCTCACAGGAGGAGCATTGGGAGCCACGAGCTCGGCTCTCGGGAAGTCCACCTCTCGAGTTGCGTCCCAAGTCGCTTCCAATGCGAAGGAACGACTACTCCAACCATCTTGCTCATCAAGTGCATTGTAAAACTCACCATCGTAGATCTCACTGCTGACAATTGCAGAGTGGTGACTCCTCCAAGTCGAGTCAGATGGGACGGTAAATTGATCACCATCCTCAGACTTGATTTCCAACTGCGCAATCAGGGCCATTTCATTCCCGTAGATGAAACGACGTCCACCATGGAAACCCAATCGAGTAGCGTACCAGCCTTCGGCAACCTCAACGGCAATGGTGTTTGGCTCATTCTCATGCAAAAGCAATGAAACATCGAGAACCTCGTAGTTGAGTCGATGATGATAGCTCGTCCAACCAGGGGCCATGCAGTGATCACCAACAGGTACACCATTGATGTATGCCTGAAACACTCCCAGGCTGGTAATATAAAGACGAGCTTGCTGCACCTTTGCGAAAGGGAGAGTGAAGGTCTTTCGGAAGCGGATAGGTCGCAATGGACCTTCAGACTGCTTTACGCTGCTGGTGATGGCGCGTGCATTCCAATCTTTCCGATGGAGCAAGCCGCATTCAACGGTACTCCAGTCTGACCACTCAGTGGGAGTAGTGTCCGGTCCTCCATATGCACGAACCCGAGCGCGGGCGATGTCTCGAGACTTGAGTGGCTGGCTTGGCCAGGGTACAAGGACTGAGTTGGTGCTTTTGACATGATGTGTTTCTGGTGTTGAGGAGGAATGGTGTGAGAGTTCAATATCATATGCTGTCTGTTCCCAGTTCTGGCATGTTTGTTCATTTGTTGTGAATCGCCACGAAAGGCGAGGCTGAGATTCTCCAATCCCGAAGCCGGTTGGATGTTGTTCAAATGATAACGACGTTATAGAGGGTTGTGACGACATTGTAAGAGTCTCGGATTTAATGTGTCGAAACGAGTTGACGGGTTGTGGTTGTGGTTGTGGTTGTGAAGCAAGACGTACTACATAAGTCACAAATGAGGGGTGGACTGCTCGGGTTGAATACACCCGAAGTCAACAACTCCTCGTGATCTCAACTACTTCGAGCCAAGATGTCTTGGAGAAGTTTAGAGTGTCCGAGGTTTAGCCGGAGGCATCCGGCTCAACTTCGGATAACAGCGTGTTCATCCCTCCCCACTCCCCGCCCATCCCTGCTATCCTGTCATTTCTCTCGAGCTACTGTATAGTTGGATCGGCCATTAACACATGACGGACGCCATGCTTCCCCGCAGGTTGGAACAGCCGACAGACTCCTGCCGACAGGGCTGAGGGCGGGTGAATCTTTATTAGGCCCTGACCTGTTCTGGTCTGCTCGCTCATTCTTCTCTTCATTTACCTCATAATCGAAGTCATGGGTTCTCACGCTGCGATGCCTGACATAGGCGCTATTTTAAGCCAGTTAACGTTGGAAGAGAAGGTTTCTCTTCTAGCTGGAAAGAATTTCTGGGAGACAGTGGACATTCCGGAGAAAGGCGTCCCCTCAGTGAAGGTACAGTACAGAATCCTCACCCTCAAATATTGCACTGATTGATACCTTCCAGGTCTCCGATGGTCCCAATGGTGCCCGAGGTGCGACCTTCAAGAACGGCCCAACAGCCGCGTGTTTCCCGGCATCTTGTCTCTTGGCCGCAACATGGGACGTGGAAGCTGCTAGGAACATTGGAAATGCTCTCGCAGAAGAGACGCAATCCAAGGGAGCTCGTGCACTGTGAGAACCCCGAATTGGAATCAAATAGCCCCATGCTAATGAACCGTCCAGCCTGGCTCCAACAGTCTGCCCCCATCGCCACCCGCTCGGTGGTCGCAATTTCGAGTCCTTTTCCGAGGACCCATTGCTTGCCGGTAAAATGGCTGCGCAGTACATCAGCGGCCTGCAAGAGAAGGGTGTTGCCGCGACGATCAAGCACTTTGCTGCGAACGAACAGGAAACCTGTCGTTTCACAGTCGATGCTCACATCGCCGAAAGAGCTCTTCGTGAAATCTATCTGAAGCCATTCGAGATAGCCATTAAAGAAGCCAATCCGATGGCAGTCATGACTTCGTACAACATTCTCAATGGTCACCATGCCGATTCAAGCGATTTCCTTCTCAAAGATGTTTTGCGCGGTCAATGGGGATGGAATGGCCTTGTTATGAGTGACTGGGGCGGTACGAACTCGACTGCCGAATCTATAGAGGCTGGCCTTGACCTTGAAATGCCTGGCCCTACAAAGTGGCGAACGGCCGAGGCTGTTCTTGAGGAAATCAAGGCCGGTAGAGTCTCAGAGAAGACCATCAACGATCGTGCTCGTAACGTTTTAGAGTTTGTGGCTAAACTTCGCTGTTTCGAGGATCCGACTATCCTCGAAGAAAAGGCAATTAACAAGCCAGAACACCAGAAACTTATCCGCTCAGTCGGCGGTCAAGGTCTGGTTCTTCTCAAGAATGATAATGAGATCCTTCCTTTGAACAAGGAGCGTCTTGCCAACAAAAAGGTTGCTCTGTTGGGCTTCGCCAAAGACGGGTTGATTCACGGTGGTGGCAGTGCATCAGTGAATGCTCATTACCGGGTTACGCCCGAGGAGGGTCTCCGTGCTGCACTCGGTGACGCTGTTGAGTTCGAATATGCCCAGGGTGCCCACACATTCCGTCAATTGCCATTGATGGACAAGATGGTTGTAGACCGTGATGGTCATCCCGGGTGGACCTTGGACCTTTTCCTAAGCGAGGAGCCTACAGGAGAGCCCTCTTCTTCGAAGCACTCTGATGTGCCAACATACATGCCAATCTTTGTCAAGGAGGCTTGGGGTAGTGTCAAAGCCACTGGCCGCTTCACCCCAAAGCAAAGCGGTCGCCACTACCTTGGCATGTCAGGATTAGGACGCTCCAAACTTCTCATCGATGGCAAGACAGTGTATGAGCAGAAAGGAAACTGCCCCGACTCAATGGCATTCCTGCTGGGAGGTGTCAAAGAGCCCGAGGTCCAGTGGGACTTTGAAGCTGGAAAGTCCTACACCATAGAGGTTATCACTCTGAAGCCTTCCAAGAGTGGCGGTATCGCCCTCCTGGATGGATATCTCGGTTTCCGATTTGGCTTTATGACGGAGGAAGAACACAACAGGGATCTCCTCTCCGAAGCAGTGGAAGTCGCGAAGCGCTCCGACCTTGCCATTGTCTTCACCGGCCACACGCCAGACTGGGAAACAGAAGGCCAAGACCAAACCAGCTTTAACCTCCCTAGTAACGGATCTCAGGACCGTCTCGTGGCTTCCGTGAGTGCTGCAAACTCCAACACAATCGTGGTCAACTGCACCGGCGTGGCTGTTGGCATGCCCTGGCTTGAAAATGTCAAGGCTGTTGTGCAAGCCTGGTTCCCCGGCCAAGAAGCTGGCAACGCAATTGCAGACGTCCTCACCGGGGCAGTCAATCCTTCAGGTCGCCTACCTGTTTCTTTCCCTCGCAGGCTTGAAGATGCTCCTGCTCACGGAAACTTCCCCGGTGAATACATCGATGGACAGCTCCACGTCACATACGAAGAGGGTGTCTTCGTAGGCTACAGACACTATGACCGATCTGAGGAACACCGCTCCCAGGTCCTCTTCCCATTTGGCCATGGTCTCTCTTACACGACGTTCACCCATAGTAACCCGAGAGTAACGGCCTCTGACGATGCCGAGGAGTTCAAAATTACAATTGATGTAACCAACACTGGTTCGCGGGCCGGCGCCGACGTTGTTCAGGTCTATGCAGGAGCCAAGATGGCGTCTAGTGAGGATCCGGTTAAAGAGCTGGTTGGGTTTGCTAAGGTTCACCTTGTTCCCCGGGAGAGCAAAACTGCTACGATCGGATTTAATGCCCGGCAGTTGGCTCATTTCAGTGAAAGTAGCAAAAAGTGGGAGTTGAAGCAGGGTGAGTACGAGATCACTATTGGACGGTCTGTGCAGGATGTTATTGCGAAAGTTACCGTGTCTGCTGCGGCCCGGTCTTATGAGCTGTGATTGTTTGGTATAGAAAGAGAATGTTTGTCTTTGATTATATGAAATATGATACAACTGAACAATGGGCTTCAAGTAAACGAAAGAAGCGTAACAACTGAAGCATTGCATTATTTATAGAGTAGAGCATACTTCGAATGGTTTTCTCGGGGTATTTTTTCGAGAGTCCAAACATAGACCGAGTCGATATCAACGAACTCATACTTGACTGCGCAAATGAATGGCACCACAGTCCCTCCGAGAGACCCGCATTGCAAACCGTGCCCATCCATAACCCCAGTGGTACACATTTCCCTCCCAGCGGCAAAACCTCGGGAGAGAAAAGGCAAAAATCAGCCGAATCCGGGGTATGTCTGGGGTTTCCCCACATCTTCACCTGCTTTCTTTTTCTCCCCTCTTCACGAGCATCCAAATTCAGATGCGTTAGCCGCGTGGCTGAAAATATCACTTCTTGCTTTTTCGGCTTCGTATACTCGCATCTCGGGGTAATTATATCCTTACCAATGCAAAAAAAAAGAATAAATGCACTCCCGTGGCCTTGCTTTTTGATCATCGGTGATCATACCGTCTCGACTCCCCATTCTCTGGAGTTCATTCTCTATACACTGCACCCTCACCTATATCATTACCCATTATCCCTTGATTCCAGGCATACTACCAACAATGGAAAAGCCCAGCACCGACTTAGTCGAGCACGCCGACGACCAGCACCTCGGCCACCTAGCCAATCAAGAAGACCATGAGCTAGGGAAATGGCAAAGCCTGAAGAAATATCCATGGACCTTCGCATGGTGCGTCTACGCCGTATGGTGCGTCCTCCTCGTTAGTTTCGAGAACCAAGCATCAGGAAATGTAACCGGTATCCCTGAGTTCCGTAAAGACTTCGGGAATTTCTATGACGGCGACTGGGTTCTCGATGCCAAGTGGCAGTCTGCATTCAGTGGCGGGCCAGTGGCGTCGGCGGTTGTTGGGGCGCTGTGCTCTGGTCAGATTGCGGATGCTATTGGGCGCAAGCTGACGATTGGAGTGTCGCTTTTGATTACTGTTGCTGCTGTTACATTGGAGTTTGTTGCGACTACCAATGAGATGTTCTTTGGGGGGAAGTTTCTTAATGGGTTTGCTTTGGGGGCTTTGGCTTCTGTTCCTATTACTTATGTGGGAGAGGTATGTTTCTTCCAAGATTCTTTCTTTTCCTATGACATGTCTTTTGTTGTTATACTAACCATTTCTATAGATCACCCCCCTCGCCCTCCGCGGGACCCTCACCTGCCTCACAGCTCTGGCATACTGTATTGGCCCTTTCGTCGTCGCCCTGATAACAAACACAACTGGAACTTATACAAACCGCTGGGCTTACCGTGCCGTGTTTGTAGCTCAGTACGGCTACGCCGCACTAGCACTCGCCTTCATAGCATTCATGCCCGAGTCACCTTGGTGGCTGGTGTCCAAGAACCGCGACGACAAAGCCCTCAACAGTCTCCGCAAGCTGGGCTACAGTGAAGAAGAGCGCGCCAAAAAAATCGCCAATATCAGGGTGACCCTTGAAGATATCAAGCGCGAGACTGAGGGCGTTACGTATCTGGAATGCTTCCGCCGCTCCAATCTGCGGCGTACGATCATCTCCATCGTCCCGTTAAGTATCCAGGCTTTGTCTGGTGTTGTCTTTGCGGCTGGTTACTCGACATACTATATTCAGCTGGCTGGATATAGCACAGAGATGAGCTTCAGACTTCAGATTGCGCAGCAGGTATGCTCACTTGTTGGTAATGTCATGTCTTATTTCCTGATTGACAGGGTTGGCCGTCGCAATGTGATGCTTTACGGCTTGGGCATATTAACCGTCATCCTGATGTTGACCGGTGGACTGGCGGTAGTTGGATCGGATACCTCAAACCCCAACTCCGGCGGGGGGATCAAGGGTACGGTAGCGTTGATCCTAATCTACTGCTGGTGGTACAATATGACCATTGGATCAGCGGCATATACCATCCTGGCTGAAGTGTCGACGTCCAGACTGCGGATTAAGACTATTGCTATTGGGCTGGCATTGCAGAACGCGCTTTATACTATGTGGTCGTTTGTTTTGCCCTATCTTTTCAATCCTGATCAGGCGAACCTTGGTGCGAAAGTTTCTTTTATCTTTGGTGGTCTATCGGTGATTTGTCTGGTTTATTTGTGGTTTTATCAGCCTGAGACTGGGGGCAGGACTTATGCTGAGCTTGATGAAATGTTTGTTAAGGAGGTCCCTGCAAGGAAGTTTAAGGTCTATCAGACTGATGCTGAGGCTATGGGTGTTGCTGTTAAAGAGGGCGATGTCAGGGTGTAAGGGCATGGATTCTACCACATTTTGGATGAGACTTGTGATGTCTTTATGAGTTGGTTGAGTTTATCTTAGCATATTCTGTAATTTTACCTGGATGGTTGTTCTGCTGGGACATGAATTAATATAACGGTACTCTACCAGACTATTACTATAAACAGAAACAGAAACAGAAACAGAAACTTTTGAACCAACGTTCATCATATCTTATATTTAGCAGGAAGATATGTACAGCCCCCTATGTGCGACCAAGACACTGCCCGAAAAGCAGTATAGGTCGCTGCCAAAAGAGAAGAAAAACCCCAAAAGTATACAGTGAAAGCCGGCTGCAAAGCAGGAACAAAAGAAACAGAGTAGAAATACTCGAGCAAAAGCCCCAGTATATAGACCAAACGGATGCAACCCGTTAAAAAGCACGAAACAAAAAAAGCGACATCTCAGAACACGCTCATACACACACAGTAAAAAAGAACGAGACACGGGGTTTCACGTGTATCTACCAAGAGAAACTCTCTTCCACATAATCAAGATTGGAATGAGCCTGTCTCCTCCGACAAACCTTGCGAACATCATCACTCAACCCACCATTACCGCAAACAAGCACACCCATAGCGCCAATCTGATTCTCAACCTCCATCCCAATCAAAGTATCGATATTAGGACGGCCAGGGAACATCTGCACAGTAGCAGAGGGGCTCTGGATCTCCTTCGTATTCCGAGGTCTGGTAACAAACAGCATAATACGCAGGACTTCACGGCGGCGATCCATAGCCAGGATCTTGGTCATCCAGGGCCGAATCCACTCCAGGTGCTCAGGTGACTGGATGATCCAGACGAGAGTGACGCGGCGTGCGGCGACAGTCCCATCTGCGAAACCAGCTACGAGGTGGCGGACGAAGGGAACATGGTGGGTTATGCCGACGCCGCCGGCGAAGAGCATGACTGTGCCGTAGGAGTCCATTGTGTGGATGTTACCGTATGGGCCTTCGGCGAAGGCGCGGACGGTCAGCGGTGTGCCCATTGAGTTTGCGGCGCGCTGGAAGAGCTTGTCGGTCATTCCTGTGCGGCGGCGGACGAGCAGGGAGATTGTTTCTTTTTGGGGCGCGCTGAGGAGGTCTGATTTGGTCAGGGGGAGGGACTTCTCGTCCGACATGTTGTCTTCTGTGTCACTCCAGCCGACGGAGAAGGGGTGCGAGGTCCACCATCCCACCGACGGGATGTAGAGGTAGATGTGCTGGCCGGGACGGAAGGTCCAGGGGCGGGCTACGCGCAGGGTGATGCGCATTGCATCGCCGGGCATGGCTTCGATGGTTGCGGTTGTTGATTCGCGACCGCAGTTGCGGTAGAGGATGATCAGGAGGCGGGTGGCACGCTCCAGGGCCCAGAAGATGATGGCTGCGAGCAGGTAGGTTTGCGCCGCTAGACCGTTCAGGTGGACCCAGAGGAAGCCGATTGAGACGGCTGCAATGGCGAAGTGGAGATGCAGGAATGTCTCGTAGAAGGCATGGCGGATGGGCGAGGGCGAGTGCACCAAGAGCGCGGCGAAGGCTGCGGCAGCCACCAGGCCGGTGAACAGGAAGCTGCTTCCTCCCAAGGCCATGGCGACGATCTTCCAGCCCTTCTCCTGGCCCTTGGGGATTGCCCAGGCAAATACGTGGGCGAGAGCCTCCAAGACTACAATGCGGCCGAGCCATCTGTGGAGCAAGTTCCATGTGTCAAAGGGCACGTGGAGCATGGCAATCAGGGGGTTGTTACGGCCTGCCATGATAATCAAAGGGATCAAGTTGACAGTGGCCATAGTACCGGTACGGTTACGCACGACACCGGCAACGGTTTTTTCCGTGGAGCCATAGGGGGTGGTAACGCAGCAAAGTGCGACGTTCATGGCGACGATACCGGTGACAAGGAATGCATGGAAACGACTGGGCAAGGTACCCATGTTGATAGCTGAGGAAAGCTGCATTTCCTGGTTATGACGAGTGCGGAACAGTGCTGCATAGATGATGTGCTCCTTAACCCAGGAGAAGGTATCATGAGCAGACACAAAGTACCGTTGTCTATCATCGCTGAAGCTGGACAGACGGCGCAGATGGGCCGAGAAGCGGAAAGAAAGATGCCAGATATAGTATGCGGCAGCGGCACAGCCGAGCGCGAGGACTGTATAGCGGGCCAAGTCATCATTGACGGCCTCATAGTACATTTCCGAAGGGCTCTTGCTGTAACGCTTTTCGATGTCCATTGCGCTGGTCAGTCCAGCCAGGGATATGGCGAGAAGAATGAGCTGCATGATGCCCCACTAAGATGCTGCAGGTCCAAAAGTCAGGGGCGGCCTGAGTGGCTGTTCAGCGAGACCAGCTCGCTATAAAAGTGGAAAGAAAAGGGGTTGTTATATCAGGACCAAAGCCAACGTAGGCTTTGCTCGGTAGATGTTGTCGAGAAGTAACACAGCAGTCGAAACAATCCGAAACAATCCCAGTTGTTTGGCAATGTAAGAATGGCAAGGGTGAAGAATCCTGGTCTCGATATGCGTTTGGTGGCTTGGTGTCGAGTGCAGGGCCTGCCTATATCTAACGTATAGAAATCAGAGAAAACAGCATAGAAATGGCGATTGTCGATAATTTCTCGATCCAATTGTGCTCAGAGAATATCGGACGAAACGACTGAGCAGGGAAGATGTCTTAAAAAGGCTGTTGTCGGCTGGCAACGAAAGGAATGCTGGTGAGCCAGTCACTGCAAAGGGCTAAAGATGGAACTTCGTCATACAATGACGATTGTCTCAGAAAGAAAGGCAAAGTGAAGAGTGAAACAATGTCAATTGTAAAAATAAAGCACAAAGAAGAAAAGAAGAAAGGTAGAAAGGAAGAGAGTAACATGAGAAACTGTCTCTTCCCTAAAGAGTGGAGAGTATGAGACAAGCGACAAGGGCCGGATTAATATGTAGAGTCCAAGCAAGGCTGGGCTATGGCCCGTGTGCCATGCTATGTAACCATTATCATTTTTGCATTTTGATTAATTCCGAGGGGTTTGTGCCAGGGTTGACGGGTGTCAAGGGATGTCCATAGCGATCCCCTCGAATCCATGGGTCAATCAGACAGCTAAATTTCAGATCGCTTCCGCAAGATTTGGCAGAAGATGGACATGTGACATGCGACAGGTCAAGGCCAGCTTCCGTCGAGTGGCGGGGGTGGCCATATGGACGGTGACTGGCTAGCGATGAAACAGGCCAGTGAGCAGAGTTTGAAGAGAAATCAACCGGCGCCAAACAGTTGATCCGCGACAAGCCTTGGCCAGCGACTGGCCGTTTGAAATAAGAGCCCTTGCCTGGTCGAGGGCCAATCTGCTGCTGGTGTTGGGCTGAGGTGGGGACTCAGGAGGTGTGGATGTGTAGAGTGAATGCTGTCTGCTCGCCACGGCACATCCTCCTTAGCGCCCACATCATCCGAAAGCCCTGGTAACTCGCGGAGATCTCACCCGAATGAGGTGCGTGAAACACGCCGGTCATAAGCTCCGCTCTGGTCAAGCCACACTGTAATTGGGAGATCCCCGGTTATCGCAGGGGAAGTCTTGGCGCCCCGGCGGACTTCATCTATATCAGACCTTCATCTCCCACAATGGGGAGTCTCCTTCCGAGGACTCCGCTTTGGTCAACAAACGACCTCCGGGTTACTTGTCCAGCTCTGTCAGAGTGGCTTTGCGCCCGAAACGTGGGAAATAATCATTTGATATTTCATAGGTCAACTGCATCCTGCTGGTCTATATCTACACAGGTCATCCTCCCGCGTTGGCGCCGGCCTTCTGCCATTTTGTTACATGATGTCTTATCTGAGTCCCAGATAAAGTGATGTTTGCTTTAGGCTGTATGTCCAAGGCTCAGGCTGCCAAATTGTTGGTCTAGATCCAGAGCCAGGTCATAGTTTAGACATACATCGCTGATCAAAATCTCCAAAAACAAAAGGGAAAATGCACGATATAGAAAAAAGAAAGAAAAAACTCCAATTCAGGCCAAGGGTATCAAAGAATAAAGGGCCAAAACACCGGTTTGCCAAAAAACAAGATCAAAAAGATCATATCCACCGTTCCCTTCAAATGAAATGAACCAAGATCGCGTTCATATTCGGACAATCTCGGCCATGTGGACATCCAAACGCTCCAATCTTTAAGAAGAGGCCCATCCACAAAGTAAATAGTGATAGACGCCACAACCATGGGACAGCGACGAGCTCGGGTGTTTCTGACCTCTCTTCCCGGCGAGGTAATCTATAACGGGTCCAACTAGAACGATTTCAGAAAGCCCAGGCGGCCCCGCTCACAGGAAACTGAGCTCATCGTCACTATCCTCGTCCTGGGAGCAGGGGATAACCGGTTGGGAGGTCGGCCGCCGAACACTTCTAGACAGGGGTGGAATGGGAGAGCGCGCAGGCCTTCGTCTCTCCACTGTGCGATGGATTTGCTTCTCACCCCGCTCCAATGCGGTTCGAGGTGCATCCTGTCGTGTGCGAGTTTCTCGGTTATTGATGATCACAACTTCGACCTTGTTGCCTTGCTTTGCAGGGGGTGTTCGCATATTGACATTGCGCCTTTCTCGTAGGGCCCTACGGCGAGAGACTGGTTCCACTGTAAAGTTGTATCTATTAGGTGACGGCGACCATCTTTGTTCGCTACTTTCCTCATTATCGAACACAATAAATGGAGTAGGTCGTTGTCGTTTCCTGGGCGGAAGCTGCAAGGAATCCGTGTCTTCGAACGTTCGCTTGGGGGCTACCGGAAGAGGGACGGCCACCGATGAAGGAGATGAGGTCACACTCGAGATATAGTCTGCAAAGCCATCAGTGCTAGATGAGCCGCTATCCTCAGAGCAAGGAATACAGTGTACTGGGCTTGATAGCATCCGCATAAAGGGCCTTGAGGACTTTTGCACTAGAACGGGCTTTGCCTTGGTTGCTGGCGTACATGCCACCCACTCGTCTATACTCTCTTCCCAACGGAACAAGCTCCTGTTCTGTGTAGACTCTTCAAATTCGGAGTTTTCTTCAGAGTCTTCCTCAGATTCCTTTTGGCGTTGAATTGCGGCAACCGTCTCTTGAGCCTCGATTGCCCAAACATGGTCTTCGGGATCATCCGTGGCCTCTGCAAATACCATAGCAGATTCTGCAGCAACTTGTCCAAGGAAGGAAGACAGGCCTGGTCTATCCGCCAGGCGGGAAAGTTGATAAATCATGCAACGTATATCTTCGCTCACACGGTCATGCTCGGTTTCTGTGCCGGTCTTGAAGCAACGAAATGCCTGCTTCACAAACAATGCCATCTCTTTAATCATGTCTGTGCGAGACGCAATAGTCCGCGCACATTCATCAATACTGGTTGTTGATGGTATCATGTAAGTGGTATCGTCAGACAGAAGTGCGTCATTGCACTGTACAATGCTGGTTCCTAGTAAGATACAGCCGCGCCGTAATAATTGATGGGGTGTAAGATCCGGCCGCTGAGAGAGTGGCTTTGAGTCCATGTCTCGTTGTAGAGCAAGTGCGATGTAGCGGATAATATGGCCTGGCTTTGTTCCATTCGAGCGTTCAGTGCCATCGCTGGCACGAGACCGCGAGATATGCATGCCACACATCGCCGCCATGAGACTTATGACATGATTGCTCAGCGCTTCCTCGACTTGCAAGGGGCAGGTTTGCGCAAGATGCGGACTTTGCCATGCTCTTATGGAAGAAGCCCTGGTATCACGGGAACGGGCACTCTTGGTTTTGCGTCTCGTCGGGAACTTTTGAGAAGACTGGGCAGCAGTAACGGAACGCACATCGCTCGCTGAGAGAATGACGGCTTCTATTAGCCTTGAGGCCGCATCACAGTCATCATCTTGCTTCGAAGACGATATCGTCGCTCTTGTCACCCAGACGGTCCATGGCTTGGTCGCCATCCATTCAGGAGGCAGCACGCCCCGTGAAAGAAGCTTTGCAAGTTCATCGAAAATGAAAGTCCGAGGGGCAACCCCATGGTGCGCATATTTGCGCAATAATCGAACCGGGTCACCAGAAGAACTAGGTTGATCTGGAGACTTCAAGGCAGTTGGGTATGGATAGGTGGTGCGTGTGGAAAGAATTGTAGAAAGTAGAGATTGACAAGCATCAGGAGCGCAAGAGTGACACTTCTCAATCAATGCACAGGCAATTGCATCTGTCACCCAATGATTCTGTATCATCGAAGCAACCAAATAGATACCCTGTGCGCGAACAGCCTCACGGAGCGGCTTCCACCCAGAACCATGAGGCGCATAAAATGTTTCCAATTCTGTAAAGTATGCATCGCACATATCTTCATCTCCATCTTCGTCCAGCTCGTCTTGTGCTTTCTGTTCGATAGCGATGAACTCGGGCAGGCGTCGCACCAGCATGGACATCAAAGACCGGGCTCCGCGATTGACCCTTTCTGCCACGGGATTCGCTTCGCGCTTGGATATCAGAGTATTGAAAAGGAAGTTTTGGAAAACACGGTCGAGATTGTGGGCTATGTCGGCGAAGGTCGGATCGCCAGATTCGTCAAGCAATTCCTGCCAAGGGCTCTTGTACAGCGAGTATCGGTCCCGAAATGCTTGCTGCTGTGCAGGTTGGGGGATAGGCTTCGATCGGTCAACGGAGCGTTGCGACTGTGCGCTCGAGGGCATCTCCCATCGCCTTCCAGTGATTAGTGGTGTCGCGAGCTCGATGGCGCCGGGCAGGGTACGCGGCGCTTCTGGGCTTTGAAGCGATAGTCTGTTGCACCTCTTTCCACCATTTCCCTCACCTCTGGATGAGTATTTGTGTCTCGCGCGGCGCCGTTCCGGCTTTTTCCCTGGAACCCAGACTGGATCATTGTCGTCTGCCTCGGAAGTTGAAACAATGTCACCGCGATCTGTTTTCTGCCCTGTGTCAACTGCCGGCTTTTCCTGCGCTGCCTCTTGTTGCCTCGACTCGGTTGCGATCATGGATAGCGTTTTTTGGTGCTTTTCGATTCGACGGCAGATGGAGGTCAGAGGGCGCAGTACACGGTTTGCCCATCTTGCGGTAGATTGGAGGTCTTCCATGAGGAAGAAAGGATAATGATATCTGCCAAAAATACAACTGTAGAAGAATCAGCATTGTGCCAAGGTTGTGGTCTTTGGGGTCGCATTGCACTAACCACACCGTACGAAATAGCCCCTTAGTCATACATGGTAAGAGAGAGGAATAGCAATAGACACTCAGCAAGTATTTTTTGCTTCCAAGAAATATTCTAATGAGGTAAAGTATGAAGAGATACAGAGCGCTTAAGTGGATGCATGACAACATTGAAAGACACGGACAAAGTAAACAAACATTGCCCAAAGCGGTAAGGCGGATCGGTACACATTTTGCCTACTGGGGCAAATATGCGTCCTGATCTATAAAGCCTTGTCTTGAATTATATTATATAGAGCCATGTATGAACGTGGTGGATTCTACCCAGAAAGAGAATTGAGCCAAGTCGTAAAAACCCCATACAAAATACAAATACATACCACCGTATAATGCACCAGATGAGGCGATATAAAACAACCGAATCCTTTTTCATGCACTGCCCGAGAGACAACCCAACTTGGCAGATCAAGACATCAAAAAAAGAGAGGAGAGAGATCTAAATAAAATACAACAATTCTTTTCGCTCATCAAGCCTGCCCACAGTTCCCCAAAATGACAATGGATATAGAGATAGTAACTTATTTGACTGTTAACACATGTAGTGACCAAGAAATTAAAGGCGGGAACCAAATGACGCAGTCCGGTTAGTCTAGGAGACTATTTTAAGCCTTAGGGGTCTGCTTGGAGCCGCGGAGCTTGGGGTTGCTGGTGGCAGCACGCTTCTTCTGCTTTGAGCGCGAAGAGCTGCCGGCATCACCACCCTCGATGAACTTCAAAAGCTCATCGATGTTCCGCGAGTCAAGACCGGAGGCAGAAGGCTGGGCAGCACCAGTGACGTCGGGCGCGACCTGGCCGACCTGGGGCTGAACGCGGGTGCCCATGGTGGACACACGGGGGTTCATGTTGATGCGGCGCAGGCGGCGAGCCTGGATGTCCTTGGCGTGCTTGGCGATAGAGACAGCGTTCTGAGTGAGCTGCTCGAGCCAAGTCTCGGCCTCCTTGGTGTTGCGGTCTTCGGGACCAAGCTGGGCGAGGAAGATGTTGTAGGCCTCACGCATCTTACCTACAGCGGCCTTGGAGTCCTGGTCCAGAGCAAGGGCCTGGGCCAGCTGGAAGAGGATGGTGGCAGTGTTGATGGAGTCCTTGCCGAACAGATCTTCGCAGACGGAGAGGGAAGCCTCGAACCACTTGCGGGAGTCATTGTACTGCTTAAGGTGTTGCAGCATAACGGCGGCGTTGTTCATCGTTGTGATGGAGTCGGGGTGGTTAGCACCGTAGATGATCTTCCAGATATCCATGGCGTGCTTGATGTACACCAGAGCGGTCTTGGTGTTGCCAGAGGCGTGCTCAAACAGACTCAAGTTGAGGTAGCTCAAGATGGTGTCAGCAGAGTCCACACCCATGGTGCGCTCAGTGACGATGACGGCCTTGCGAGCAAGCTCAACGGCAGCCTCCTTCTCGTCGGTCTGGTAGTACAGCATGGAAAGCTGGTGGTAGAGCTTGGCAACCTCGGGGTGCAGGATACCGTAGATCTGCTCGTGCAGAGACAGAGACTCCAGAATGAGCTCCTGGCCCAACTGTTTCTGGTTCTGCATGAGAGAGATACGGCCGGCCTCCAGGGCCTCCTCGGCCAAAGCGCTACGGGGAGCAGCATCGCGGACCAAAGGCACAACGTTCAGGATGTCGTCAGCGGTGAAGGTGACAGCGGGCTTGGCGGGGGCAGGGGCGCGAGTGGGAGATTTGGTGTCACCACCCTTCTTCTTGTTGCCCTTCTTCTTGGGCTCCTCGCGGTTAGTGCCGTTGGAGGTGGGGACGGGGACCACCACTTCCTTGAGCTGGTCCTTGCTGAAGGGGTAATCACGGGCACCAAGCTGGAGACCCAGCTTGATGGAGATATCACGCAGAAGCTGCAAGTGTCTCAAGGTGTTGGTCCAGCCGTTCTCCAGGGAGAAGCGGAAGCGGATAGTGACCTGCTTCTCGATCTCGGCGCGGAGAGACTCGGGTGTGACCTTCTCGAAGGAGAAGTCGCCCTCGGGGAAGATCTCACGCAGGGATTCGTCAATCTCAGCCTTGGGAGTAGCGTTGACGGCGGAACCGAGGAGACAGTTCAGCAAGTGAGAGACGCAGGGAGCAACGAAAGGAGCAGGAACATTGCTGAGATAGCGGTTGGCGACGTGCTTGAAGGCACGAGTAATCATCTCCTGAATGAGGAGGGTGGACAGAGCCTGCAGGCGAGGCCCCTTCTCGTTGGACTGCTGAGCCAACTTTCCGAGGTAGCGCAAGTTGATACCGCGCTTATGCAGTAGCTGGGTCAGCGATTGGCCGTCCATGGGGAAGCCAACATCGCCGTCGTGCAGGTCCTTAAGCAGGTCGGGAATAACCTTAGACCGCAGGTGGTCACAGGCTTCACGGACCTCCTTCTCATCCTGGGCCCACTGCTCCTTCTCCTCCTTGGTCTGGGGGACCTGGCCGCTGAAGACATCGGGGTTGAGAGCCAAGTTGAATCCGGAGATGTCAACACGCTCCTGGTCGGCGGCGGTCTCCTCCTCGGTCTTGCCCTCCTCCTTGGGGGTCTCGGCGGCGGCGGCACGACGGCGCTCTACCTCTGCCTTGACGTACTGGCTCATCTTGTGGCGCCAGTAGGACTCAACCAATTCAAGTCTGAGAACGGACATGCGGTGAGGGTAGACATCGCTGCCATCCTCCTGCTGCCACTCGGCATCCATAGGAGCCACGCGGTACAGATCCAAGACGTACTTACGGCCATCAGTGCCCAGAAGACCCTTGGTCTCAACGCTACCCTCGAGATCGTGGCGCTTGTTGTCCTTGTCCCATACGGGGTGAGACTTGATACGCAGAGCCTTGGAGAGCTTCTCGAAGACGGGAACAAAGTCGGAGTGAGTAGCCACAACCTCCTTGCCCTCAACACCACCGTAGTCGATCTGGTGCTCACCGGGCTCGCGCTGCTTGAAGATACCAGGGACAATGCTCTGGCCAACAATACGCTTGCCAAGGTAGTCGACAACTACGGTTCCAGGGGTGAAGAGTCCATCGATATCGAGCTGGTTGACAGCCTTAATTCCGAGGACATCCTTGCCAACAGCCACGCGTGCGGCCTCGTCACCACCCTCGGAAGTGAAAGTGCCAACGCCATCAGCACCGAAGGAGTAGAAGATGTTGTTGTAGACAAAGATCTGGGCGTCCCGCGCCTCAGTGGGGTTCAGAGGAGCAACCTCGCCCCGGGCAACCAGAACGGCACCGCGAGCAGCGGCTTCGTTGTAATCGGCGAACAGCTTGGAGGTCAGACGTTCGCGGAACACACGGTCCTGGACAGTGTCGCGGGGAAGCTCGCGGGTAGTCTGGAACTCCTCATTCCAGTCACGCAGAGTCTCGGCATTATCGACGCCAGAGATCAGGTAATTCTCCTGAGAACGAGTAATATCGGGCTGGTGAGCGTTTAAGCTGGAAGTAGAGGGGGAAATAAGCCATGGGCTGTTAGGAATGGCGTTCTGGAAGGGGAAGGTGGTCAGGAGATCCTTTTCGTTGTTGTACTCCTGCAGAGCTTCGAAGGACTCGTTAAAAGAAGGAGAGAGGTGGGAGATCAGAGTGAGCAACGAGTGGGCGCTGCCCTTCTTGTCCTTGGGCATGGGCTTAGGGAAGGGATCGAATCTGGTGTTCGAGCACTTGTTCACGAAGAAGCCGGACACGTGAGCGGTGATCTGGAACTGTTCACCTTCGTTGGTGGTAACCAAAAGGTAGAGCAGGTGGCCCTTTTGGCGGAGGTTGTAGGGAACGGGGTTCCATGAAGACAACGAGATAGACTTCACTGTCTTAGGAAGAGGAGCCTGCGCGGTAGGCAGGATGGTCTGCAGTGATGAAACTCCGGTCAAGTCGTATTTGGAAAGCGAGTGCTCCTTCTCCGAGGCATTGGCCTTGATGGCTTCCGCAGAGATGGCGTCGTGCAGCGAGAGACCAGCGGAGATACCGTGGAGATTATCAACCCGGTCACCAGAAGCACCAATCAGCTCTCTGATGCGGACGACATGCATGCGAGCCTCCTTCTCGGTGTAGGGGTCTTCAACCAGGACGATCTCGGAGTCGGCCTGGAGATCCGGCACCTCGGACAACTCAACAAAGTCGTTGATACGACTGCCGTTGAATTCGAGGTGGAAGCAAGTGTATTGGAAGGTACCCGGTAGCTCGACAATAGATTGGCGGACATCCTGCACCTGTTCTTGGCTGGACACCTGTAGAAAGAAAAGAGTCAAACATACATTCCTGGATCTTCTTGGATATAGCACCCACCATCACTTGAATCTTATACGGAGCATGAGGAAGCTTCACAGAGATCTGGAAAAGACCTGGAGTCGAGTTAGAGAGCCTTTACACTGTCTCAGTGGTTACCCGACATACCGCCTGCGTTGTCCTCCTCGACGCCCTCGGGGGCGTTGCCATTGGTAACTTCTTGAGAAGCCTGGGGAGCCTCTGTTCCTGCGTTAGCATGTGTGTCCTGCATCTAGGTTTACCGAAACCTGGGCTGTTTTCCGACGGCCGTGAGGGCCTCGAGCTTCGAGCTTCCAGGGCTAACACACACACCTTTCGAGTGCTCCAACTCCCCATTGGTCTGCGCCATTATGTCGAATTGGTGAAAAAAGAAGCTTCGACGAAGGATAAATGCCACAAACCCCTATCCCACAACCGTCACACGGATGGGACAAAAGTTCGGAAAAATGGGTCGGGAAAAAGAGAGGTTAAGGCCTGCGGGGAATCGGCAGGAAACAAAATCTTAGTATGATACAAGGAAAAAGGGCAATTGGGCAAGAAACAAAAACCCCGTACCCCAGAAAGTTGAATAGGATGTTAAGACGGTGAAACAGGGAAACCGGAGAGAAAATTTCGCGGATGCGGCATACCCTCGGAAGTGCTCGGGCGGTGGGTTCGGGGAAGACGCGGAGAGTGCCTTTTCTCCACTCTACAGTTGGGAATTTGTAAATGGTCTTGCTATTTAGATAGGTAAAAGTGTAGTATAACTGAGGTAGCGGGGTGGTGGTAGAATTAGTAAATAGTTTCCATTGTCTCGTTGACAAACTCATAGATCATAGTATTTAGTGTCTTGCTGCCTCAGGTGTCGATGTTTTTGTCCACGTCGACATACATTGGCGATAGAGTAACTTACACTGTGGCATCTTGCTGTAGCAAAATTTGTCGATGTTTGACTCGGGCTGGTTTTTATATGCCTGTTGGAAATGCATGACTGCCCGTGTCGTGAATCAGTTCAAATTGAAGCTGTTTGGGGACGTTGTTGAAGTATATATAAGGACAAATATAGCACTAGGATACTACGTCATTGACAAGCTACATCTACCCCTGTAACTTGGATGCATTACCACTGTTACTACTTTGATCTGGCTCTCCAGCACACCGGAAAAAGAGTCTCACCCAAATGTACATATTTTCTCACTGTCAGCTTTGTTGGGGCTGAGGACCAACGAGTTTGACGCACCAAAAGAACCAAAATGCTGCATGGGGGAATCCAAATCAAAGAGCCACAGGTGCACAATAATTGTGCATTATAACATCAGAGAAGCTCATATCATATTCAAGCCAATATATAGATGATCAGAGCATAGCCGAATCGACGCGCCAAGCCTTCCCCATCCCTGGTTCATCGAGGCTGAGGCCCGAGTCCACCTCTCGACTAAGCCACACTCTTCATTCGTATTTTGACTTGTTTCTTGATCCTTCAGCCTCTCTTTCAACTTCATTTTTTCATTTCCAGCTCTTAGCTGAGTCTCTCGTTCCTCTTTTAATGACGCGTCATCCTCTGGAGTGACGTTGTGAACTCATTTCCCCAATACACTCCTTATATCATTACGCTTTGGATTGCGGTTTATCACCGAATTCTGTGAGCCTCGTTGGAGACCTCACGCCTCAAAGCACCCTATACACACGCCAAGACGGACCAGGATGCTATGGCACCGACTTGCACAACCGGCAAGGGGCTATGCCCGGCGGGGCCCGCCAAGACTTCGGTCTAATCACCGTGTTGTGGTGTATACACCGAAGCGGTTCAACTCAAACCCTCAGAACACTGGGCAGTATACCCCGGACCCTACCGACCAGCCTGATTCAGATGAGGGCAAGGGCCGAGGCCATGGCCGCAATGGCGACTCAGACCCTAACTTGAAATCTACGATTCTCAAGATGCTTGAAACCGCGGCAACCACTGCGGCATCGATTTTCATCTTAGGGTAAGGATTCATCACACGAAGTATATGCTACTGTGGCTAATATTTCCACAAGAGCGGCGGGTTATGGGTATCACCAGTACTACAAGTACTTGATCCTGGACAAGATGGACAATGCGTTCAAACCAGGTGATCCCGCCCTCGAGGTCGCAGGCGTTGTATCTGGGAAGCACCAGTACCAGCACGAGGAGCATTGGGTTATTCGCAATGAGCAACCCAAGGTTGACGACATTGTAGCCGGGCGAAGAACGGGCCACTACTACCTAATGATCGGCGAAAAGGGCACGGGAAAGACCTCGATGCTTCTAGAGGCCATGCGCAAGATCAATGGCAATAGCTGTGCGATGTTCGAAGCGCATGCCGATCTCGAGATTTTCCGCATCCGACTGGGTAAAGCCTTGGACTACGAATTCCATGAGGAGTAAGCTTTCACTATTATCAGCCACAAGCAAAAATACTGATAAAGTTTTAGCTACATCGGCAGCCTTTTCAGCATCCGTGGGCCCAGGGACACTACTGCCCTTTTGGACATTGAACGTGCCTTCAACAAGTTGGAGAAAGTGGCACTCACCAGAAGACGCTCCGGCTCGTCTCCGCTGATCCTTATTATCAACAGCACTCATTTGGTCCGAGACGACCATGATGGACAGGATTTGCTAGAGATGATTCAGCAACGGGCGGAACAATGGGCTGCCAGCGGCCTTGTCACAACCAGTAAGGAGCCAGAAAGTACTTCATTTCAACCTTTCTAACTCGCGTCGGTTCCAGTCCTCAACAGCGATGATTATTGGGTTTATGAGCGCCTGAAGCGTTATGCAACCCGTATGGAAGTCATCCCCGTGACCGACCTACCCAAGGACAAGGCAATGGCTGCGTTGAAGAAGTACCGCGAGCAGTATTGCAACCAGGTTCTCCCATCATCGACTCTGGAGCAAGTCTACGACAAAGTGGGTGGTCGCCTGTCCTTCTTGAGCCGTGTCGCCAAATCCGACGATATGACCAAGACCTGCGACGACATTTGCCGTGCCGAGAAGACCTGGCTTCTCAACAAGTGTTGGATTCTCGGAGAGGAGATGGATGATGATGTGATGGACGAGCAGAAGTTCTCTGTGAGTAATGACCACAAAGCCCCAACCTATTACGCAAACCAATCTAACTATAAACCAGTCTGCGGCTATGGTCCTTGCCAAAGCACTTGTAGACCTTGAGAAAGAGATGGAGCGAAACTATGACCCAGAAGGAGGCCACATCCTACCAGAGATCCCGCTACACAAAGCGCGCGAGATCATGACCCGTGCCGACTTCATCCAATCTTACGATCATGAGAATATCTTCACCATCGACTCGCGAGCCATGGTGCGCGCCGATTCTGTGCCTATGCAGCGCGCCTTCCGAGAGATTTGCGCCATCGAAAACTTCGATTCGCACCTGGATAGTACTCTGGAGCGTATTGGCGACATTGAGAGTCTTGGCCGTACTCGTGAGTTGACGATCAAGGACCTCTGGAACAAGGGCAAGTACAGAGTAGTGGTGAAAGACAACCACGGACGTGAAAGTGGCACTGTGGAATTTGCGGTGGCAGAGACAGAGGAGGACTAATGCTTAGGGTTGTATACTTGGGAGGCCCCACTGTAAATTAGCAAACCTGGAATTGTACTCCGTCAAATGACATCATCACGTGCTCACCGCTAGCACATTCCTGCCATTTCCTGCCATCTTTTTCTCGCTCTTGTGACTGCACTCAGTTCAGACTCAATTTCTGTATTGCAGTATTATCACAATAAGATCTGCAACCATGTCTCCCAAGAAGCGGACTGCATCGAGCACCACCACACGACCCGCACGCGACCTCATGGCCGTGACGGAGTCCTCTCCGTTGACGCGCATTCCCTCTCCGGCGCGCTTTATCCTTGTCGTCTTGAGCAGTCTGATCGTGAGCTCAATACTGTTCACACTCACCTCCAGCCTGACTCTGGGTGATCTCGGGCCGATCAGTAAACACCTGGAAGAATGGTGGGAGGTGGGGGTCTTGGTCGGCTGGAGAGCTATGGAAGTCGGGGTGGCCTGGGTGCTCGGGTTTGATGGTAAGCAAAGCTCTGCACCCCATTGCTATCTTGCAGTGCCCCTGCAGCCATACAGATAAATTACAGAGACTAACTTTGGGTATGATCGTGTGAAATAGGTCGCGATGTCGCATCGTTCCTCTTCTTGACCCACCTACCGACATACTCCCTCTTGTCCTGCTTCTATAACGTGCGCCCGACCTCAGCTCTGATATCCTACGGAATCACAATAATATCGACGGCTCTTCCATTTGTCGTCCTGCGCCGACCCTCGTCCGTCCACGATCTCTCCCACACGCCCTCTGGCGCAATTGCCAACCGAGGCATCTTGCAGGACAAGCTCACCACTTTCTTCACGAGCTTGCTCGCAACCTCAATTTTCAGCATTGTGCTATATATCAGCTACGCGTCCTGGCTTCCTGCGCAACTGGTCGTGCACTTCGAGAGTCTCCCGGATATTAGCGCCGCGCACGCTGGACCCGCCGGCCTGCCGGTGCTCTTCCTGACTCTCGCTCCTGCTGGCTGGGCCGCGCGTGACTTCCTGTTCGTCAGCTCTACTGGATACGCGATCAACGACGCTCAGTCGGCGAGCGCGAGCCGCGAAGGCGAATACTTGATTGCGGCTATTTACCGCAAGACCTGGGGCAAGCTATCCCCCAAGTCCAGAATCCTGGTTTCTCGGTCAATTATCCTTGCAGCTGGCATTCTACTCAACACCGTTGTCCAAGTGGCTGGCACCATTCGTGATGTCTCTGTCGTAGGTGCTGCTACATGGGGATCCGTCTGGGCTGTTTCTGCGCTTGTTACAGGAATAAGCTTTGGCTGGATTGAAGCCGTGGATGGTGTATGATATTTGACATGGGACGTTCTCGTGCAGGGTTTGATCTAGTGTTTCTGTGGTGCCTGGTGCCTGACCGGT
>ERZ1673737.1046-NODE-1046-length-29640-cov-6.967585_pt1 | contig 29640 bp, 19 predicted proteins | sample MGYA00580211_ERZ1673737 | MGnify/ENA primary metagenome ERZ1673737 (study PRJEB41218, sample SAMN15661789) | gut metagenome | host: Homo sapiens | place: Canada: London | collected 2015-08-20/2019-03-30 | study: EMG produced TPA metagenomics assembly of... | reverse complement strand
GCGGTTATACAGGACATGGAAGCGGAGAAGTCATGATCGGCTTTACAACAGCAAACCGGATCCCGTCCGGTTGCGAGGAGGAACTCCTTCAACTATCAGCAATTCCAGAGCATGTGATCAACCGGGCTTTTCTCGCTGCAGCAGAAGCCGAACAGGAAGCGATTTTAAATTCCATGACGGCTGCAAAACCAACACGCGGAAGAGATGGAGAGCTGTATTACAGCCTTGCAGAATACCTTAACGACAGGAACGCCTAAACCTCAAATATACAAAATCTTCAGAATAAATTGAACTAATTATTCTCCCCCTCACAGAAACCGATTCTACCTTTTTGTCCGCATATCCTAATGCCCTTGAAGCTATTTGGGGGCAAAATGTCAGGCTTTTGTGTATTGCAAAAACCGCCCAGCGATCATTTCTGATCGTTGAGCGGTTCTTTCATTATTTATGGGGTAAAGCTTTTGCTGATTTACTTAGAAAACAACCTTACCATTTACTACGGTATAGTAAGCTGAGTTGTACTCAACAGCACCTGTAAAGTCAAAGTTTACTTTTCCTCCGTCAATCTTCCACCAGCCATACTCATTTGCAGCAAGACTGTTGTAGTTGAAGTTAATCTTACCACCTTCTACATACCACCAGCCGTACTCGTTCTGAGCAAGTCCTGTGTAGTTGAAATTGATCTGACCGTTCTGTACATACCACCAGCCATACTCATTTGCTACGAGTCCTGTATAACCGAAGTTGATCTGACCGTTCTGTACATACCACCAGCCATATTGGTTCTGTACAAGTCCGTTGTGTGTGAAATCAACTTTACCGTTTTCTACATACCACCAGCCGTACTCATTCTGAGCAAGTCCGGAGATACCGTAAGCAATTTCACCCTCAAGGTAGTAGTACCATGTACCATCTTCTGCCTGAGCAAGTCCTGTGTATGCAGGAGTCTCATCCGGCTGATCAGATACTGTAATGTTCTCGTATGTTTTGCCGGCTTCCAGTTTGATTGCTTTGCCGTTTGCATCTTTTGCGGAACCGTATGTTACAGTTGCGCCGTCTGCAATGGTCAGTTTTGTGATGATAGAGGTACCATCAGCTACCCATGTACCACCTTTTTCTACGTTTACAACTACATCGTTGCCGCCGTTGTAATAAGGTGTGTTCATTACATGACCGATCTGGTTGTAATCAGCTTCTTTGATCGATGTATTCTGTGTCTTGCCGCCATCTGTTGTATGTTTGATGGTTGTAGCACTGATTGCACCTGTTACGGAAGCGCCATCCTCGATGTTAACCGTCAGCTTGTTCGCTGCTCCGTAGTAACCGGATCCGTTGTAAATGTTACCCTGCAGATCTTTATCTGCGATGTTTAATACAGAAGTATTTGTTCTCTCAGATTTGTTTGCCTCACTCATCCAGCCTTCTGCCTCAGAATACTCAGCATCGCTGAATACAGGACCTGCATATCCTTCCGGGAAGGAAATACCTTTTGCTGCTGCATCTTCGTTATCGATGATCTGATAAACAACACCGTTCTCTGTTCCGTTGAGTTCTTTCTCTGCCTGAGCATTTACATCTGTTGCTGCATTTACAGTAACGTCTGCACCAAGATTTACCGTAGAGTCTGCGCTCTTAATCAGGAATGCTGCTGATTTTGTATTCATTGTTGTAGCATCGTTTACATTAACAGTAGCCTGACCCCAGATATCTACACCGAAGTTTTCGGAATTGATAACGGTTTCTCTTGTCTCAGATGCTGTTACTTTATTGTAATCGATGATGGACTGTGTATTGTCTTTCCATACAGCTTTCTGTGTTGTGATCTCCTGCCCTTTTGTTGTAGCACCCATTGTGATAGTATTGTTATCACCGTTTGCTGCGATGGTCAGGTAAGTCGGTACGTCAAAGGTTGATCCAAGGAAATATTCCTGGGCGTTACCGATTGCATATGTACCGTATCCACTTGCATCCTTGGATGTAGTATCCATAGTGATGTTACTGTTGATTGCATACAGATATGGATTGCTTCCGGAGTCTGTGGATAATGCGCCCCAGCTCTTAGCATATACATCTGAATCCTGAACGATCATAGTAGATCCTTTACCAAGCATATTGGTTGCACGGGAGTTTCCTACAACACCAAGTACCCATGGCGGTGATACCATCTTAACTGTATCCGCTGTATTCTTAAATCCATCGTACAGTGTACCACCGTTTACAGAGATTTCCTGTGTTTTGGAATCGCCATCACCCTTGATGAGAACATCACCACCGTTATCTACTGCTACAGCCGGTCTTGCTACACCATAAGTTGTGATGGATCCTCCATTGGAAAGATCAATATCTGTCTTATAAGTTGCATTTGTATTGGTTGTTCCACCCATCTGGCCGTTTGCATCAGCACCACCGCCAGTTGTTACAGAATCACCGTAAATATTAACTGCAGTACCGTATCCAACGAAGTCGTTGACATCTGCACTACCGTCAGAGTTATTTTTGCCGTTTGCATTACCAGCTACGATCACCGGATTATCCAGTGTTGCGTCTGCTTTGTTTACAACAACCGGGTTGAAGTTCTTTGATGTGGATGTTAATACCAGATCAGATAATGTGTTGCCTGTTAATTTACCACCAACACCCTCTGTTCCGATTGCAGCACCGCTGTTCTCACCGATCTGGATACCGGTACGGTAATCTGTGTAGGTATAGTTGCTGTTCCATACAGAACCGTAGCCTTCTTTATGGGATAATGTGTAAACTTTTACTGCTTTTTTCGCTTTAACAGCTGTCTTTGCGTCGGAAAGTGAAAGTTCTTTATATCCGTTGCCGTCTTTCATTGTGAAAGTGATGTTGCTGTCATATGCGATCTTGCTTCCGTCTGCTGTTGTAATCAGATTGCTGTTGCTGATACTCTTTACAGTTGTTCCGCTTGTTGCTGCAGTTACTGTGATATTCTCATAAGTATTTCCTGCTTTCAGCTGAATTGCCTGTCCATCTGCGTCGACAGCTGTACCATATGCAACACTTGCACCATCTGCAATGGTCAGTTTTGTGATGATAGAGGTACCATCAGCTACCCATGTACCACCTTTTTCTACATTTACGATTACATCGTTAGAACCGTTGTAGGAAGGTTTATTCATTACATGACCAATCTGATCATAATCAGCTTCTTTGATAGATGTATTCTGCGTCTTACCACCATCTGTTGTATGTTTGATGGTTGTTGCACTGATCGCACCTGTTATAGATGCACCATTTTTAATGTTGACTGTCAGTTCCTGACCATCCCCATAGTAACCAGATCCATTGTAGATGTTACCTTTCAGATCATCGTCAGAGATATTTAATACAGATGTAGTTTTCTGAGCCGCTCCACCCGGTGCTCCATCCGGTGCTCCGCCTGGCTGTCCGTCCGGTGCTCCGCCTGGCTGTCCGTCCGGTGCTTCACCCATGTCTCCGCCTGGTGCTCCGCCCGGCTGCTGTCCACCCTGATCACCGGATGCTGTACTTGCTTCTAACCAGCCTTCTGCCTCAGAATACTCAGCGTCACTGAACACAGGTCCTGCATAGCCTTCCGGGAAGGAGATTCCGGCTGCTGCTGCATCTTCGTTATCAATGATCTGGTATACAACACCATAAGATGTTCCGTTTAATTTGCTCTCTGCTTTTGCATTTGCATCAATAGAAGCATCAATGGTTGCATCTTTGCTGATATTTACAACAGAAGATGCACTCTTGATCAGAAACGCTGCCGATGTTGTATGGAACTCTGTTGCATCATTTACATTAACAGTTGCCTGACCCCAGATATCTACACCAAAGTTCTCGGAGTTTACAACGCTTTCTCTTGTCTCAGATGCGGTAACTGTACCATAGTCAATGATAGACTGTACATTGTCTTTCCATACTGCTTTCTGTGTTGTGATTTTCTGACCTTTCTTTGTAGCACCCAGTATGATGTTGTTGTTATCACCGTTTGCTGCAATCGTCAGGTAAGTCGGTACATTGAACGTAGATCCAAGGAAATATTCCTGTGCGTTACCAATTGCATATGTACCATAACCACTTGCATCATCCGATGTAGTATCCATGCTGATGTTACTGTTGATGGCATACAGGAACGGATTGCTTCCGGAGTCTGTGGATAATGCCCCCCAGCTCTTAGCATATACGTCTGCATCCTGAACTACCATCGTAGATCCTTTGCCAAGCATGTTGGTTGCACGGGAGTTTCCTACAACACCAAGTACCCATGGCGGTGATACCATTTTTACAGTATCTGCTGTATTTTTAAATCCATCGTAAAGAGTACCGCCGTTTACGGAGATTTCCTGTGTCTTGTCGTTTCCATCACCTTTGATGATAACGTCACCACCATTGTCTACCGCTACTGCCGGTCTTGCTACACCATAAGTTGTAATGGAGCCGCCCTCTGTCATATCAATGATTGTTTTATATGTAGCATTTGTCTCTGTCGTTCCACCCATCTGGCCGTTTGCATCAGCACCACCGCCTGTTGTTACAGAATCACCGTAAATATTAACGGCTGTACCATAACCTACGAAGTCATTAATGTCATTTCTTCCCTCAGAATTATCCTTGCCATCTGCATTACCTACAACAATGGTTGCTCCTTTGATGGTTGCGTCAGATTTGTTGACTACGATCGGGTTAAAGTTTTTCGATGTGGAAACAAGGTTGAAATCCTCCAGCAATGTTCCTGTTAATTTACCACCAACGCCTTCGGTTCCGATTGCCACGTCACTGTCCTCACCGATCTGAACACCGGTACGGTAGTTTGTGTAATCATAACTCTCTGACCATACAGAACCATAGCCTTCTGCATGAGCTTTGGTGTAAACTTTTACTTCCTGTCCGTCCTTTACAGCAGTTTTTGCATCAGCAAGTGAAAGTTCGGAGTAACTTCCATCACTGTTTTTGGTTGTGAACGTTACACTGCTATCATAAGTTAATGACTTTCCATCATAAGTTTTGATGGTATTCTTACCAATGTAAGTTACACTGTTTGCAGCTTTTCCATCTGCGGCAAATGCCTGTGTTGACACTGCCGGAGCTGCCAGCATAATCGCCATTGCTACCGCGCTGACTGCGGATACTGCTTTTCGCATGAATTTTTTCATACTTCTGCTTTTCATATTTTCCTCCTCCACTTCTCTAGTGATTAACTGGTGCATTCATCATACATGTTATAGAACGAGTAGACAATGAAACTTTTTGGGATAAAAGTACCATTTTTTGTGTTTTTTCACATTTTAAACACATTTTTTATCCTTTTGTTTCTTTTCTAAATAGTTTGTCTGCCCATTCTTCCATTTACAAATCCATCGGAATCAGTGTCGCGATTGTCGTGCCATCTCCGGACAATTCCAGATTTCCGCCATTTTCTGCATATTCATAGCAAAATTCACGTTCAAAGGCATTTAAAGTCACTTTATTTCCATCCAGGCTATAATTTTCTTCCAGAATCAGATAAAAACTTCCATCTGCATGAAACTCATAACGGTATACATCAGAACCATACGCTGTATAAATCCCCTCAAACGGTTCCATTGCAGCAATCCCATCTGTTCCATCCATCAGATTCATCATGACCTGTGTCTCTGCCTCTTTTCCGGAATAAGTGGTGCGTATCATTAATTGTCCATCTTCTACGTCTATAATATAGTTGGTTGGTGTCTCCTGCACCTCAAACTGCATGGAGATCATATCTTCATCCGTGCCGTCCGTGCTGGCACCATGAGAAAAAGAATACGTTCCCTTCTGCACGTAATAACAGGTACCCTCACCGTCAAAATAATAGAAGACACCGTCCGCATCCTTCAGGCGATAGCGTCCGTAAGGCTGCTCCAAGCTGCCGGCCGCCGCATTTGTCCTCGTCTCATAGGAACCGTCATGGATATAGCCTTCTGCATCTGCTCCGGTCAGATCATGGGAAGGTTCTTTCTCCTCTTCCTGATCCGCAGATGTATCTGCCTGGCTGTCATCTGCTTTTTCAGCTGTCTCTGCGGAAGTGGATGATTCCTCTACCGCCACGGAACTGTCTGTATTCTGACTACCGCCTGCTGCTCCACATCCTGTCATGATCAATGCCATGCTCAATCCCAGTGCGCCAAGCATATATTTAAGTTTACTCATTCCTTTGTTCCTCCTTCTGTCTTCCGGATCCCTTTCCAGGAATCTCTCTGCCTTAACCGTTTCTCCCAGGAAATGTATCACACTTCCACTTCACCTAATACCATTTTCTCACACTTCTCTCCTTCCCTAAAGGCAACTTTTTTAGAAAAAAGTACCATTTTTTTTGATATCTGCACAAAAAGTGGCAAAGCAAAAGCAGGAATGTACAAATGCTACATTCCTGCCTGCGAAAGGTGATTTTTGATAATTACATAGTTATTATTCCATACCGGACATGTGCTTTCTTGCTTCCGCCATGTCCTCCGGCTGGCTCAGATCCATGTCTTCATAAGCCACCCATTTTGTTTTTCTCTTTTTCTTATAGATAAAGAACATTGCAATGGAAATCGGAATGATTCCGTAACAGGTCAGGAAATCAAACCAGTTGAAATCCGTAAATACCTGCCAGTTCGCACCAAAGCATACCACGATACATACGATGATACACAGCCAGGAACCCCATGGATAGAACGGGGATTTGTACTCCAGCTCATCCAGACTGTGTCCCTGCTTGATCCATCCTTTCCGGAACCGGTAATGAGCTACGCTAATGGTCAGCCAGTTGTATACACCCGCGATTCCACACAGATAATAAGCAGCTGTGTAAGCCACGCCATCACCGATCATGGATGCAATAAATGCAGTTGCCGCAATGATGGCTGTCAGCAAAACGGATCTTACCGGCACACCGTTTTTACTGATCTTTGCAAAAAATTTCGGTGCATCTCCGCTCTCAGCCATATGCTGCATCGTTCTGGATGCCGCATACATAGAAGAGTTACCACAGGATAATACAGAAGTCAGGATAACCGCATTCATTAGGGATGCAGCCGCTGCCAGACCTGCATTTCGGAAAATGATCGTAAACGGAGATGCCGCTACGTTATCCTCGCTGGCTGTCAGCAGGGATGGCTCTGTAAATGGGATCAGTGTCGCTACCACAAAAATAGTTCCAAGGTAAAAAATCATCAATCTCCAGAATACACTGTGAATGGACTTTGGTACATCTTCCTTCGGATTTGCAGACTCCGCTGCAGATAAGCCAACAAGCTCTGTATTAGAGAAGGAAAAAGCTGCTACCAGCAGGATTCCGACAATACCGCCAAATCCATGCAGAAACGGTGCTTTTCCATCTGCTCCAGCATCCAGAGTCCAGTTATGGAAACCTGCATCCTCACCGGAATGCATGATACCTATGATCATCAATACACCAACGATCAGGAAAATGACGGTTACTACGACTTTGATACCGGCAAACCAGAATTCTGCTTCACCAAAACCTTTGACACTGAACAGATTCAACGCAAGCAGAACTGCCAGGAACAGGGCTGCCCACAAAGCGGAACTGGTGCCCGGAAACCAGTATTTTACAATAATGGAACCGGCGATCAGCTCTGCCGCCACCGTCATGGAAGAACCAAACCAGTAAGACCAGCCGTTGGTAAAGCCCCAGGCCGGATCAATAAAACGGTTTGCGTATGCGGTAAAAGCACCCGGCACCGGATACTCCGTGGCAAGTTCGCCAAGCGCTGTCATCATACAATATACAATGATTCCCATGATGGCATAGCCCACCATGGCACCACCGGGGCCCGCACTCCGGATGGTTCCGCCCATGGCAAGAAACAGTCCGGTACCGATTGAACCGCCAATGGCAATCATCTGTAAATGACGCCGGTTCAGACCACGTTTTAACTGATTGTCCTTTTTCTTTTGTTTTTCATCCATACTCTTCTCTCCTCCCTATGGATTATTTTCTATGGATTTTATAACATTCCCTGAAGTTCCACGGTCATTCCCGCTTCTTTCTGAAAATATGTCTGTATCTGATTGATATATTCCACAGGCGGCTGTTCAAACACTTCCTGCGTTCCACCAATATTACGCATTTTTGAGACACCCAGATCATGATATGGCAGTAAAGTCACTTTCCGTATTCCACAGGTCCGATAAAATTCTGCTGTGCGTTCGATCAATGACCAGTCATCATTCAGGTTATGCACCAGCGGCATCCGCATCTGCAACTTTGGATTGATCCGCGGATGTCCGGCCAGCCTTCTGAGATTTTCCAGAATCAGCTGATTGCTTTGTCCGGTACATTTTTGATGAATTGCGTCATCAATGGATTTCATATCGTAGAGCACCGTGGTCACAATTTCCTGTGCTGCCAGTTCCTCCAGCAGATCTCCATCTCCAAATCCGGAAGTATCCAGACAGACATGGATACCATGCGCTGCCGCTTTATCCACCAATTCCCGGACAAATTCCGGCTGGGAAAGCATTTCACCACCACTGATGGTCATTCCACCACCGGTCGTATCGTAAAATCCTCTGTCCTGCTCTACTTTTGCAAGCACTTCCTCCACCGTCATTTCTTTTGCCACAGTCTGCAACGCCATCGCAGTACAGTTACGGACACAGGTCATGCAGCCATCACAGCTGTCACGGTCTATCTCGATCTGTCCCTGTCCATTGATACCGATGGCCTGTTTTGGGCAATGTTCGATACAATAACCACAATGGATGCAGCTATTTGGCAGCCGGATAATCTGCTGTGCAAAATCAATCAGCTCCGGATTGTGACACCAGCGGCAGTTTAAAGGACACCCCTTTAAAAATACCGTGGTCCGGATCCCGGGGCCATCCTCCGTACTAAATTTCTGAATAGCCCCCACCAGAGCCCGCAATGGTTCTTTCCGCTCTGCATTTTTTATACTGTGTGCTCCACGATCTTCCGCCTGAAGCTCCGGATGATTTCTATTATTGATACCCATCGGACTATGCCTGCTCAAAATGCGCAGTACGGTAAATGATCGTATCCTGTGCACTCTTGTCCAGTTCTGTGAAATACGCCATATATCCGGCTACACGAACCATCAGTCCTTTGTAATTTTCCGGATGTACCTGAGCATCTTTCAGCGTCGCGGTATCCACTACATTGATCTGGATATGTTCACCACCATGTGCAAAATAAGTCCGGATCACACCTTCAATACTCTGCAGGCCTTTTTCTCCCTCTACACCTTTCGGGTCAAAACGAAGGTTGAATAAAGCACCGTCATGGAAGGCGTCCTGTCCCATGGAAGCCACAGATTTTACCGTCGCAGTCGGTCCGTTCACATCCCGTCCCATCATTGGAGAAGCATTGTCGCAGAACGGTTCTCCTGCCAGTCTTCCGTCTGGTGTCGCGCCACAGACTGCTCCATGGGATACATTTACTGTCTGGGAATGAACATTGAAAGAATAAAGACCGCCTCTTGCGTCCTCCCACTGCTGTACATGTTCAGCAATAAAATGCATCATCTCCCGGTAAATGCCATCTACATGTGCTTCATCATTTCCAAATTTCTCCGGTTTGTTCAGAAGCAGCTGACGCATGCGCTCCTCACCTTCAAAATTGTGGTCCAGTGCATGGATCAGTTCATCCATAGTGATATCTTTGTCTTCATAGACACATTTCTCTATTGCTGCGATAGAATCTGCCAGATTGGCGGCACCTGTAATGTAAAGTCCTGCTGTGCTGTATTTTGCACCGCCCTGCTGGACAGATTTACCACTTTCCACACATCCCTTGGTAACCATGGATGCGAAGATTACCGGATAGCGGAGCATATGAATGCCCTGCATAATGTTATATCCGGTTGTGATCAGTTTGTAATGATGCAGAATCTGCTTTTTTAAAGCGTCCTTAAATTCTTCAATATTCTTAAATTTCCTTGGATCACCGGTCTGTAATCCCATCAATTTTCCGGTTCTTGGGTCTACACCGTTATGCAGTACAAATTCAAGCATTTTTCCCATGTTGACGTACCCGGCATCCGGAGATCCATCGGTAGCTCCCCCGCCCGGTCCCGGCTGGATGCATCCTACGATGGTCCAGTCTCTGGCCTCTTCCATGGTGCATCCTTTTCCAAGCGCCATCTTCATCGCTGCATAGTCATTGAAAAATCCCGGATTTGCCTGACCTTCCTGAATCATCTGACAGCCTTTGCGGAACAGAGCCTCCGGCGTGCCCTCCCAGGTGCGCACTGCCATAACCGGCTGCGTCGTCTTCAGCTGATTTGCTGCTTCCAGACACAGATAGGACAGATCATTGGTGGCATCTTTGCCATCCGGTGTCTGACCACCCACTACAAGAATTTCCCACATCGGATAACCTGCAAAGGATGTCGCATACCATTTATCTCTGACTTCGTATACTTCACATGCTTTTAAATAGAAGCATTCCAGCATTTCCAGTGCTTCTTCCTGGGTAATATTCTGTTCATCAATGACATCTTTCTTATAATAAGGCCACATGTACTGATCAAAACGTCCAAATCCACAGGCTGTGGTACATACTTCAATCTGGAAATATACATGTGCAAACCATACCATCTGTAACGCCTGCTGGAAGGTCTGCGGCGGATTTTCCGGAACAACCATACAGTTCTCGGCAATGGTCAGCAATTCCTTTTTCCGTTTTTCATCCCTGCAGACTGCTGCCTGCCGTCTGGCTTCCTCCGACATCCGGTGTGCATAAGTGATCAATCCCTCACACTGGATGATGCAGGCGGTCCAGTAATCGATCTTTTCCTGATCTTCTTTTCCGGTGCTGACAGTATTGTCAATATTTTTCTGACACTCTTCCATATAACCACGGATACCAACCGTCAGCAGTTTTTCATGATCACAGGTTGTCTCACCGGATACACCGTTTCTCAGGCCTACGGTAATGATGTCATCCTGAATGCATTCTTCAATATGCGCCGGTAAAGCCGTTTTGGACAGATCCTCCATGGATTTTCCTTTCCAATAAGGAAGAATCTCCAGAATCTTTTCCCGGTCTTCCGGTGAAATATCATAAGGATCTTTGCTTCTTACCGGGAAATCATCAATGTCACTGATGTACCAGGAACTGGACTGAAATTCCGGATGAAGGTTCGCACCTCTGTATTTATTGGTCGCTGTTCCAACAATCAGTTCATCTTCCATGATCAGCGTCGTCATGCGTTCCATAATATAGCGTACTACTTTCGCACGAAAAATCGGAATCGCATCACCGGCAAATTCTTTATATGCCTCTGTCTCCAGCTCCAGCCGCTCTGCCGTAATACACGGTCTGCTGTTCCAGAGCTTGTTTCTCATTCTCTGCACACGTTCGTTTAACATAAGATCCTCCTTCTTTTCTTATTTATTTTTCTGTTGTTGCTTTAAACACTTCATTTACGCGACTGTTCTGGCAAAATGCCTGCATGCCACTTTAATATTTTTCCATCAAAATCTTGTGATCCGGTGATGGAAAAGAATCTGCCAGCTGTTCCATATCAGCCTCCGATAACTGCACCTCCAGAGCTGCAAGATTCTCATCAATATGGTTAAAGGATACAGCTTTTGGAATAGCTGCCACATCCGGCTGTTGAAGCACAAATGCCAACAGAAGCTGTACCAGGGAAATTCCATGCCGCTTTGCCACTTCTATGACATTCTGATCCGTCATCAGCTGTTGCTTGGACACCCCATCCTGCGTCACCAGCGCACCAGCCTGTCCTACCGGGCTGTATGCCATCATTGAAATCTGATGTTCCCGCTGCCAAGGGATCAGATCATACTCAATGCCACGACAACCAAGATTGTACAGCACCTGGTTCACACAGCAGTTTCTACCGTCCGGAACCCGCATCAGATCTTCCATATCCTGTACATCAAAATTCGATACACCCCACCGTCTGATTTTTCCCTGCTGTTTCAAATCTTCCATGCAATACACTACTTCCGCCAGATCCGCATCCTCCCGCCAGTGCAACAGATACAGATCCAGATAATCGGTTCCGAGAAGTTTCAGGGAACGCTCCAGACTGCTGTAAATCCGATGCTGGTTTGCATTCTGCGGATATACTTTACTCACCACATACAGATCTTCCCTGCAAAAATGTTTTATGGCATTTCCTGTGATATTCTCCGCTTTTCCATCTGCATACATCTCTGCGGTATCAAGCATTCGTATGCCTTCCTGAATTCCATGACGGAGTCCCGCAATCTCTCTGTCATACTGTGCGTCGTCCTCTCCCATCTGCCAGGTTCCCTGTCCTAATCGTGGCATATAAGAACCATCCGGAAGTAAAATATCAGTCTGCTTCTTCACCATCTGTCACTCCATTCCTCATCGTTAGTTATGTAAAAATGCTATATAGAGTTCTTTATTCGTTACCCATATACATAGTTTTTCTCTCTGATTACCATGTATTGTTCTTTTCTTGGTTCAAAGTTTATATAATTTTCTTTTATGCTTCAATAATTTCTTTGCTATAAACATTGATTACTTTGCGAAATATATTGTCTTAACTATTTTTCTTTAAGAAGAAGTGTGCTACGATACAAACAGAAGGAAACAGTACAGACCACAGGAGGAACATTTATGTTATTTGAAAAAACCATTTATCCGGATGATTTTCCGCTGAATATTCAGATTATTCAGGTAGATGAAATACCGTTTCACTATCACCAGGATGTAGAACTCGTCTATGTGTTGAAAGGTGAAATCCGCCTGAAAAACGGCTACTATAACTATCTACTGAAGGAAGGCGATATTTTTACGAACAGTGGCCATGAAGTACACGGTCTGCGTGCCACAGATTCCGATAATGTGATCGCTGTCATTCAGATCAGCAACCGTTTTTTCACGCAGTATTTTCCCCAGCTTCCAAAGGCCTGTTTCCGTACTTACGTCAACGATGACCGCTATGCCCGCCTGGAAGATCTGCGTGGCATGCTGCTTCATATCCTGCTGGATTACACCCGCAGAAGCTTTAATTACAAAAGCACCTGTATCTATCAGATGATTGACGTCATCAAATATCTGAACCAGTATTTTAATCTGTTTGCTTTTGAAAACCAGGTTGTTGTAAATTTCAAAAACAACAATCCGGTCATTGTGGAACGCATCAGCCACATTATCAATTATGTCTATGAAAATTATGCGAACCGCATTACGTTAGAAGAATTATCAGAGCGGGAGCATCTCAGCAGTTTTTATCTCTCCCATCTGATCCATGCTTATATGGGCATCAGTTTCCAGAAATTTCTCTGCTTTGCCCGGAGCGAAATGTCTGAGATCCCGCTGCTGGAAACCAACGACAAGATCAGTACCGTAGCAAAAAAAGTCGGTTTTTCTACCACAGCTTACTACGAAAAATTTTTCCGGGAATGGTTTGGGCACAGTCCACAGGAACATCGTGTCTTATTTCAGACACACATTCTCAACGAATCCAATCCACCCCGTTTGCAGCAGCTGACAGAAACCCTCTCTGTCGGTCTGATCGCACGCACACTCGCTGCCATGGCAGACCATGAGATCAGTCCGACGATCCAGCATATACAATTAAATGTCTCAATAGCTGACGATGTCCCCTCCATCCTGCACCTGGAGCATTCCTTCACTGCCGTGCTCACACTTGAAGATTATACCTTTCTCGGAGCACGCCTGTTTGGCCTGCTGATGGATCTGAATATCGAAAAAATCATACTTTATTGTCCACAAGAAGCACAGGATAACTCTGCTTCCAGTTTTGAATTTGCCGAAATGCACCATCGACTCCGTGCTCTGGGGTACGAAGTGACCGTCAGCGAAGACTCTGCTCCTGAATGCTCCGGATATCGCACATCTGCGGTCTATGATTCCATTGTCGCTGCCATCCATATTTTCCGCACATATTTTTCCTCTTTGAGAACAAATGTCACACTACGTCTGCGCGATCCGGGGGAACCACAGAAAATTCTGAAAGGATTCCCCGCCTGCATCACTTCCTGCGGAATTCCAAAGCCTGCGTTCTATGCCTATCAGCTTTTGAAAAATATCCGTGGTGAATTGCTTTATCAAGAAAAGAATTATTATGTTATCCAGTCACAGCAAAATCCGGTCACTTCTTATGCAATTGTTGTTATGAATTATAACGATGACATCGAACATCTGTATACATGCAGCACAGATGTCTATAAGACCAACGAAAGCATTCACGCTTTTATGGATGAACTGAATATAGACTTTTCCCTGCCGGTCTCTTCCGGTCAGTACATGATCGCAAAATATACCTTTTCCAATGAACATTCCATTTTTATGCATATGGCACATCTGCACTTTCCGGAACAATGTCCAATGCCGGACCACTGGCTTTCCCTGCTGAATACCAGCCCTCAGACACAGATCAGCATTGAGCAGGCAGAAAATGAACTGAACATCAGCGCTTCGATTCATGGTGTGGGAATTAATATGATCATAGTGGAAGAAATACTTTAGAAACACACGTCATTTCTGAGACAAAAATGAGACATTTATAACCGTAAAAATCAGCCAGAATTGAGAAAAACATGAAGATGAGCGTGCCGGGGCGTAGACCGAACCTTGGTTCGAACCTCGGCACAAAAAAAGAACGCTACTGCGTCCTTTAAGAGTGAGCGTGCCGGGGTTCGAACCCGGGACAACTTGATTAAAAGTCAAGTGCTCTACCAACTGAGCTACACACCCATATTTGATTTTAAATGCCCAGTTCCGGAATCGAACCAGAGACACGAGGATTTTCAGTCCTCTGCTCTACCAACTGAGCTAACTGGGCAATTGACTTATTTATTCTATCTTACTTTTTCATCTCTGTCAAGGTATAGTTCTCCTATATATACGTTGCAGCATCTAATAAGTTACTGTTCACACGCGCCATTCGCAAAAGAGCTCGCTTGCGAGCGATACTTCTTGAACTTGGTTCAAGAAGGCAAACGCTTATTAATGTGATTCCTGCAAACACATGTGCGAATGACGGTAGATCAATTTTCGTCGTTGGAGCGAGCATAGCCCGCCTCCGTGAGTGTGTCTGAGCCAACAGCTGTTTCTGCTGTGGGCGAGTTCGCGGGAGGAGGCGGAGATAAGCGGCGCAGCGCAAACAGAAAATTGTTCGTGTCATTGCACATGTGTTGCAGGAATCCATTTATATCGTAGATTTTGCGTTCATCACTTCCAAATTATTTAGCGATTTTCCATTGTCTCGAAATACTTCTGTGCATTGATCAGTTCCCCATCCTGCACGGCATGTACATACTGGCCATCTGCCATCTGTATTCTCGCCTTCACATTATCGGACATGATCACATCAAAGATATGAAGCACACGTTTTTTGATATCTTCATCATAAATCGGTGTTGCCACTTCCACACGACGTGTGGTATTTCTGGTCATAAAGTCTGCAGAGGCAATATATACCTCATCATGCCCGAAAATATAGATTCTGGAATGTTCCAGGTAACGTCCCACAATACTGCGTACAGTAATATGATCTGTCGCTCCCGGAACTCCTGCAATCAGACAGCAGCTTCCGCGCACGATCAGCTCAATATCCACACCAGCCTGAGACGCTTCCATCAGTTTCTCAATAATCCGTTTATCTGTCAGGGAGTTCATCTTTGCACCAATATATCCGGGTTCTCCGCGTTTTGCCAGTGCAATCTGCTCATCCATTTTAGAAAGAATCTTGTTACGCAGACATTTCGGTGCAACCATCAGATATTTAGTTTCCTGCATCACCTGACCGAGACAAAGTTTGTGGAATACTTCATTTGCTTCTGCGCCAATCCCCTGATGCGCTGTCAGCAGTGAGAAATCTGTATATAGTTTTGCTGTTTTCTCATTATAATTTCCGGTTCCGATCTGTGTGATATAAGAAATATGACCTTCCTGCTTCTTTGTGATCAGGCAGAGTTTGGAATGAACTTTCAGTTTATCCAGACCATACAGGATCCGGCAGCCTGCGTCCTCCAGCCGCCTGGACCACTCAATATTATTTTCCTCATCAAAGCGGGCACGAAGTTCCACCAGTGCCACAACTTCCTTGCCGTTTTCTGCAGCATTGATCAATGCCTCAACGACTTTACTGTCATTTGCCACACGGTACAGTGTCATTTTAATAGATACGACATTCGGATCTTCTGCCGCTTCATTCAACATATGAAGGAATGGCTGCATGCTGTCATATGGAAAGAACAGGAAGCGGTCTTTCTGCTCCACCTGTTTCATGATACTTTCTGACATATCGATATCTGCCGGGATCTGCGGTGTATACTTGTCATAAAACAATTCCTTTTTACTTCTCAGCAAATCACGGATTCTTGAGAAAAAGGACAGATCCAGCGGTGCTTCCGAATGGAAGATATGCTTTTTCTTCAGATCCAGATAGCCACACAACGTATCCAGAACAGACTCATCCATCAATCGTGTATACTCCAGTTTGATCGGACATAATTTTCGTCTGCGGCTTACCAGCTGTTCCATTACCTGACGGAAATCTGTATCATCATCATACATTTCCTCATCCGGATCAATATCAGCATTTCGGATGATACGGATCAGTGATTTACTTTTTATCTTATACCGATCAAAAATCAATGGGATATAATGCAGGATCAGTTCCTCACGGAGCATGAAACGATTCTCATGTCCCGGAATCCGCACCAGACGCGGAATCACATCCAGATCACAAGGCACGATCCCCAGTTTGTCCCGTTTTTTCTTTTCCAGCACAACCACTGCATAAATATCTTTACTTTTCAAAAACGGGAATGGCTGTTTTTTACCAATGATCTGCGGTGACAATAACGGGCGTACTTCATGTTCAAAATAAGAATCCAGAAATTCCACATCCCGTTTTTCCAGTTCGGAATAACTGCAGATTTCCACTCCCTGCGTCTCCAGTCCACGTTTCAGTTCTGCATAAGCAGCATCTTTACGCTGTGTCAGCAGTTTCACCTGCTCAAAGATCGCAAACAGCTGTTCCTGACAGGTCATATTTGTCTTATTATCACGGATATCTTTGGATACCAGCATCTGATCATACAAAGAACCGACACGTACCATAAAAAATTCATCCAGATTACTCTGGAAAATAGATGCAAAAGATAAACGCTCACAAAATGGATTCGATGTATCCTCAGCTTCCTCTAAAACTCTTGTATTGAACTTTAACCATGATAATTCTCTGTTGTCATAACATGAATGAACCATTGTTCCCCCACTCCTCATTGTCTGTTCTGTTGTTACCTGTACTTCTGTCCCATGCCCATCTCTTTCCGATACATTTGCTTCCACCATATTTCCATCTGCACTCTGTGCCTGTACGGTTGTTGCATTTACCGTCTGTAATTCCATATCTGATACCTCTTTCATCATTTTTGCTTCCACAGGTATCTTCTGAATCACATTTTCAGGCATCGGCTGTACACTTTTTTCACCGTCACCCCGAGGTGCCATACTGTCTTTTTGCTGATGCACGGGTTTTCTGCCAAATAATCCCCGTATTATATTTGCAATTCTGCTCATATTTATTTTATCCTCTTATGCTTTCTCTTATGCTTTGCAAAATCCCTGCGTATTACTAATATTATTTCTTTTGAAATTTTGCCGCTATCAGCATTTTATAAAATTCTTGTAAAATCAATGTAAAGCGCAATGCCTGAAACAGTCCTTTTCTTACTCTACGATAACCAATTCGTCGCCTACCTTGATGGTTCCGCCTTCTAATACTTTAGCAAACACCCCTTCCCGCGGCATGATGCAGTCTCCTACTACTTTATAAATCTCACAATGGCTGTGACATTCTTTACCAATCTGTGTCATTTCCAGCAACACATCATTGCAACGAAATTTTGTACCCACCGGAAGATTTCGAAAATCATATCCATCTACAATCAGATTTTCTCCAAATGCACCAAACTCCACAGCCACACCTCTGGCACGAAACTCCTCAATCTTCTGCAGTGAAAGCAGACTTACCTGACGATGCCAGTGTCCGGCATGCGCGTCATTTTCGATGCCCCAGTCTGAAACAAATTTCGCCTCTGAAACTTCATGCTTCTGTGTCCCTCTCTTTTCACTGATACAGATTCCTCTTACAATTCCCATCTTCCATACTCTCCTATCCCTGTAATATCTTTATTCTACCATCTTTGGAGCCAAAAAAAAAGGACTTCCGGAGAAGTCCTCTTAAATAATGGGCGGAGAAGGATTCGAACCTTCGAAGGCATCGCCAGCAGATTTACAGTCTGTCCCCTTTGGCCACTCGGGAATCCACCCATTTAACGAAATGAGACATTTCTGCGCTCATTTCGTCATTTACTATATCACGTTCTTGCTTTTCATGCAAGCACTTTTTTCAGTGCGGCTTCATCTGCAACCAGCGTAAAATCCGGATGCAACTGAAGAATGGATGCCGGTACTTCCGGTGTCACAGGACCGAAAAATGCTTTCTGTACCGCATCGGCTTTATCTTCGCCGGATACAACCATTACCACTTTCTTTGCCTGAATGATATCACAGATTCCCATCGTAAATGCCTGACGCGGTACATCATCTGCACTGGCAAAGAACCGTTTGTTTGCTTCAATGGTAGATTCTGCCAGATCTACGCAATGTGTGCCCTTTGTAAACACCTGATCCGGTTCATTGAAACCAATATGTCCATTACGGCCGAGTCCGAGAAGCTGCAGATCAATGCCACCCAGAGATGCAATCTGATTATCATAACGCTCACACTCAGCAGCCACATCTGTATTTTTTCCATTCGGAATAAACGTATGATCCTCACGGATATTGATTGCATCAAAAAAGTTATGACGCATGAAATATACATAACTCTGATCACTTGTAATATCCAGTCCTACATACTCATCCAGGTTCACGGAATAGCATTCAGAGAAATCAACATCCCCTTTGTTATACCAGTCAATCAGCTGACGGTAAGTGCCAATCGGGCTGCTTCCGGTTGCCAGACCAAGTACACAGTCCGGTTTCATGATTACCTGCGCGGAAATAATATTTGCCGCTTTTCTGCTCATCTGATCATAATCTTTTGCTTTAATAATTTTCATTGTAAAAACCTCCTCATTTTATGCATTATTCATAGAATATCCATTTCTTTATGCTATTGCCAGATCTGTCCAGCGATAATAACTTTTTCCAGTTCCATGTGTTCATCCAGAATCAAAAGATCTGCCCGTGCACCTGTCCGGATACATCCGATCTCCCGCTCCATTCCAATGGCCTTTGCCGGAGCAGAGGTAGCTGCCATTACAGCCTGTTCCAATGGCACCCCAAAAGATACCGCATTTCGAAGCCCATCCATCAGATGAATGGAAGAACCTGCCAGTGTTCCGTCTGCCAGTGTTGCTTTGCCCTCTTTCATCCATACCGGCTGACCGCCAAGTTCATATTCTCCCTCCGGCATTCCCGCACAGCGCATAGAATCAGAAATCAAATTCAATCTGGCGCCAAACAGGGCAGCTGTCATCCTCACAACCGACGGATGGATATGAAAACCATCACAGATCAGTTCGACGGTAGCACCTGCATCAAATGCAGCACCAATGATTCCCGGCTTCCGGTGATGAATTCCATTCATGCCGTTAAACATATGCGTAACATGGGTAGCACCTGCCTCAAAAGCCGCCTGTGCCATCTTATAGTCTGCCACAGAGTGCCCCAGGGAAACCGTACAAAGTCTGCTGGCCTGTCGGATAAATGCCAGATCCCGATCTTCTTCCGGAGCCACTGTGATCATGCATACCTGTCCACCGCAGGCTTCGTTTAATTTTTCCAGTTCTTCCATATTCGGTTTCTGCAAATACTGTGCATTCTGTGCCCCGCGTTTTTCATAACTTAAAAACGGTCCCTCCAGATGAACTCCCACACAATGTGCCCCATCACTTTCAAAATCACGGATGGCATGCATTGCATGCAGCAGTGATTTCTCCGACAGCGTCATAGTAGTCGGACACCAGGATGTTACACCTCTCTGTGCATAATATCGTGACATCCGGCGCAGACCATCTGCATCTCCGTCACTGGCATCTGCATTTACCGCTCCATGTGTATGAATATCCACAAGTCCCGGAATGATATATTTTCCGGTCGCATCTATCATTTCTCCATCTGGCGGCTCCTGTACTGTCACATGGGTATCACCACCGGTTATGGCAGTAATCCGATCCCCACATAAAATATCTGATTTTTCAAATCTTCCTTCGGGCAGAAAGACCTGTCCGTTTGTTATATACATCTCTTCCATCTCCTTCGCTATGCATATCTTGCATCTTTTTTCAAAGAATTGCAAGCCTTTTTTTCTGCATTTTTTACGCTTCTGTTTTGACCCTGTTTCCCCCCTGTTTTCTTCCGTTTTATCGGTTGCACTCCCCAAAAAATAAACGTATAATAGATAAGGTTAACAGAGAACACGCAAAAGAAGTCTGACATTTCTGCTATTTTTTATTCCATAGCATATGTCCGTCTTCCAAAGAATATATTTCATAAACACAGGAGGATATGAAAATGAAAAAACCAATATTAGTCGTTATGGCAGCTGGAATGGGCAGTCGTTACGGAGGATTAAAACAGATGGATCCGGTTGGCAGTCATGGAGAAGTAATTATGGATTATTCCCTGTATGATGCCCGCCGTGCCGGATTTGAAAAAGTTATTTTCATCATCAAACATTCCATTGAAGATGCATTTAAAGAAGCCATCGGTGATCACGTTTCCAAATATATGGAAGTTGCTTATGCATATCAGGATCTGGATGATCTGCCGGAAGGCTATTCCGTACCGGAAGGCCGTGAAAAACCATGGGGAACCTGCCATGCAATTCTTGCAGCAAGAGATCTCATTGATGCACCATTTGCTGTGATCAACGCAGATGATTATTATGGAACTACCTGCTTTAAGATCATTTATGATTACCTGTCCACACACAGTGATGATGACAAATATCGTTACTGCATGGTTGGCTATCAGTTAAAAAACACTGTTACAGAAAATGGTTCTGTTGCCCGCGGCGTGTGCACGACAGACGCTGATTCCAATCTGATCAGTGTTGTTGAGCATACACAGATTGAACAGCACGAAGGCGGCATCCGCTTTACTGAAGATAAAGGTGAAACCTGGCATGAGATTGATGGAAATACCATCGTGTCCATGAATCTCTGGGGATTCAGTGAAAGCTTTATCAAAGAAGCAAAAGACCGCTTCGCAGCATTCCTGGATGATGCAATGGTGAATAATCCGCTGAAAGGGGAATACTTCCTTCCATCCGTTGTCAGCCAGCTTCTGGATGAAGGAAAAGCATCTGTAAAAGTATTACAGAGTCCGGACAAATGGTACGGCGTTACTTACCGCGAAGACAAACCGGGAATCGTAAAAGCACTTGCAGACAAAGCTGCCGACGGATCATATCCGACACCATTGTGGCAGTAATCGCTATACAGATAAAGGAGAAGATATTATGATACAGATTAAACCTGAGATTTTTCAGGAAGTTCTTTCTGCCTATGACCTGGGTGAAGGCACTATAACTTACAAGGCCTATGGGGAAGGTCACATCAACAATACAAGCCTGGTAACCGTTACCGGCAAAGAGACACACAGATTTATCCTGCAGCGCATTAATACAGATATTTTTACCAATCCGAAATCCCTGATGGAAAATATCTGCGGCGTTACTTCTTACCTGAAAGACATCATCGCAGAACGCGGTGGAGATACAGAACGTGAAACCATGACAGTTGTATACACCCGTGACGGTCAGCCATACTATACTGATTCCACACAGGGTGCATGGCGTATTTATAAGTTCGTAGAACATACCATCTGTCTGCAGCAGTGCAGAAATACTGAGGATTTCTACACTTCCGCCAAAGCATTCGGACAGTTCCAGAAAAACCTCTCCGGATACGATGCTTCCACACTGCATGAAACGATTCCGGATTTCCATAATACCCCGGATCGTCTGCGCAAATTCAAAGAAGCCCTGGCAGCCGACACAATGCACCGTGCCGCTGACATTCCGGAAGAGATTGATTTTGTACTGAACCATGAGGCAGACTGTTCACACATGACTGATCTGCTGGCAGCCGGAAAACTGCCTCTCCGTGTTACACACAACGATACAAAATTAAACAACATTCTTCTGGATGATAAAACAAACGACGCACTCTGCATCATTGATCTGGATACCGTCATGCCGGGTCTGGCAGCCAACGATTATGGTGATTCTATCCGTTTCGGTGCAAATCACAGTGCCGAGGATGAACCGGATCTGACAAAAGTAAACTTCTCTCTGGAACTTTTTGAGGCTTACACAAAAGGATTCCTTGAGATTGCAGGAGATGCCCTGACACCATTGGAGATTGAGACTCTCCCTTGGGGAGCTAAACTGATGACACTGGAATGCGGCATGCGTTTCCTGACTGATTATCTGGAAGGTGACCATTACTTCGCTGTACATCGTCCGGGACAGAACCTGGATCGTACCCGCACACAGTTCAAGCTTGTCCGTGACATGGAAGCACATTGGGATGAGATGAATGCTATCGTACGCAAATATGCAACTGTAGCTAAATAGATTTTTTCTTATGTGGTAAAAATTTAAGATTTTAAAAAGGAGATTGTGTCATTTCATCTCACGAGCTAATAATCGCTCTATGAGAAAAATGACACAATCTCCTTTATTTATACATAAAGAAGCTTTTAATTATTGCAGCTCACAATTCCTTTTTTGCCATCCAGTGTCACAAAAGCACCGGATTTCAGAATCTGTGTTGCATTTTCTGCCCCGATCAGTACCGGAATATCAAGGCTCAGTCCTGCAATCGCACCGTGACAATTTATACTGTTTTTCTCAAGGATCAATCCGGAGGACAGACGAATCTGCTCCATCATTTCATTACAGGTGTCTTTTGCAACGATAATATCTCCAACCTTGAATTTCTCTTTCAGTTCCTCTGCGGAGTTTACCACACACATATTGCCGGAATCAACTTTATCATTCAGACCTTTTCCCTGCATCAGGATATGTCCTGCCACATGCACTTTGATCATATTGGTAGTACCGGAGATACCCAGTGGTACACCGGCAGTCAGAACAACAATCTCACCCTGTTTGATCAGTCCCATCTCCTCTGCTTTATCAACTGCATGATCAAATAACTCGTCAGAGTTGTGTTTTAATTCTACCAGCAACGGTGTAACGCCCCAGGAAAGACTCATTTTTCTGCATACGTCTTTGTTTACAGAGCATCCGATGATCGGGCAGGCCGGACGGTATTTTGATACCATACGTGCAGTACGACCGGAATTTGATACTGTGATGATTGCAGATGCATTCAGATCCATGGCTGTGGTGCAGGTTGCATGTGCAATAGCATTGGTAATATCTGGGTTTGTCAAAATGCTGCGTTTCTTCAATCGAGACATATAGTTGATATCCTGTTCGGTACGGGATGCAATCTTCACCATAGTCTGCAGTGCTTCCACCGGATAATCACCGGCAGCAGTTTCACCGGAAAGCATGATGGCACTGGTTCCGTCGTAGACAGCATTTGCTACATCCGTTGCCTCCGCACGGGTCGGACGCGGGTGTTTCATCATGGAATCCAGCATCTGTGTCGCTGTGATAACCTGTTTTCCTGCTTTGTATACTTTTTCGATCAAGATTTTCTGGATAACCGGTACATCCTCCATCGGAATCTCTACTCCCATGTCACCACGTGCTACCATGATGCCATCAGATACCCGGATAATATCATCGATGTTATCCACACCCTGTTTATTCTCAATTTTAGCAATAATATTGACACTCTTGCAGTCATGTTCTTCCAGAATCTTACGGATCTGCAAAATGTCATCGGCAGTTCTGGTGAAGGATGCTGCAATAAAATCAAATCCATTCTCGATACCAAACACAATGTCGCTGTAATCTGTCTCACTGATAAACGGCATAGAGAGTTCCACGTTCGGCACATTGACCCCTTTTTTGTTAGAGATCATACCACCGTTGATTACCTCACAGACAATATCTGTTCCATCCAGGCGAACAACTTTCATTTCGATCAGACCGTCATCGATCAGAATACGATCACCAGCTTTGACATCATTGTGAAGATCCTCATATGTGATGGCAACACGACTGGCATCACCGACAAAATCACCAAGTGCCAGTGTAAATAACTGTCCTTCTTTCAGTTCTGCCTTACCACCTTTCAACTCTTTCAGACGAATCTCCGGACCTTTTGTATCTAACAGTGCTGCTACCGGAAGATCAAGTTCCTCCCGCAATGCTACCAGTTTATCCAATCGTGCTTTCTGTTCTTCATGGGAGCCATGTGAAAAATTAAAACGCGCAACATTCATTCCTTCCTGCATCAGCTGACGGAGTACATCACCTTTATCTGTGGAGGGTCCCAGTGTGCATACAATTTTTGTTTTTCTGATTTCTCTCATATTTCTATATTCCTTTCCTATGAAAAAGTGCAAAGAGGATAATACACGATCTGCATTATCCCCTTTCTATTTTATTTCTTTATAATTGTACCTGTCTGCCCAGCCATAGCTGCTTCAATACTTCCAAGCTTTGTGATCAGAACACTACGTGTTGCATAATCACCAATATAGGAAATGGCTGTTTCAATCTTCGGAAGCATGGTCCCCTCTCCAAACTCTCCCTCAGCGATATATCTCCGTGCTTCCGCACAGGTCATCTCACGAATCGATTCCTGTTTATCTGTTCCGTAATTCTTATAAACGCTCTCCTCACCGGTCAGAATGATCAGCATATCCGCCTCGACACCATCTGCCAGCAATCCTGCAATGAGATCTTTCTCAATGACTGCACTTGCGCCTTTTAAAACAGTGCCCTGCTCCAGTACCGGAATTCCTCCGCCACCGGCTGCAATGACAACCTGATCCGCATCCATCAGTGTATTTACAGCATCCAGTTCCACAATCTGATGTGGCATCGGTGCCGCAACGATTCGACGATAGCCCTCCTCGGTTCTAACAACATGGTTTCCTTTTTTCTCTTCTTCTTCCGCTTCTTCCTCAGTCATAACACGACCAATAATCTTACTCGGTTTGTAAAAAGCCTCGTCATAAGGATCTACGATAACCTGTGTCAAAAGTGTGGATACGGTACGGTATACACCGCGGTTCATCAATTCGGTACGAATCGCATTCTGCAGATCGTATCCGATGTAGCCCTGACTCATTGCTGAACATACAGACATTGGTGTCGCTGTATAATCTGTATACAGTCTGTGAAACTCAGACATCGCTGTGTGGATCATTCCAATCTGCGGTCCGTTGCTGTGTGTGATAACCACCTGACAATCATCCTGTATTAAATCAGCAATTGCTTTTGCTGCGCGGCAGGTTGCTTCCTTCTGCTCCGGAAGCGTTGTTCCCAGTGCGTCATGTCCAAGTGCAATTGCAATTCTTTTCTTCTTCATCTCAACTGCCTCCAATACTCGTAAAAGTCTGTTTCATACATTTTAGCACAAGATAGGGACAGCGTAAAGCAGTTTTCATACAGAAGAAAGATTCCATTCAAATTGATGACTCTGCATGATGTACCAAGTCTCACGTGCGTTCGACTTGAATTATGATGATACCGTATATATACGGTACAGGCATGCGTGTTTCCTTAGTTTCCATAGCCAAAAAACTGTTCCAGACTATTGCTGCCTCCGTTGTTTCCATATCCTGGGATAGAATACTGTCCGTTGGAACCAGACTGACCACCGTTGTTCTGATTTGTTGTATTAGTCTGCTGCTGAGATGCATTATCCAGTGTAACTTTTAATGTCTGCTCCTGATAACCTTTTCCGTCACTGCTTCTCTGGATTGTAACCTCTACAGTCTCACCGGCTTTGTAATACTGAAGTTCCTCTTTTAACTGAGAAATCGTGGTAATGGTTGTATTACCAAGCTTTGTGATAATGTCGCCTCTCTGGATACCGGCATTTGCTGCTGCACCGCCATCTGTGGTTCCGCTGACATAAACGCCTTCCGGAACATTATATTTTTCTGCCTCTTCTGATGAAACATCCTGTCCTGTAATATTTAGAAATCCATAATTACTGGTCAGTTTGTCTCTGGTCTCCTGATTCATCAGATTTTCAATGATACTCTGTGCTTTGGACATCGGGATTGCAAATCCCATACCTTCCACTTCATCGCTGGCATATTTTGCACTGTTGATACCGATAACTTCACCTTTCATATTGAACAGCGCACCGCCGCTGTTACCAGGGTTAATAGCTGCATCTGTCTGTAACAGAGTTGCTGTTGTATCATCGATAGTAACTTCACGGTCAACTGCACTGATGATACCGGTTGTAACAGACTGGCCAAAACCAAGTGCATTTCCGATGGCAACAACCTGATCACCGACTTCCATCTGCGTGGAATCGCCCAGAGTTGCGATGGAGATACTGTTTAACACATCCTCGCTGATATCGGAAAGCTGGATGGCAATAACAGCCAGATCGTTATTGGGATCCGTACCTTTGATCTTTGCATCAAAAACGGCATCTTTATTATCATTGAAGCATACCGTTAAGGATTCTGCACCGGATACTACATGGTTGTTGGTTGCGATCAGAAGCTCTGTATCATTCTTTCCGATGATAACACCGGAACCACTGCCGGTACTCTGCTGCTGCATAGTTCCGAACATGGTCTGTACTTCCTGCACACTCTGATTTGTAATCGCTACGACCGAGGATTTACACTGCGATGCAATTTCTGCTACGGTATAGGTTCCATCAGTGGAACCAGATGCATCGGTTTTCTTGTTGCCGGAGTTTGTGCTCAGTTTTGCAGCATTAGTCTCCAGATTTGCAGCTGCAACTGATTTTGCTGAATTCTTTCCGATTGCGAAAGATCCAAGGATCATACCACCGGAAATTGCCCCAAATAAGATTGCACAGCACACTACTTTTGCATATACATTCATGCTGTGTCTGTGTTTTCTTCTCTGCTGCGGTGTCTCCTGATGATTGCTGTTCCGGTCACCGCCAACGTGAGCCTGTTTCTGATGATTCTTGATATAGGAATAACGGTACTGGGAAGCGCCCTCGGTTCCTTTGATATGATCCTCATCAGTCTGAGCTTCACAATTCTGCGCCTGATCTGTCTCGGAAGTCTGAACGGTATCTGCCTGTGCAGCATCTGCTGTTTCTTCCACATCCTGTGGCGGTGTCACAAAATCGGATTCCTCAAACATTTCCTCAGTAGCTTTGTTCGTAGCAGAATCCTCTGCATCATTTTTTACAGTTTCTACATTTTCTATATTGCTTTCATTTTTTACTTCTGATTCATTATTTTCTGTGTTCATTTTGTTTTCTTCATTCTCAAGCATTTTTCTCTGCCTCCTCATCTTTGATGAGTATATCATACGAAACGATTGTAGTAAAACTTTGTTGAGATTGTGAAAGAATTGTGAATTATGAATCGTTTTCTATCATTTCCAAAGTTAAATGCAGTAATCACTCCAGCTGCTGTCATTCACCCGAATACAGCTGTTGCGGATCAGAAGCTGACCTTCCAGTTCCATTTTTACTGCTGTACGGTGTCCGCCCCGCAGATGATCCAGCGCCGTCTGCGCGATCTTTCTGCCGGTGCAGACAACTTCATCCGTAATACCGCTCTTTACCCGAAGTAACGTATCATTTTAATTTATCATCCCGAAAAACGTTCCACTTCCACAATTCGATTTCCCCGTTTTTTCTTCCAGATCATCAGATATACGTTATATTCCACGGAATCCTGCGCTGTTGTAAATGGTTCTTCCCGCACCAGTGTGACCTGCTTTCCCTGAGCTTCCAGCTTCATTTTACGCTGTACTGCCTGCATCAGAATTTTCTCATATAACTGCTGTGATATTCCTCCGACTGCCGATACAGTTCTCTGCTCTGATGCTTTTGTATCACATACTTCTCTTTTTCCAATTTCTTCCTTCTTGAATCCGGCGTCTTCTGATTTAAGCTTTTCTGTTTTATAGCTGCGCACCGGGTAACCTTCGCTTGCCCGCATCAGTTTTTCTATCAGCAAATCTATCACAGCTCCATGTCTTGTGCGATGCATCATCCATGCCAACAATCTGCTCATCCCCTTTCCTTGATGCTTTCGATAGAATGTTAACCACCAAAGCAGACTGTGATCATCAGCTTCTGCTGCCAGTTCCTCCATGATGGAAATTGCCTGCTCTGTCGGTTCCCATACCCCATCCATCGGCACAATATATTTTTGTGAAACAGCCGGATAGCAAGCATAGTTCAAAGGTGGAAAATGCACCAGTTCCGCCAGTTTTTGCTCTTCTTCGCCGGCAGCATCCGCCCCCAGGTACTCGCATTTTGTATGCAGAATCGCAATGCGGTATTCTAACTGTCGTAAATATTCGTATCCCTTCACCCAGAAATGCCCCAGATCTCCGTATCGGTACAAATGTGTCTCAACTTTCAAATCCTCAAAAAATAATGTCACGACACTGTCACCCTGATGAACTACCAGTACATAGATACAGCCATCCTCCATATCTTCCTTGCTCAATTCTGCTTCCAGTTCCCCCTCATAATCCGGCTGATACTGACCGGTCATTTTCGCATTGATAAAGACCAGAAAACTTTCTACTGCGTCATTCATCAGATAGACAAGACGGAGTTCTGACTGTTTTTCATTTTCCGGAAAAATCAATTCAAACTGATCCTGCCAGAGCAGTTCCTCCAGCATTTCAAAAGGATTCAATTCTGTTCTCAAATCATTCTTTTCCAACGTATATGTCCTCGTCTTCTTGTATTTCTTCTGATTTTATACTACCTCTTCCTAAAATGTAAACAGGGATACCTGTTTTTTGACAGATATCCCTTATACAACCCTTTATTTTCCATTCACCCAGCACCTTTCCTTGTTGGAACAGAACGCATACACTGCTATTTTCTACGTTGCAATCTAACTATCATCATTCTGCTTTTGGTCTACGGATTCCGAAAAACACAACAGCCCCTGCCAGAATCAGCACCAACAGCATGATTAGTGCGCTCATATAAGACTGTGTGCTTTCATACAGTTTTCCGGCCACAGATGCAATGATCAGGTTTGTATTAATCAGGGAAAAATAAGTGTTTTTACATTGCTTATTATTTCGTGTATAATAAAGAACAGACAAAGAAGGCGGGAACATGTACATAGGATTAAAACAAATTTAAAACCAGCTGACGGATTGCCCAACCCTGCTGACATCATCCGATGGCATACATGCACTGACCGGTTGGAGTAATTTGAGTGAATCCAGCCGGACCTTCTGCCATCCGAAAATACAGTTTCTGCTGGACTATGACAAAAAACATCATTCTGAATTTGCCTATACGCTGTACATGTATCTGACTCACGAACGAAACCTGGCTGCTACCTCAGAGGCCATGGATATGCACCGTACCTCTCTGGTCTATCGTTTCAAAAAAATCAATACCCTGATCGGGGAAGATTTTGACGACTACCGGGAGCGGATGTGCCTGATTCTTTCGTATGAATTCAAGTCGAACGTACGTGAGACTTGGTGCGTGATTCTGGTCAGCGAAAGCTGACATATTCTTCTCAGA
>ERZ1673737.1043-NODE-1043-length-29692-cov-4.300402_pt1 | contig 29692 bp, 16 predicted proteins | sample MGYA00580211_ERZ1673737 | MGnify/ENA primary metagenome ERZ1673737 (study PRJEB41218, sample SAMN15661789) | gut metagenome | host: Homo sapiens | place: Canada: London | collected 2015-08-20/2019-03-30 | study: EMG produced TPA metagenomics assembly of... | reverse complement strand
TCATCTCTCAGCGCTCGAGGCCATCAGAGCACCACGAGACTGTACCATCCACTCCTATTCCAGAGAAAAAGACCTATGTCCAATCCCTACGTCTCTTTGGGGGAATTTATACGTCGGAGTCACTTTTCCGTGTCTTTATACGTCCAATCGTCCTCATTGTCCTCCCTCCTGTTCTCTGGTGCTCGCTGGTATTTGCAGTCACCATTGGCTTCCTGGTGGCCATCACGTCCAATTTTGCGACCGCATTCTCAGACACATACAACTTCACATCCTGGCAGTGCGGTTTATGTTTCGTGTCTGGCTTGGTGGGCTCTTTCCTGGGAATTGCGTTTGGTGGCCATATCTCCGACTGGACCGCGGATTGGTTCACTCAGCGCAACGGTGGAATTCGAGAGCCGGAGATGCGTCTCCCGTCCATTGCTATCGGAGGCGCATTTGCCCCGGTCGCACTCATTCTTTATGGCGTTGGGATCAATAATCAGCTTCATTGGATAGTTCCAACCCTTGGCCTCGGCATGCTCAACTTCGCTATTGTTCAAGCAACCAATGTTGCTATGGTGTACGTGATTGATTGCTATAGACCGGCAGTAGGAGAGGTGACAGTCTCAATTCTTGCATTTAAGGGTAAGTACTATCATCTGTCCTACATATATCTCCCTGTCTGCTACCAATACTAACAGACATCGCGTCGCTTAGCCGCCTTTGGATTCCTGCTGTCTTTCTACACAAACCCCTGGATTGCACTGGAGGGATATAGCAAGGCTTTCGGGGAGATGGCATTTCTGTCCGGTATCATTATTGTCATGGTCGTAATCTTTTACTTCTGGGGAAAGAAAATCAGGCACAAGACATGGGACTGGCGGGTGACGCAGAAGTATGGCCGGTGGGATGAAGACCGCGAAGTTGGGGAGTAATTTGTACCCTGTGCTATTCTGTTCCCCCAATTAAAACAAACAATTACCGGTCAATAACATTGAGAAGTCTCAATCATACATTCTCAAGGACAAGTTTCCCCTATCTTTCTTTTTATTACACCGTGCGGGGAGCGAAATCAAGCCTCAGGGGCTCGGATCTCACCCGACCTTCTCAACCCACGTCTCCTATTGAGTTTCCTACTCGGTGTTTCTAATTAAACACTTCGAGCCTAGAAATTCCCCAATTTTGACAATGTCCCATCAGGGGCACTCACCGGACAAGAAGAAGGCCACGGCAGCCTAAAGGTTCACTATCACCATCGCAAAGTACCGCCTCTGTAGTTTCAATACCCTCAAGCGTCAATATACAGATGGTTCTAACCAGGAGAGTAGGTAATCCATGGCCCTCCACCAACCAGTTCCAACATCAGCTTTTTCACACATCAATCCAAGTCGTCTTTCATTGCCAACCATTCTCAAGCTTCTGGCGGTAGTCCGTAATCATTTCAGAAGTAATATCGCTTCCTCCGCAAACAATGATCACAACTCGACTATCCGGTGTTAGGTCTGTCATGACTTCCTTTAGCCTATCTAACCCAACTTGGACGCTTATTCCGCAAGCCAGCTCGACCTCCAACCGCAGCTCATCACACAGCCGCACAACTCCCATCGCAGCATCAGCGTCAGTACCTACAATACTAGTGACTTCGATACCGGGCGGGGGGGATTGCACGTTTTTCAGCGTCTGCTGTGCCACGCAGAGTGCCCCCAGGGTGATCGCTTGCGATGTAATCGCAGGAAGAGGTTGCAGAGTACCCTTGCCTAGTGAATGCGCCAGCGAATCCGCCCCAGCTGTTTCAACAGCGAGAATTCGAACTTTCTTCGCCACTTTCTCGGGAAGCGTTGTCGGTTGATAGGCTGGCAAATGCCTCTCAAGGCCGTCGATAATACCGTTCAGAAGACCACCACCGCCAACGCTGCAAACGATTGCATCTGCCGGGAATGAACAACAGGTATTGGTTTTGCTGTAGTGCCTTGTAGGTAACTGCTTAATTATCTCATCAACCAGAGTCCCCGCACCTCGCCAGATGTCATGGTGATCGAATGGTGGGATATAGATGTTCCTGGCCAAGGGATCTAGCTTGCTGTCTTCATTTTCGATGAAATTTTGCCGCAGATTCGCGTCAGCTTCGAACCAACTGGCGCCATGGCGGATAACATCCGAAGCCCCTGCAGCGAGTATCTTTTTAATCATCATAGGCTTCGCGCTAAGGGGCACAACAACAGTACAGGAACAACCGAGATCCCGAGCGGCTATAACTGCTGCGAGCCCCGCATTGCCTGCCGAGGAGCTGAAAAAGTGCAGGGTTCTGCCATTGTTTGATGGATCAGAAAGAGATGTGAGGATCAAATTTCCAATTCCCCTGTACCAGTTTCGACTCTGTCAGATCTCTTCTGACACGCTGCAACATGGAATGCCGAACTCACCTTGATTTGAACGAGCCAGAAGGTTGGAGCGACTCTAATTTGAGGAAAATTCTACTATATTTACTCTTCAGCGTCAGGGACCTTGATTAATGGAAATAAAAGTCCAATCTTACCATCCGGCAGCCTTTGAAAGTGTCGCCGACTCAATCAAAGGCGTTTCAATCCAGGGTTTCTTCAATTCGTGTTCTGAATCGAAATGGCCCATTTTCAAACGATTCGAGGCAAAAATGTAAGGCTTCCCAAAAAGTCTTCTTGGTCGTCTCGAAAATCCGAGACGTATATAAGCTTGACCACAAGGATAACCAGTAATTTATATTGGGAGACATAAGGCAACCCCTAGAAAACTTTGTTCGACGCCATCGGGCCCGATCTTGCCGACGCCCTTCATTTGACATTTGGCTCGTTGCAGGCGTGGAACATGCGTGGAGTGGGTGCGACGCGTTGATCCTCCCCCTGTAATTGATCAGGATTCTCGGGCACTTCAACAGGCATACGTGTCGAAAGATAATTCCTCAGATATAATCGCTTGCACACTAGTCCATTATTTAAGCCCCCCAGCGAGCGCCAATCAATTTGGAGGCGGTGATACAAGCCAGACAGAAAAGGACTATTAGAAGATTCTTGCACGTCCAACGGCGGTAGCCCGTCCAAAACGTGTTTGTTAATTTACTAAGTCTCGCGCATCACAGAGTATATCACGCCTCGATAGAGATTTCGCAGCACGTTGCAGACGATCGGTGGGGGATCAGAGTGCTAATAATATAAATTCCTTATGGGAGCAGGCGATAAGTTGCATTAAGGTTATAACTGTACAGCTGTTGGATCTAAATTACAGTTTGAGGTGCCGCCCGTGCGAAGATGATACAGGATGGTTCGAAATTAGTTCCATCACTTGATTCATACACCTATTTCGAAATGCGCTAATCTACATATGATTTAGCCTATCTAGAAAGACGGAAGGTATTGTAAGAGGCCATCATATATAGTTGATTTCGTAAATCCTTTGGCAATTTCAAATACATTCAAGTCCTGACACCTCCATAACCCCCTCCTTGATCGCTCGCTCGCCCCACCTTCAATCACTTTCTGTCATCAGCATAAGATTCCCTATCTCTAGTACATGAAAGTAGTGCCCAGGAACTGCTAAGAAGAGGATATTCTGCGTTTTCTGAGTGGCAGAAGCACAACAATTAGAGCGTACCCCAGTCCGATGATCCCAGCGACCACGCTATACGCAATAACTGCCCCAACAGGAGCGATCGAGAGGCCGATACCTGTTAGGCGAAAACCTAGACCAGCATTAATAATTCCAAGGGTTATGAGACAGCGACCAAGCCACCGATGTAGGTAAGCAAATACACTCTTGCCCCCAGTTTTGTGAAAATACCTGTGTTGAAGGTATCCCATCACGGGCTGAAAAAGGATAAGGCATGGAACGGTCACCATCCCGATAATTGGATGATACATCCCTATGAAACCAAGGTTTCTTGCCATTGAGATCCCAATTCCAAACCCGGCAATGGCCAAAGCGAGAGTAAAAAGCTGGAAAGAAGCATGGACATAAACAATCTTCGAATACGGAACAACATGAAGCAGTAGAGCAAATGAAGGGAAAAATATAACAAAGACCAGTATCATAATAATAGCATGGGCTTTCCTGAGTTTCTCAACAGACCCACTGCTAACAGTCGAAATCGAATGCGATGAACTTGAGGAAGTCGTATTGGTTGAGGTCGTGAACGGGTTATTAGATGTGCCACCGGTTGCTTGTTGAAGGTCTATAGCTGCAACTCCCTGGACATCGTGTATGTTAATAGATGCAGCTAAGCTGTTCGTGTTGAGTGGGCTCCCATGTTTCACTGCCCAAAGCCATGGACTCGACGAGCTGCTCAGGTCTTCACTTCCACCGGGCCAGGTGATACAGCTATCGCATCGGATATTTGCGGTCATAATTCCATTACTGATTCCGCTGCCATTCAAGACTGATAATTGAGCATCGGGGTTATGTAGTGGCATAACATGCTCTACGCCCAGTCGCGGGGAGACAGTAACATTATTGCCGTCGCTAGATGCATAGACAACAAAGATATTGGCTCCTTGCATTATAGATCCCTGGCCCCAAGCAAACCACTGAAGCTCGGTTGTGGACTTCAGCTGGAAAAAAATCGGCCCGGAGCCGGAGGACGCGGTGACCTGGGGTATATTGACGCTATAGGTGATTCCATTTTGCCCCGGAGGCACGAATGTTTGTAACTGGGCAAGGGCAGAAACGGATGTAAAAAGCCAGAAATAGGCGGATTTCCTCCTCATTTCGAAGGAACGGTTGTGTATACTTTTGCTGTCAAGAGAAAGACTTGAGAATGCTCGCCTGTTGTGCGAATATGTCTTGACAACGGGATAGGAAGCAATAATATGTCAATGCTATTGGCAGAGAAAAGGACGGGAGGGAAGAGAGAGAGAGGGCTATCTAATGTTCAGTTATATCTAGGTCACGTTACCCCAGCACGCTTCGCCAAATATATACGGACGCGCGCCACGTTTTCATTGTCAGAGCTAATACCGCAAGCAGTATGTTACCTAAAGAGGCCATTGACTCTAGTCATGACGTTCTTCGTGCCAAAACCTTATCAGAGCTGGTTCCTCAGCCTCCACAAAATCATTCCATCTTAGTCAGCTGCCCCGTATTTACGACGAAAATCAAATTGTCAACCTGTATAATCGGCCGATCTAGGTCTAGTTTAGTGATGCTTGATATAATGGCCACATTATTCCGACTTTCTGTGGTTGCTCCAATACGACGACGACCCGCGTTCTTTTACCCTAAGTAGTCGACTCTCGTATCGAGAACAGTCAGGTTTTGAAGGGAAGAGTAAGTGCCATTTAGCTTTCTTACGAGTTGATGCCGTGGCTATGCTGAAGCTTCCAAAAAGCCCCCGCAAAATTAAGGGGACTTATGGCACTACATGCACGCCGTAGTTTAAGCACATAAAGGCAAACCTACCTCTTGATTCCTCCGAATTGAACTCTGGGCTTTCCACGCAGATCTCTGCCTTCATTTACTCATTTTCATCGAATCGAGTGGCAATAATGTACAAAACGTCTTTGTGCACTTTCACACTTTTGTGCCTCCCTCTCGTTGGTGCCCAGTATGGAGGAGGAGGAGATTCTACTACAACCTCTGCAAGCTCCACTGCAAGCTCCACTGCAAGCTCAACAACGAGTGGTTCAGCTTCAAGTGCCACTCAATCGGTTGATGTTGGCGAAAGTGGCTTTGTTTTTAATCCCGACACTATCCACGTCCCTTCGGGAGGCGTAGTCGAGTTCCATTTCTATGCTGGCGATCACTCGGTCGCCCAGGCCGCTTTTAACAACCCATGCCATCCCATGAGCGATACTAGCTTCTTTAGTGGATTTATGCCATCTGCTAATAATGGAAATGTAAGTTCGAGCATCGTTTCAGGCTGTATAACTTTCTGACATTTTAGCCTGTCTGGTCGTTGACCGTGAACGATACAAATCCGATCTGGTTCTACTGCGGCCAAGTTGGACATTGTCAAGCTGGCATGGTCGGTGTGATAAACCCGTCGTAAGTATATCAGGAGCCACAAAGCATTAGAAGCACTAACTAATCCTTTTAATTAACATCAGTGGCTCAGATACGCTTGATGCATTCAAATCGGCAGCTTCGACTGCAAGTGGTCAGAGTGTGCCAGCCACGGCCCAAGGTGGCATTCTCGGTACACCAAGTGCTAGCCAGTCAACGGCGACCAGCAGCAGTAATACCGCCACAAGCGGTTCAGCCGCTAGCAGCAGTACGTCTACTGCCAGCGGGACACAGACCAGCGCCAGTGGTTCTAGCCCTAGTGCCACGAATATGGCAGACAATTTCCACGTTTCAACCAGTCTCAGCGTCCTGTCCGTTATCGCTTTCACAATGGCTATGTTCCTGATGTAGGCTCAGGTTCAGTGTCATCTATGAGGTGCTAGGAGTGGTGAAGTCAGCCATGTGAGGCATCCGATACACAGAAAAAGCGGAAAATATGCGTTTCTGATGACTTAATGTAATAATTTTGGTCTGCAATAATTTACTTTTAACGCATCAGCTCCTCTCCTTGGTCCTCCTGATATTTGCCCGAAAATTACATTTATAGTCTTATATTCGCGTCGCCAGTACCATTTGGTTTGGACCTAGTCCTCCTTTATAGATTGGTTTACTTTATAAACAGGCCTACTGGACTAACACAAACTTTTGCTGGGGTCATTTCCCGCAATGCTGGAGTAGTTGCTCGGTAGAATCCTTAGAGACAGACGCATCGGTCGAGCCTCGGAACACTCGATCCCTCATCCAATCACCTCAAGCAACACGATTATTCGACTTGCAAGCGACAAAACCACATATTCAAACGTAAGGACCATCTTATTCAACATCTGTGTCTTGCCCACCGTCTGGAAACCATGCCATTGATCCATGATTGGAAACGCGTCTTCACTTACTTTCCCTCTTGTTGTGGCTTTTGCAACGGCCGTATGTCTACTTGGGATGAGCGAGCCAACTACTTAACATTCCACTTCCGGAACGGCCGCAATATGGCCCACTGGATAGGGGACCAGGAGTTTCCCCCGGAGATCGCAGCTCAAGTCAAGCATAGTGTCACACCTTATCTTTTGGATTCGAATCTCGAACGTTTCCGCCACTGACCGAGTTGTCAATGGTCATCTTTCTCAGATAATCTCCCGAGCCATATTCTTTGAGGCTGAGGACAGTCAACATGTCTCTCCGGAGGCCGCTGAGGTGGACCCTGAGCATGTCCAATGACCTGGGTTCCAATTGGATTCCTACACCGAGGTGCTCACACGTAACTTGAGCCACTATGTGCAGCATAATATGAGACTTGAAGTCATTCCTTCAGATGAAATGTTCCAGCTGGAACCAAGACGTCTTCATTTCGACTCGGAAGACACTTGGAACCAGACTATGGCGGATAAACCGGAGTGGTTTGCTATATTTCGAAACGACCGATACAACGATAGCTTGTTTCAAACCCCAGATGAATTTCTGGTCGATGTGTTGCCTGGGAATTAGAGATTTTCTGTGCTGTGCTCACCAGAAATGTACAAGAGTTTCTTGTTGGTCAATGAATGTGTTATATTCTCTTTCTGTGTACATATCATATTCTATTTGTAATTGGATTCCAGCCCAAGAAATAATTTGTGACACCGCTAGAGCCTAAGCCAGTATGCTTCGCCGTCCCGAAAGCTGCGGATACTCAACTTCCTGCCCATACATATGTGCATCCATTCCCGGCAAGGCAGCCAACGACACAGGGATCTCGAAATGCTTCTTGACCGCCGCGATATGGTCAGCTTGAGTCGGTTCCCTTGCTGAGTTGAGAATATTAACCGTCGCTCGCTCGGCAACCAAATCTGTCTGCGCTTCTGAATATGGCACGTGAGTCTCAAATCCACCATAACAACCTTCACTGGAAGTTACCTTCAGTTTGAGCAACCAACATTGGTTGACCCTGCCTGTCTCTCTCCTCGCTCTCTTCTCTCTTCCGTCGCATATCCCATCTTCTTTTCGACCGAGGTGGTATAGATTCCTTGACTGGCTTCTCGGCTCCTGAATATTTGCCCCTTGATGCGATACCAGCTCCCCACCGCAATCTGATCTCGTATCCCTCACATGTAATGCCCCGCAAGCTGCATCTTTGGCAAGAGGGGCGCACTTCATCGCATTGAACCCGCTTCTTCTTACAGGTCCAACATCCCTTGAAAGAGCGATGCCGAGCGTGGGGGGTATCTTTGTGCTTTTCGACTGGAGACATAGTTAAAATGACTTGCAAAATTTGGTAGAGCAGAGAGCAAGAGAAAGAAAGAAAGGGTCGTGATTTCCTAGGTATTCATATATGGTCATACAATGGTGGTCTGAGGCTCGCTGATTGGCCGAACAAAGATCTCAAGCCTAAATAACGCGCTCTAATCCTCTCTAGGGAGTGCTTCCCGGCAACTCCCCCAAAAACAAGCAGATATTTGGCGCGCAAATTCCCTCGCATTTAAGGCAAGTCCAAAATCGCAGACAATTTGCAGCGTGATGTTGCTCTTATGGTTGATCGCCAAGACTGTCGGCGATGCTCCGACTAACCATTTCGGGCAGGTACACGCAGCAAACAAGCATGCGCTTCATGCCGCTCACCTTCAGGCAACATTGTTCTGCTCGCCATTTTATACTGTGTAATTGATAGAGATGGAAAGTCAATTATCAATGTGAAACCGGGGTCAACATTGCAGTTCCGACCGGGTTGAGCTTGTGCCGTTTGTTCCCGATGGATCTCATGGGGGTGAAGTCGCCACTCGCGCGTCGTGACGAAAGCCGGTGCCGATGGCTATGTGTCAAGAATCAGGCTCACCGGGAAATTCTCGAGTCGGGTACCAATTTAGCGGAGATATCCAGGTACCATTGATATCATCTGCAGCACTGCCGTGAAGCTATCCGCATCTACCTGCCAGAGAGGGAATCTTCAACCTTCGCAGGTCTAACGTGGAGTCACCAGCAGAAAACTGGAGCAACGACGACGATTCTGTGTCGGTAATCTCTTAAATGCTTCCAAAGTTGGGATATTCCAGGTGGATCCGTCTCGGTGAGTGTTAAAGGTACGTGCGACTCTGTTTGGCCACAAATGCCGATGCCCATGGGGTTCCCCAGACAAACGTCAGAAATCCCCGGGTCGTGAAACTGGGGCGCGGGACTTCGGTTTCCTACAACTGTTTCTGGCATCCTCGTTTCTGGTTCCTGTATATCGACTTGGAAAGGACCATATACAAACAACGCTGTTGAGGGCTTCGACGGCAGTATCTCGCCAATTTTTCATTATTGGGAAATGACCCCAGAGCGACTATCTTGAACTACACTCATTGGTTCTTCCCATTACTCGAAGTATGGACGTGGAAACCGAAAACTCCCTCAAACCAACCGACCAGAGCGCCCAAGATGCCAACGACCTCGCCGAATTCGGGCACGAGCAGACCCTCGCCCGCAAGTTTAATATCTGGAGCATGCTCGCGCTGGCTTTCTGTGTCCTTGGAACATGGTCAACATTTGCACAGGATCTTTCCGATGGCTTAATCAACGGTGGCCCTGTCTCGATCCTTTGGGGTCTATGCCTCGTTACTTTCTGCAACACCTGTGTTGCACTCTCGCTGGGTGAGATCTGCAGCAGCATGCCTACTGCCCTGGGACAGGCGTATTGGGTCTATCGCTTATGGGACTCGCGGTTGGGACGATTCATCTCGTACATGTGTGCTTGGATTAATGTATTCGGGTGGTGGACTCTGGCCGCCTCTCAAGTGGCATTCATGACCAACTTCCTACTTGGGATGAAGGTTATGTTCAATCCAAATTGGACTGGTGCCTCTACCGGATGGCTTGAATTTGTCGTCTATGTTGGATGTGTCTTTGTTTTGACATTGATCAATGTGGTTGGCTGTCGTAGGGAGAAGTTCTTACCCTGGCTGAACAATTTTGTCGGAGTATGGTTCTTCGGGCTTTTCTTCGTCTTCTGCCTTGCCCTGCTCATTTCTGTGGGCACCAAAGATGGTCTGTCGTACCAGCCTGCCACCTTCACTTTCGGCAAATGGATTAATCAGACCGGGTGGCCAGACGGAGTCGTCTGGTTTATTGGTCTCGTCCAAGCCGCCTACGGTCTGACTGCCTTTGACGCCGTGATCCACCTGGTAGAGGAAATTCCCGCACCGCGCAAGAATGCTCCGAAAGTTATCTATCTTGCTGTGATTTCCGGTGCAATCAGCGGTTTCATCTTGATGATGGTCTGTCTTTTCTGCATCCAGAAAGTCAAGACAGTCGTTGACTCACCAAGTGGTCTGCCATTCATGGAACTCGTCCAAGAGACAGTAGGCCAAACTGGTGGAGCAGTGTTGATCGCTCTATTCATCATGAACGGTCTCGGTCAAGGAATCAGTATAGTGACCACGGCCTCCCGCCTGACCTGGGGCTTTGCTCGAGACGGCGGACTTCCATTTAGTACATATCTTTCGGAAGTCAGTCCAACATGGAAAGCTCCCGTTAGAGCACTATGGTTCCAAGGTTCAATAATTGCCCTGGTCGGAGTGCTATTCTTGTTTGCCGAAACCGTTTTGAATGCTATCCTCAGTGTCAGCACTATCGCCTTGACTATTTCATACGGCCTGCCTATTATGACAGTACTCCTGATGGGCCGTGACAAACTTCCACCTGGTGGCCAATTTCACCTTGGCAGGTTGGGAACGCCTGCCAACTGGGTCAGTCTCGTGTACTGCTGCGTGACGACCATCTTCTTTTTCTTCCCGAGTGCCCCTAACCCCTCCGGTGGTGATATGAACTACGCTATCGGCGTTTTTGGTGTGATGCTCATCATTGCCGTCTCCTTCTGGTTCATCCAGGGTAGTCGCACCTATCTCAATACCGAGGAGTCGATCCCTCATGTTATCCAGGCTCATGCTGTTGCGAATGAACCTGCGCCACCGGAGCCTAAGAAGGAAGATCGATGAACAAAAGCCTAGGCTTATTACTTGCTTTGTCATTTTCTTGCGAAGTCCAAAATAGGGTTCGAGGATTTGTTTGACGTGCTTCACTTGATCACGATGCTTTTGGTAGATCGGGTATAGAAGTGAGATATACATAGACATCAGTACTACCTGTATACAGAAATGCTTTTGGTTCGGTATAGGAAATTGAATCCGACGTCTGAAATGTCCATGGATGCAATCTACGCTGCGTAAAATCAGTTTTACGAAACCCTTATTGTAGGCTTCCAAAAGCTACATTACAGGCTGGTGTATAGCTGGCATGGCATAATTGCGTCGGGGATTAGGCCTTCCTTGTTTGTTTGCCCTACTCCATAGGACTATTTAGTCTGCTGCTCCTCAGCGTCCAGTATCTAAGAAGATTGCGACATGCCGATACATATTTCTCACACCTACTTCTATATAACTGTACCCAACAAAGATTAGGCCAAGCCAACATGCGCTTCGCTCGGAAGAATAGCTAGCTAAGGAGGTATATCTTGCTACTTACAGCTCAATCACGCCCAGATCGATCCTCACTCAAGACACGTAAGCTAACTGTAAGTCATGGACAGGGTCACATGGTTGATTCATACATCGAATCCGTCATCCTTCTTACTCGACGGCCAATGCCATCCAAGGGCACCCCACTGACTACAATCCTAGAAGGAGAGCTTTCTGACTTCTCTTACTCCTCAACGATTGCAGTCTCAGATATATCCACGCGAGCCTCTAACTTCCCAAGATGTATGCTCTCTTTTGGATGATCCTTGTTCGTAGCAAAGAGATATATTTTAAGGCTTAGTGGTCTGGCAAACTAGAATTTTTTGCTCCCTGTAACCAATTTACTGGTAACGATGTTGATTATAGACCTGACGACCTGGCTAAAAGAAATACTCCTTGCTTTTTCATGCGCGTTTCTAACCCACTTTACTGGTGGAATACTTTATTTTGAGAGTTGGTGCCGTGGCGATCTGGGAAAGACCTTTCGATTTCAATACTTTGTGCGCATTGTTTGCCTGAATATCCTGATTGCTGTCAGTCATTTCATATCAGGAAACCATTTCTTCTAACTAAACTTGTGTTCAATTAGGCTACAAGCCTTTTAGCTGCCACAACTTTAATTTAGTACGTTAATAGGTTGACGTATGGTGTCTGACGTTTCCTAGGACCTAGGCTCATCTTAGGCTGATTACCGTTTCAATGCAGGGGGTTAAAGATCTGGAACGGACATTCTCAAACATCACATTCTGTGTGAAACTTGGCTGTCGACTCTTTAGTAAGTTGTCGGTCGCTAGTAAATGATAGCACTGTTATGATATGTGTCTTTAAATCTGAAGGTATACAGCAATAACCCGATGTACAGTTTTATGACTCGGAGTTACCCCTTTATGCTTCACAAACCTGTCCTTCTTGTTAAATATGGCCTCCGAGTGGATCATGGTGTGGGATGTGAGGATCATCTTGGCTGTTTCGGGCCTCTAGCTGAAACACATTTTGTATGAGTCTCAGCTTCCAAAAAGCTGAAGTGGGTCCCCACGAGTCCAAATTCATTGAAAGAGCCCAGGCATTATTTTAAGCAATCCGCTCTAGGCCTGTGTTACTCCATAGCTGATGAGTACTCCTGTGTCAGGTAGAGAAAATTGACTCCATGATCATACGTCTCCGGATCGATGCTAAGGCTGTGTATAACATATATATATCGACAACACCTTGGTTCTAGACAGCATAAATCACCACATCTTAACACTTAACCTTCAAAATGCACTTCATCGCTTTCCTCTCCATGCTGGCTGCCCCGGCCCTTGTCGCTGCCACCCTCGATCCTGCTTCTTCCAACAGCAAGGGCTACAAGCCCAGCAGCCTCAACTGCTCTGGTAAGTATAAATAACCAGCTCTAGTGTATCCGAACACTTGAACTAACCTCCTCAAAATAGCTGCCAAGGTCTCCAAGGCCATCCAGGCTGCTGAGTGCTCTCACAATACTCGCACTTCGTCCACCCAGACCTTCGCCGTCTTCGAGACCGACCACCAATACGACTCCAACAACGGCGCTCCCTACGGAACATGCAGCGCCTACACTTGCACTGCCCCAACGACCAGTGAGTTAACGGAGGACTCTGACTACTGGATTTTCTACTGGGGCGATGGTGGAAAGAGCAGTGGATACGGCACTACTTGCATCAAGGATCCCCAGACTGGCGAGTGTGGCTGCGAGAACTCGGATGGTACTTTTGTTGCTGGAAGCTCTAGCTGCACCTAATTGTGTTCATTGCAACTGAAAAAAGGCGTTGTTGTTCCACGGCTTGAGATGACGGTATCCCAATTCTAGTGTATATACTACCGGAATAGCAACATCTTGAAATGTTCACAAAGCGCATGTTCAATTTTGATATATACAATACAGCATCCCAGCTGTCCTACTGAGTCCCCGTGACATAAGTTTCCCCTAAAGTTTGGACTTCATATTCACATGGATAGCCTTGATACTGGAATAAGCATCAAGACCAGCTTCACCAAGCTCACGACCAATACCACTCTGCTTAACGCCACCAAACGGAATGCGCCAATCACTATCATTGCTAGAGTTGATCCAGACCATACCAGCCTCAATCTTCTTAGCAACGCGGTGAGCACGAGTCAGGTTGGTAGTGAAAAGCGCACTACCAAGACCATAAGTTGTGTCATTAGCCATTTGAATGGCATCCTCCTCAGTGCTGAACCGAGCAATAACAACGAACGGCCCAAAGACCTCTTCCTGATAAATGCGCATCTTGGGAGAAACATCCGTGAACACGGTAGGTTCCACGAAGTATCCCTTGCCATCACCGACGCCCTTGAACGGCTTTCCGCCAGAAACAAGGGTAGCTTTCTCAGACTTGCCCACATCAACATAGGACATGATACGGTCATATTGAGCCTGCGTCACCTGGGGACCCTGGAAAGTCGATTCCTCGAACGGATCGCCGACCTTGGACACATTTTTGACTTGAGCCTTGAACGCCTCTAGGAACTTATCGTAGATCTCATCCTGGACGAGGATCCGTGAGGTGGCAGTGCAGATCTGGCCCTGGTTATACATGATGCCGATATGGGCCCATTCAACCGCCTGCTCGAGATCGGCGTCATTGAAGACGACGAGGGGACTCTTGCCGCCGGTCTCGAGAGTAATGTTCTTCAGGTTCACGCTAGCCATTTTCATGATGTGCTTGGCTGTAGCGGTGCTTCCGGTGAAAGCGATCTTGTCCACATCCGTGTGCGAGGCGAGTGCTGCTCCTGCGACGGCACCGTGGCCGTTCACGATGTTCACGACACCGGGTGGGAAGCCAGCTTCTACAATAAGGTTTGCAAGGAAGAGAATTGAGAGAGGGGTCTGCTCGGCTGGCTTCAGGATCACGGCGTTACCGCAGGCAAGGGCTGGTCCGAGTTTCCAGGCTGCCATTGCCAGAGGGAAGTTCCATCTGTGGAATGATGAGCGGCGAATGTTGATCGGATATCATAGTATTACTTACGGGATGATTTGTCCACAGACACCAACGGGTTCCCGAACGGTGTAGGCAAACTTATCCGGGGTGGTATCAATGACCCGACCGAAGATCTTATCGGCATAGCCGCTATAGTAGCGTATAGTCTCGGCGGTCTCGGTAAGATCATCATTGAAAGAAACGGAGTATGGCTTTCCGTTGTCAATTGTCTCAATGGTTGCAAGGGTCTTGCGGTTATCCTCAATGAGCTGGGCCAGACGGTTCATCAGCTTGCCGCGGTCGGAACCGGGCAGGTCGCGCCAGCAGGGGTTGTTCAGAGCTGCGCGAGCAGCCTTGACGGCCGTGTCGACATCTTGAGATGAGGCTGCGTGGACCGATGTGATTTCCTTTGCGCTTCTGTGGTTGTAATCCGATCAGCTATGAATTGATATATATATGAAGTTGCAAGACGTACGTGGGGTTGATGGTTGCAATCTTCTCGCCATTCGACGACTTGACCCATTGGTTGTTGATGAACAGGCCCGTGGGCTGGGTCCAAGTGTGGCCGTTGGGCGCTGTGAGTTGAACTGCTACGTCGGACATTGAGTGTGATTGAGGTGGAAGTTTGTGAAGAAATGGTCAAGTTAGACGTGAATAATATTAGTACTTAACGCGAGTACTCGTAGCTATGCGATAGCTAGAGATAGCGATAATTCGGCTGTACATTCTATTTCAGTCTCCATAGTGACTTCAGGCAGATCCGCGAGATCCACGAGATCCACCTCCGGATTCTATCAAAGACGGGGTGGACTCGGACGTGGAAACCAAATCACGGCGGTTGACGTGTATATGCGCTAGTCCTGATTAGGCATGTCCAGCCAACCGCAGTTTAGGTACTCGGTGTCAATACTAGAGATAGGTGGGTAATTGTCTTGCTGTCTTGGATTTTCACATGTTTAACATATGTGCAGTCTTGAATGTCTACTCGAGTTACTGTATACCTAGCTACTTATCAAGACTATTAAGATGTGGTGAAAAAGAGCCGCGTCTTACATAACCCAGAGTCCACGTGAAATTAAGCTTGATTCAACGCCCTTGGCACCTCTTCGTAGATCACCTGATTCGTCAAAAAGAGGCAGGTGGTGCCTACAGTGGGTGTAGTGTGTAGCTCTGCCTATAAGACTTGCCTCATTAGGGCGTCCAGCAGAGAACGCAATGGCCAACACATCTACCGAGCCGCTGTATGCTGATTGGCTGATATTTTCGATGGCGACGTCTTTACGAAACAGATATTATGCCATAGAATTGCAAAGCGTCACCTCTAGTGTCACTTAATAGCTTCTCCAGACATTCGCCCAAACCGAACAACGGCGGGAGAGTCCACTTTCGGGACCATTCGCCCCGGCTTCAATAAGATCCCGATTTCCTTTCTGGGAAGGTACATGCGGTGACATTCGATCTGATATCCAAGGTCCGGTAGCTATATAAAGTCCATGACAACTTTACGATGAAGTTTTTCAGTTCTCTACAACTCTCTAAACTCTTCTCTCATCCCCCCTCACATCTTCATCATGGCGTCTGCCCCAGATACCACATCAATTCCCGGCTATACGATCTTCCGCGAGGGAGATTATGATAGTGTAGCCGCCGCCGCGATGTTGCCACAGGGAATCCCCCACCCATTAGGTAGGCAAACCGCATCATTTTTTTTAGAGATCAGATGCTGACGTTGAACATAGATCAACTCACCATCAAGGAAATCCCAGAGGCCGCCAAGATCATCCGGGAATATGCCAGCCCTAAGACTATCAAGTTCAACTGTCTCACACTTCGGGAACCCCGGAAAGCCGAATATCAGGCATTCCGTGCTGGTACAATTCCCACTCCAGACCGCCGCGCTTTCGCCATCGTCATTGTGCGCGAAACTTCCCAGGTCGCCGAGGTAGTCGTCAACCTCGCCACCACCAAGGTTGAGGAATGGAAAGAAGTTTCCGAAGTCATGCCAACTCTCACTCTCGAGGATCTCGATGTGATGGAGCGCATCGCTCGCAAGGACGCCCGTGTTATCCGTGCCTGCAAGGAGATCGGCATTAGTGACATGGATAAGGTCTTCCTCGACGCATGGGCCATTGGCATTGATGAACGTTGGGGCTTCGAGCGCCGTCTCCAGCAGGGTCTGGCTTACTATCGTAACTCCGAGTTCGACAACCAGTACGCCCACCCTCTGGACTTCACCGTTGTTGCGGATACCGAGACCGAAGAGGTGCTCAGCGTTGATGTCCGCTATGTCAACGGCGAACGCACGGCTGTTCCTCTCCAAGAACACAACTACCTTCCCGAATTCATTGGCGACAAGTACAACCACGACCGCCTGAAGCCTATCGATATCACCCAGCCTCAGGGTGTCTCCTTCAAGGTCCGCGGCAACGAGCTGACCTGGGCCAACTTCAAGATGCACATTGGTTTCAACTACCGTGAGGGTATCGTCATCTCTGATGTGCGCACCCACGACATGTACGAGGACCGCGAGCGCACCCTCTTTAACCGTATTTCCGTCGTCGAGATGGTTGTCCCCTACGGTTGCCCCGAGAAGCCTCACCACAAGAAGCACGCTTTCGACGTTGGCGAGTACGGCACTGGTCTCATGACCAATTCTCTGAAGCTGGGTTGTGATTGCAAGGGTGCTATCCACTACATGGACGGTGTCATGTCCACCTCCAGCGGTGAAGCCGCCGTGATCAAGAACGCCATCTGCATCCACGAAGAGGACAACGGCCTCCTCTACAAGCACACCGACTACCGCGACGGCACTGTCATCTCCGCTCGTGACCGCAAGCTCATCGTCTCCCAAATCATCACCGCCGCCAACTACGAGTACGGCTTCTACCACACCTTCACCCTGGACGGCACCTACAAGCTGGAGATGAAGCTGACCGGCATGCTGAACACCTACTGCATGCACCCAACCGAGACCGCCGCGCCCTACGGCACAGAAGTTGCCCCCTCAATCAACGCCCACAACCACCAGCACCTCTTCTCTCTCCGCATCGACCCCGAAATCGATGGCCACAACAACTCCGTCGTGCAAAGCGACGCCGTCTCCGCCGAAGCCGCCGTCGGCTCCCCAGAGAACCCCTACGGCAACGCCTTCTACAGCAAGAAGACACCCCTCCGCACAGCCCTCGAAGGCGCCGCAGACTACTGCTACGAGACGAACCGCTCGTGGGACATCATCAACCCAAACCGCATGAACGCAATCGCCAAAAAGCCCGTCGGCTACAAGATCCTGAACAACAACTGCCCACCCATGCTCGCCAAACCAGGCAGCACAGTCTGGAAGCGCGCCGCCTTCGCCCGCAAGCCCCTCTGGGTCCTGCCCTACAAGGACTACGAGCTCTTCCCAGCCGGCGACTACGTCTGCCAATCCACCGGCGACGACGGACACCCGCACAACCCCACAATCGCGGACTGGGCGCAGCGCAACGAGAACATCGAAAACACCGATATCGTCTGCTACCTCCAGTTCGGCCTTACGCATTTCCCGCGCACGGAGGATTTCCCCATTATGCCTGCTGAGCCGGTTAGCATTATGCTGCGTGCTTCGAACTTCTTTGAGAAGAATCCCGGTCTTTGGGTTCCGCCTTCGGCTGTTTGTGTTGATACCCAGTCGAAGAATGCTTTCCCTTCGGCTGCTTCTGCTTCTTGTTGTCAGGGTAGCAGTTCCAGACTTTAGGGTTGGATGTTTTGGCATTGATTTTGGTGTTGATTGTTTCTGAAAATATGGGTGGTTTGGATATTTGTACATAGTCATGCTCTGTTTATATAAGATTTTATCAATTTCTTTCTCTCGATCAGTTTCTTCATTACAGGCTTTTCCTTTAGTTGTGCCTTGGTACTAAGTTCAGTAGTCCTTATTAGGGTAAAGCGGGCTTAACTGTATATAAGGACCAATTTGGACCAATAATGTTTCTCTTTGGCTACGCACGAGTACTGGGCAAGTTACAGTTACACCGTGTCTACACCACACTTTACACGACAGGACCTAAGTATGAACATCGATACATCTATGTACTAGTAAAAAATAAATCTATCAAAGAAGAAGTCGCCATCAACCTCTAAATAAGATTCTTAAGCTCCTGCCCAGCCAGAAGCCTCCTCAAGTTATAAGCAATCAACGCCTCAGCCCCACGCGGCCGCCCACCAGCAGCATGAGGCGAGAGCACAAGATTAGGAGCCTTGTACAAAGGCGAAGAAGCAGGCAATGGTTCAACAGAGAAGACATCAAGGGCGGCACCCCCAATCTCCCCCTTCTCAAGCGCCTCAACAAGGGCATCCTCATCAACAGAAGTACCCCGGCCCACATTAACAACCCAAGCATGCTTAGGCAAAAGCGCCAGCCTCTCCCTTCCCAGCGCCCCATTCGTACTAGCAGACCCAGGCAGAATCATAACAAGCGCATCAGTCTTAGCCAGCACAGCCGGCAAAGCATCCTCACCAACAACCTCAAACCCATCCCTCACACCAGCCGACCGCGCAACACCAGTAACCTTCGCCCCCAACGCCGTCAAAACGGGCGCAAGGCACTTGGCGATGTTTCCAAAACCCCAGATCGTAACATTCGCCCCCTTAAGCGTGGAAAAGGTACCAGGAGCACGATCAGGCTGCGGGCCTCCAAGATGACCGGGCCAAACACCCTTATTCTGATAATCGCGCATCTCAAAGAACCGCCGGGCACCATTAAGCAACAGACCAAGCGCGTGCTCAGCGACCGTCTCATCGTGGCACCCGGAACCGGTCGTGATGGCGATACGGGAAGCGTCGAAGCCGGCGCTGAGGACGTCGTTCGGGCCTGCGGCTAGGGACTGGATCCAGCGGAGGTTTTTCATGCGGGTTGCGGCGTCGCGCAGGTTTTCGGGTTTGTTTGTCCATGTTACTAGGATTTCGGCGTCGATTAGGTTGTCTGGGATTGGGGTTGTGACGTCGTAGGGGTGGAGGGAGACGGAGAAGCCTTCCAGGGACTTTGTATCCAGGACTAGGGAGGTTGGGTAGAGGAGTTTCATTTTGGATGTGGTGGTTGTGGATGTAGTGGGGGATTGTGGAAGGTGGTTTTTTATTGTGAGGAGTCGGTCGGTTGGGGACATTTGGGTTGGAGGGGTTGTTGGATTATATGTGAAGCCGGGCATTGCGACGTGGGGGTTCCTGCTCGGCTTTGGCGGAGCTCCGCCGACTCTTTTCCGGGGTATGGTCGGGTTTTGATTTGGGGTTATGTCTTGGTGTTTCTATATGTGTATTATATATGGTTTAGTCTGGAGCATGTCTAAGGGCTTTGGAGCTGTTGGATTAATACAGAATTGTTGCAATTGGATTAGTTTACAGTCGATGTATTCCCATATGGAGGTCTATGAACTTTCAATAGCCGATACTCTCCGGCTATTGATAACGGCTAAATTGAGTGCAGCCCGCGGGGTACTTCAATTGTCCGATGCTCTTGGGATAGACTTGGATACTACAGTTACATTATCACTGTTTTACTGCACCGCAAGGTATATCTTCGTGGAATTGAAGGAAACATCAACAAGTACAAAATTGAAGCGTCGGATTCAACACCATCAACTACATCATGCTACCAATTGCCAATATCAACAGATTCAATGACACCTGAGGTAAACTCCAATACCTGAAATGGGTATCAATTAAATAAAAACAAAACCAAGCTGGCGAATTAGCTCAAATATACAAAGAATTATAAACAAAACACGAAGATATATATACGCTGCCAATCCTCTTCCTTTCCTTATGAGACCCCATTGCCATTCTTATCATCGACAATCTCCGACTCACCATCAACAGCCCCAGTCCCCGTCAAAAAGAAATCAAGCTCACTAGGCCCACCCTGAGAATTTTCATTCTCAGCCAGCTGCTCCAGTAAACTAAGGAACGGATCTTTCTCTAGAGAACCACCTTCGCTCCCAGTCGTAGTTTGCGTGCCGCTAGTATGTGACTGGGCGCCTGGAGTGAGGACTGTACCGCCGGCTGTGCCGCTCATGCCTGTGTGAGCGGCGTCGAAGGGGAAGGTTGCGTATTGGGGATTTGAGGGGGGCGTTGGGGCTATGTTTAGGTTTGTTTCTGAGAGGAAGGGGGGTGGGGAGAGGCCGAAGACTGTTGGGGAGAAGCCTGGTGGGAGGGCTAGTTGGTTGGTTTGTTCTTGTTGGTTGTGATTTGGATTTGTGTGGTCTGTTCCTGGGAGGGAGAAGATTGAGGGAAGGGAAGGGGTTGGCTGGTTGTGGTTTGGGGCGTGGAATTGGAGGGTTGGGGAGAGGGAAGAGGGGTTTGGTTGGCCTTTTTGGGAGAAGGGTATTGATTGGGAGTGGTAGTGAGAGTGAGAATGGGAGTTTCTGCGGTCTGTGTCTGGGGTTTGGGTTGCAAGGGGGGTTGAGGGTGCGCCTCTGGTGTTTGAATAGAAGGATGATGGGGTTTGGTAGGATGGTGCTGCCATTGATCGTTGGTAGTAGTGGTCATGTCGATCAATGAAGTTTGATGTACTGTTTTCATGTCAGTTGCTGTATAAAATGGTTGGTGTGAAGAACCGTACCTCGATGCCAGGTCATCTCCTGTATCTATTAATCGGACATGAGATCCATCTAACGACAGACCGGGGTATCGATCCAGGAAGTCTTCAAGATGGAAGACGGGCGAGAAACGCATTGGGCTGCTAGCAAGATTGCGCACCAGTTCCGAGTGACAGGTATAGATAGTCTGCAGCAGCTCACGCTGGTGCTGGACACCCGTCCAGATACTGCGCAACCAAGTGAGCTGATGCATCTCCCGGGTCAAGAACTCAGCACTCGAAGAAAAGACCTCGCCTTCGCGGCCCTTGTAGTGCACACCGTGCACGTGAACAGTCCCAGCTGTGCAAACACAGTAACCGACAAAGGCAGGCCATTCAACCAGTGGAGAGTTCCGGCCTAATTCAACCAGCTCTGCAATTGCATTGGAATGCGAGAAGCACAGATTAGTGGCCTCGATTTGCCAGGATTGGTGCTGCCCTGTACCGCGTAGCTCAACCAAGTCGATTGGTAGGAATGGGCGGTAGATCAAACAATGCACAAGATGATAAATCAACTTGCTCAGTAATAGTGTTGTGCTTTCGGGGTGACCAAACAATGCATCAATAGATGCAAAGACGTCCTGCGTACCGGCCGCCCAGATATCCAATTCTTGTCGGATCTTGGAAAGAGTGGAGAGCGCATGCCATGGGAAATGAGAGTCGCCCTTGACTCCGCCCGCTGCCAAATATTTGTTGGTTACACCGAGGATCCGTGTTATGTCAATCAACAAAGAAGCCGCGCTGGGCGATTTGCGGCGAGAGTCTGCTGAATACTGGATGTTAGGTCCAACGTGGAACAGCTCTCCTTCCATGTTCAGACCGGCTGCATGGGGCGACCAGGTTGGGAGGCGCAGAACAATTGAATGGTCTGATATGAGACACGGCCGTCGGGATCCGCAGTTAATAAAGCGATCCATTAGATAGACAGACCAGAACAGGCGACGTCTCGTTTCCCGCTCGGCGGGCGAAACGTTCATCTTGGCTGGTGCCTCGCGGTACATATCCAGCGCAACAATCATCGCCACGCAGTTCGCTAGTCATTTGTTAGCAAATCTACCAAGTCATGGAGGCAAAACCTACAAAATGTCATATATGCCTTCTTCCCCAGTCCAAAGGCGAAGAAAGCTTGCGATAGCAACAAGAGAGTCTGCAACCCCTCAACCGTTGGGTTATCGACATCGATCATGCGCCTTGCCTGGTGCGCCGCATCTAGTCCCGACCGTAGTGACTGCTCTACTTGACCGGGTGAAGTGGTGTACCTGGGATGGTCAACACGGCAAATAGAAGCGACAAACTGGCAATCCTACCTCAATGCCATTGCCGAAATAGCCATGGACAAAAACGCCGGCAATTGATTCATCTGCTGTCGCTGCCGTGTAGTCGCCTCATCGAGTATAAAGAAAGGCTTCCCATGCAGTCGCGAAAAGTAAATGTCCAGGATCGCATCCGACAAAACACCCTGTGTCGGAGACTGCTGCGGAAGATTCCCCGACTGACTAGCCATCCGAGGAAAAGGTTCCACATGCTGCGACAGGGAATTCGACAACGTTGATCTCGGTTCATTTGCAGCGTAAAGACTGAACGAGGTATCGATGGTATTCCGGCGGGACAGAAAGCTTGGTGGGTCGTCCGGGGCCTGGTCGGGCGAAGTGGGCGAGATGGGATTCTTTTCATCGTGCAGTCGCTTTTCGAGTCCATCCACACGTTTCAGCAGCGCTTCCAGCACGTCGGTCTTTGGACCGCGCTTTTTGGGAACTGCGTCTGTTTGTTTTGTGTTAAATTGGGTCGTATGATCGATGTAACGTGGCTTGGCTCACCATAAACACACGGGCACTGGAACACCTTGCAGGCCTCGCAGCTTGGTCGCAAGCGATTACATTTGATCTAGAGTAACTGTTAGAGATGCGATCAGAGCACTGGATTTTAACCGACCTTGCGCTTGCGACAGGATTTGCAGTTCATAGTTTCGCGTGGCTCGACCGTCGCACGGCGGGGCGTGAGACGGTCGATGCTGACCTGAGGGCGAGACATGGTACATTGAGGAATTGAGGAGAAAGGAAGAAAGAGAAAGGAAAAGAAAGAGGCATCGGCCAAGAGGAATAGACTAAGTTCGTGGCGTCGAGAATGAGTCTATGCCTATATGAGTTGCGGAGAATAGCGAAATGCGGAGAAGATGTGCCGCCGGGACTCTCAGGTACTTTGTATAGTCTCATGAAGTTACTTATACTTTCATGAAGTTACTGTTATTCTTGTTATTTTTGGATTAATTAATTCTAACGATCCTGATCATATTTAATATCCTACATTTCCCATATTACTATGCTTCTAAACTATTCTAATATTAAAACCCAAGATCACTACCTAGCCTCCCCTTAATATCCCCCAGTCCAGAACTCCGGGGAACTTCCTCCTTTCACCACCATCTCCGGTCCATTAGGGCTTCCACGCCAACATCCGCAGTTTGATTTGGTCTTTCATACTCAACCGCTTGGACCCTGTTCTTTCCAACTTGGTTTTAACCGAAGCCTCGTACTCCGTCCTCTACCCCCGATTCTTCAGCGCCCCCCGCTTCCTATTCCCCAGATTCCCAGGATTCCACCTGAAACATCCTTGCAACTACCGGGCCCTATGAAAGGCCTACTAAAGGGGCCCTAGACGCCTGATCATCCGCAGTCTACTGTTTTGGATACGGAACGGGGGCGTTTTCTGCACATTGCTTGTCCGGTTTCTTTTTGGCTTTTGACTTTTGGCTTGAAGAATACTCCCCTTTCCTGCATGTATTACTAACATCACCAAGGTTGGCGGCTATTTCTAGTTATCCACTCTCTCGCATTACAGCATCCGAATGCATTTATCCAACCGAGGTGTTGCGTGCATGGCGCTATGAACTCTAAGTTCTATCCTACTCTCTAACTTAACTTATACTCTACAAGTTAACTTATGCATGTAAGTCACATATATACATAGACATATATACCCCTGTCCACCTAGTCCAGGTCTAGGGGGAATCAACCACCTTCCCCCTTTTCACAAACAACGCCATATCCCTCGCCCTCACAGAACCCATCCCCTCCAACCCCTCAACAACCCCACCGCGATCATTCACCGGTCGTTCCTGGCTAACCTTGAATCGCCCCTCAATGCGAGTGATCTCAATCCGCATGCCGATGATATTCTTCAGCAACGTGGCTATGTATTCCAGTGGCGCATCGGCGATTTTCCATGGCGTCGGGGAGGCCGCATTTCCCTCGGTGATGCTAGTTTCAGGGTTGGTGCTAAGCCCCTGGTTTGCTTGGTCTTTTTTCGCGGTGTTAGTTGTGGTCTTGGTTTCAGATGTTGGGCCCGCTCCCGTACCCGTACCCGTAGCCGATGCCGCGACCGCTTGTTCTTGGCTGTGGTCTTTGTCTTGGTCTTGGAAGCCCATTACGCCTTCTTCGCCCAATCTCGCCAAATCCCCTAACTGCGTCCTCAGGAATTGTTCTGTATTTGCATCCTTCGCGTCATGATAGATCGTCGCACGGCCGTAGACCTGCACAGCAGCATAATTCCACGTCGGGGCAACCTTCCCAGTCGCAGGCTTGGACTCGGTATAAAAGTTCGGCGTGATATAATGGTCTACCGGACTGGTAAAGACAATTAACACCTCGCCGGGGAGGGTATGCCCTGTTGCTTCTGACTCTGACTCCAGCTCCGGCTCCAATGTCGGGAATGCACCCGGGATACTAGTCCCGCTGTTTCTGTTTGCTGTATTCTCCAACACGGCATCGACCATCGCCTTAGACTGCGGGTTTTGGCGTGCGATGTGGCCGCGGAGGACTCCTAGGGGTGGCGGCTCGGCATTGTTGGATTCTTTGTTTGTTTGCGTATTTGAAATCGTCGCTTCACTGTCCAGGACCCAAGGGATGTGGCTGCATTGTAGGGTTGGGTGGATTTCTGAGGGGAGGGATGTGGTTATTATGCCGAGGGGATGTTGTTGGATGAAAGCGTGGAGGGTTGGGAGGTCGCGCACTGCGTGGTCGGGACGGAGATGCATTGCATTGTTCTTTCCACACTAGTGTGAGGCAAAGGGAGGAAACTGGAATCAGTTGGGGATAGACTGGACACGAGTGTGAGGGGCTGAACCCCGGATTTGATAAGGGCTTATCGGACCCGATGTGTACCTGACATATCTGGGGTAACGTTATTCACGAACATCCTACAGTTACTATGTATCTATACAGAAGAGAGCTAAGAGTAAGACTTCTTCAAGCTTCGCACTAGAAGCATATAATATATACCCTTGGTTTTCTAGCGCATATCAAAAGAAGCCAAATGCATCCCAACCCAAACACCCAAGAAAACCGAGAAACTGAAAAAGCCGATCCTACATAACAGTCTATTGCATGCACAACAGAGAGAAACTAGAACCGACTAAAACAAGGGCCGCCCAGATGCCATGCGCACAAAGTCAAAAGGGACATTCTGGCCAACAAGTAACCTAAGCGTTTCGACTGTCGTCCATGCGGTAACATCCTCGAACCCATATGCTGTCCAGCCAGCACTCGTAGCTACAGCGAGGGGATCACCCTTCCGAAGTCCACTAGTTAGATCCAGGTAAACCTTTACCCGAGTCGAAGGGGGTGATGAGCGGCCGTTAGCACCATAATGCCGAAGCAGGGGTTGGACGAGAAGGGATTTCTCTGGTGGTAAGGCTGAGACAATGACGAAAGGCTGCTCAACTAGTTTCACCGATTGGATGGATGTGAATGGTTCCAGACCGGCGGCTAACGGGCCTGAGGCTTTGAAGCCGACTGTATAAATTGCTCCAACGCCAAGACTGCGCAGTGCGAAGATCGCTGCGGAGGCATCTGCTTCGCTGCCTGCTAGTATTATGGCTGAGCGGTTTTGATATGCTGAAGGGACGTACTCGCGCGTCAGTGTTGCGCGGATACCCTTCCAAGCAGCGTTTTCGCCGATAAAGCGGGATTTCGCTGAATGGGGTTCTGCGGCGCTGGTCATGGCGATTGTGTCGACTAAGCCAATTGCCCGGGCTGCGTTGCTCACCGCTGGAATGTAAGATGTTGTGCTTGCCACTGGGGGGTTGACGTAGGCGCCACCAAATTGCGGTTGCATGATGACAGACTCTACAGAGCCCTTCGGGCCACGGTCGATGGATGAGAAGTTGTGCGGGAGACCCAGCTCATTCAGGCACTTTTCCATGAACATTGAGTGTGGAGTTGAGCGGAAGGAACCGATGGCGTAAAGGTCACGTTTGGGAAGTTGACCCATTATATGCAGGGCTTCATTTATTTCCGCGGCTGTCAATTGACCCGGGGCAGCGATCATTGGAAGAAGTGGGTGGGTGATTGGGGAAAAGACGGTGTTCAGGGCTCGAGAGAGCTGGCCCATTTGGCCCATGTTGACAGCTGACAATAATGGGCCTGGGCCACGACTCTTGATGGTCGAGCGGAAGTATTCCAGCTCATAATTCTCCTCGATGGAGTGCACCATGGCGATCATCTTCACGATGTCGGCATACTTGGCGCTTTCCGTGAAGATGCGCTGTGCCTCTTCCGATGTCCACTTCCAGGTCCCGGAGAAGTCATGGAATGCAGACAAGATGATACTATGCCCCTTCTTCTCAGCAAGCTGTCGCCGAATCTCCTCCGGGAGCCAAAGTTCCACGTCAATATACTCAACACCCCACTGAATAGCCCGACGCAGGTATTTATAAAAGAGAGCCGGGTCATCCATAGGGAACTTCCCATTCTCCCTCGTACACCTGGCAGTAAAAATAATGGGCAACTCAGTATGCTGCCGCAGCAACATCAACTGTTGCCCAACATATTTCAAGCTCGGGACAGGAGCAGCAGGACCGCTAACCGCAGGCTCAACGAGCAAATCCACACGAATCTCAACAGCATCCGATCCAACCGACAGAATATCCAAATTCGGCAACGCAGCGTGCACATCAGGAAAAGTCGTCGAGATAAAATTCGTCCGCGTCTTCCTACGCAGATCATCATGCGGTCTCGTCTGACCCAAAATCAAAGACAAAAACCGCGACAGATCCCGACGCAGGAACGGACTCCGAGAATACAAAAACTCATAATCACACCTCTCGGTCAGCGCGTCATCCGGCGCAGATCCATCTTCCACACAATACGTGTTCACAAGGATTAAAGAAGACCTCTCACACCCCTCCAGACTGCGCTCCAGGTCACGCGCCAGAATCCCCACCACGCCAACATCACCACCCTGCGCGAGTGTTTCCAGCGACGTCTCCGTTGTCCATGGTTTGCCGAGAACCTCCGCGACCAGCTGCACGATATGTTCCTGGTTCAGACCGTAAACGATCAAGACTGTCCCCGCAGCGCTCTCGGCCGGCGCGACAATTGATGCTACTTGCTCGTTCGGCGCGGCGGCTGGAGCAACGGTGGTGGGGGATATGGGCGTAACATTCGAGACCGATACGGCGCTTGTGTCGTTTTGCGGAGGCTCTTCGGCCTTGAGCGCGGAGACGTGGGGGTCGTCGAGCAGCGGCGTCGCCATGTGCTGCGGAAGGGCTGTCGGAATCATCTCATAACAGTCCTCGTTTTCATACTTGGTCTCGTGGGAGTAAGTGTGTGTGTGTGTATGCGGTGCACGTGTTGGAAACGGTGGCGAGTGTATCTGTCAATTGGGGGAGGTGAAAGGTAAAAGGAGAGTAAAGACGAATAGAATAGAGTAGAGCCAGTGCGCAAGGGCCAGAATGAGACCAGCACGCGAGACTGACAATGTTACAGGCTCTACCTTATCGAAAGAGGTAGGTAGTATTCGAAGCGGACAATTACACAGTAGAGAGAGCCACAACGCCAGAACTGAAGGCGGCTAGATCAGGGTAGGTCAATTAGGTAGAGTTTAATAATACATCCAGAGTGGACGGCATTTGAGGCGATGGAAGAACTCGCCGGAGAAGTTCCACCGCTGGGATCGCATCGAGGCGGAGACGCGGGGGAAAGTGGGAGCGGTGATACATTTCTCCGCCAATCAGATTGTGGGGAACTACATGGTTTGTATACGCATATAGTAGTAGTGCACGGCGTTGGTCCGAGATCTATTCAGGCCTTTTGAGTTGGATAGTCGGTTTCAACCGTTTATGCTTTGATTATAGCCTGTATAGCCTGTATTCAGATTGAAGTGTGTATATATGTGCCACCATCCATCAAGGAAAAATCTATATTACTATAAGCCACGCTCGGAGCTGACACAGCCCTGCTTAGAATAAGGATTCCACCTTACAATTCTGTGGTTCTGATACGAGGGAAAACCACCTATCTGGCAGAGAGACATAGCCTTGGCTAGAATATAGCCAATGATCGGCTACGGGAATACCGTTACCTAGTGCATTGCGGCATGACGTTAGTGCATGCTCCCGTCTGCAGACAGACCCGGCAACTAACGAATTTAATAACCGACAATGTTACAGTTATAGATGAATATTATGACATCGGGGGTGATATGATACGCTCCCATACTCTCATTCATATTCATATTCACGATTCGCAAGTTCAGCATACACCATGTAAACACTAACGATCTATGTATGTCCCTCCGGAAATAAGCCGACATATATGACAATGCAGGGAAATGATTAGTAGAAAGAAAGAGAGACCCTCCGACATCCATATCCATGAAACATAGCATGCACAAGGACCACGATTTGAGACAATAATGAGAACGAGAACTATGAAAAATGAAATAAACAAAACAACGGAATCACGAGACCGCCCAGAATTGTATTCAAAACAACCAATCACAAGCATAACGAGAGTGAGAATACCAGCCAAATCAACGGTAGGGTATTGGGTAGGAGCAGGCATTCAACAGCAATAATAAAAAAGAAGCTAAATAGGCGCAAGAAGAGCAAGAAAAGGCAAGAAAATGTGTAGTATCAATATCAGGGAAAGGATTTATCACCACATGGCAATTCGGAACCGCACTTTTTAGTTTTGTTCACGTATTCCGTACATCAAGCCGGAGTTCACGTCAACAGTATGTACGAAGACAGCACCACGCCCCCGAGGATATCGGCGCGTGGGACTGCCCATGTCTCTCAAGAGAGGTCATTTACCTGCCAGGGTAGAGGATACATGGCAGGTTTGATTGGGTTTGGTAGGAGGATGAGGTTCAGGGATATGGCCAAGGGTGTGTATGCGGCCGGGACTGCAATGCAGTGCTCCGATTGTGGGTATTCGGCTCTGCAAGCAATATACTCGAACCGGCGAGTTACATTGGAGATAGCCAGTTTTGAAATACAGTAGGTTGGAGCGAGGTGTGCGGAAGGGAAAATGGAAGTGGAGGAAGAAATCCAGCCGAGCCAGCGGACTCGACATTTTCAGTTCAGGGGGACACTTCAACGCACACCCACAAACGGAGACTCGCAAGGCACCCACAGCATGCAAGCATGCCATACCCGTTGATGGAATGGATCAGATCAATCATGGCCGTGGGGCCATGTTATGAATCGGAAAGGACAAGACTGAGGCAGAGTCGGAGATGCGTTTCAGGCCGGAGACGTAGGTGTTTCGAGACGCGTGCACATGCACACACACGGGACACAAGAGACCGGACCCACGAGAGCAAGATAATGACGGGGACACTCGCCATTGGATTCGCACCAATTAACGTTAACTCGGGGG
>ERZ1673737.1030-NODE-1030-length-30090-cov-4.459730_pt1 | contig 30090 bp, 35 predicted proteins | sample MGYA00580211_ERZ1673737 | MGnify/ENA primary metagenome ERZ1673737 (study PRJEB41218, sample SAMN15661789) | gut metagenome | host: Homo sapiens | place: Canada: London | collected 2015-08-20/2019-03-30 | study: EMG produced TPA metagenomics assembly of... | reverse complement strand
TCGAGTAAAGCTTCCATTGCCCACTGCAGCACCGTGGGCGCCACTCGGACCTTTGTCTTGATAGATACGCTTCCGTCTTCATTCACATGCCAATGGGCGGACTGGATGAGCATGCTAGTGCTCTTCACACGGAAGCGTTCCCACTCAATACAAGGACCGGATGAACCAAGGTCATTCTGCGTCATGGCGCGGTACATTCCTAGTTGTGGTCCGGTGTGGAAGATCTTGCCTGCGTCGGTGGACCACGACAGGTCGCCCCTGATGAGGTCATAGGTGAACTGAGAAGAAAAGCTGTTCGAGGTTATATATAGTCTGCCTTGGGCCTCGCGTACAGACAGCGTGGACTGTGGCAAGCTCAATGTTGCAGGAATTGTTAACTTCTGTTTTTCATGTAGGGCGATCTGTGCCCAGGCAACCTCATGCCCACTCGGTGCCCAAGCAGTGGCCTCCTTCAAACAGAAGTTGAACGTGAGCCAGGTTGGCTCAGATGTGAAGCTCACTCCTTCTGGGAAATCAACCAGGCAAGGACTCCCGGCTTCAATAACCGGCAGTTTCCACGGCATTGGATCCGTGTTCCCACTTTCCTTGACGAGATGCCATGTCACGGAAAGATGATCAAGCGTGTTGAAGTCGTAATGGTTCATAACTTCTAAATGTTGCCCACTCTGATGTAGTGTCACTGTGACTGGTTCGATGGCTTTCTTGTACTCGATCAATCCGGGAGTAGGCGTGTGGTCAGAATACACCATCCCGTCCAGAATAAAGTCTGCATCATTAGGTTCGTCTCCAAAATCACCGCCATAGGCGTAATAAGTCGTGTCGCCATCCCGCTTCAAAAGTCCATGGTTACACCACTCCCAGATGAAACCTCCTTGAAGAAGCCTTTCAGTGCGATAGGCTTCAATGTACTCCTCTAACCCCCCGGGGCCGTTTCCCACTAGAATACAAAAGTGAGAAGACGCGACTAGGATGTGTGTTTCTTGAACTGATTGATAAACTTACTGGCATGACCATACTCGCACTGGATCAATGGCTTGTCGGGTTTCTCAGCGACATGCTTTTTGAGCGCATCTATACTCCAGTACATGGTAGAGTACAGATCGGCGCTGATAGCTTCTCTGTCTCCCTCGTAGTGTACCAGACGCGTCGGGTCAGCGTTTTTGATCCAATTGTACATACTGGCATGATTTCTTCCGTAGAATGCCTCGTTGCCGAGGGACCACATAATAATACAAGGGAAGTTTTTAAACCGCTGGACCAGTTGTATTGCACGATCAAGGTAAGCGTCTTTCCATTCAGGATTGTCGGAAGTCCACTTCTTGGCCATTCTGTATGATTCCTCTTGGATCTCATGTTCAGTCATGAGGTGCTGGTTCGGGATGTTAAATCGTTCCACTAGATCAAAGCCATGGCACTCGAGATCCGCTTCGGCCATAACGTAGAGACCCAGCTCATCACAGAGATCATAAAGCCTGGGGTCATTTGGCTGGTGAGAGCATCGCAGGGCATTTATGTTATGCTTCTTCATCAGGATGAGATCCGCACGCATATTTTCATATGGCACAGCCCGGCCATGCAGATGGTGATGTTCATGGCGGTTCATGCCATACAAGATAATTGGCTTCCCATTTACCAAGAAGTTCGAGTTGATGACCTCAATGCATCGGAATCCAATGCGTTGGGGAATCGTCCGCCCGTTGAAAGAGATAAGCAAGGTGTATAGCACAGGGGTTTCGGCTGACCACAGTTTCAGGTCCCTGTCGGGCACATAAATGGTAGTAGGTTCGGTGGATGGAAATACCGATTCATGAAATAACCTGCCATTTGGGTCATACAACTTAGCCCGAACATCGCCATCTTTACCTTGGACTTTGACGTTGGTGGTCAACCTCCCCCGTGTGCTATTCCATGCGGGATCTTTCTCGATGGTGGCAACGGCGTTGAAGTCAATCACCGAGTCTGACGGGAAGGACAGCAAGCCGACATCTCGAAAGATGCCACTGAGAAGCCACTGGTCTTGGCGCTCAATATATGAGCCATCACAAAACTCGTACACCCGGACCGCAACAGTGTTGACGGAAGTGGGCGCGAAAAGCATGGGTGTGATATCGAACTCGCTAGGATTGCGTGAGCCCTGGGAGTAGCCGACAAGCTCGCCGTTGACCCAGAGGTGGAAGGCGCTGTCTACGCCCTCGAAGCGGATGCGAATCTGTTGCCCATCCCATTTGGAGGGCGCGTGACAAACTGTCTCCAGTAGGATCCTGTCTCGTTGAGAAGAGGTACTTCAGGGGGGTTGACGTGGAATGGATAATTGACATTGGTGTAGGTCGGATGCGAGTATCCTTGCAGCTGCCACATCCCCGGGACTTTAATGTCATCCCAGCTCATGGGGTCCGCAGAGGACCATTCGGGGACCTCAAAAGGTGACGCATCATGTCTGAATTTCCAAGTGCCGTTGAGTGACAGATACTCGCTCTTGTCGCGGTTCAAGGTGCGGGCACTTTCTTCTGAGGTGTAGGAATAGAAGTGCGCCCGTGGCGGAAGGGTTCCCTTGTGGATGATCTTGAGATTGTTCCAGTCGGGCAGTTCTTTGGGAAATGACATGTTCAAAAGCTTTGACCTGAGGAACGAGCTCTGAGAGATGGCCAACTGAGGTTAGCTGGCAGGGAGACAAGGGCCACAAGGTAAGGACACACTCCGGCGGGGCCAAGACGGTGAACCCCAGCTGATACCCCGGCAGGATTCCGGGAAACCAATCCATTCCTCCGGATGACAACACAGCGTTATGCAGTCAAGGGTGGACCCCGCAGATGCAGAAGGATATTAGATGTTGGGCGGAGTTAAGGTCGAATGCGGTTCTAGTGCCAATTTCTGACTCGACTTGGCTAAAATGCCGAGAAATATCTATACATGTACTTTGGCATACAAATCTTTCAACTACCTGGGTGTACTTTACTTGAACATTATGTAGGTATATTTCTAGGAAGTTCAAGCAGGCTTTGAGCAACAAGGACGTCGGTTTCAACAAGTAGCGTTATCACATTGTTAACAAGTGTACTTGAATTTCAATGACATCTTGGGAACACCTGTAAAGGTAGGAGGTACAGCATAGGAGATATTGTAAACACGATTATCCTCAACGTTGGCACCATAAACGACTGGTAGCTGCCTTAAGCCTTCTGCGCTGACGATGACATCGAGACAAGGAAGGTCTTCAAGGCCCCCGACAACCTTTTTCTTGACAAGAGTCCAACTCGGCGGCAGTTGGGCAAGCGCGAAAGTGAAAATATCAGTTCCATCTTGAGTGGTGTTCGGGTACGAGATCTCCAGGCTGTTAGGCCCTGCAACGGCATCAATAGTCGACGCTGTCGGATAAAGAGAGAACAAGGCCATGTACGGATGGGGTGTGTGGTCTTTGTCACCAGCCCACTGCACGATAGCCGGGACGAATTGCTCACCGCGATTAACAGTCTCAGAGACTTGCTCAGCACCGATCATGAGGGGGGCACTAATCCACGAAGTGACAACTCGAACCTCAGCGTCGGCACCGAGGGCATCGGGAACATTTTTAGTGATCATCCGCTCCCCATCCCAGTAATTCTGAGATGCGAGCCACGTAGAATCCTTTTCCGAGATATGTTCCGCAACTACGTCCATGACGAGCGCCAACGCTGCACCCTGTGTGACATCGTACAACAGGTCCGACTCTAGTTTATTAGACTGGGGCCCTCCATAGCCGTATAGACCCCACCAGAAGTAGTCGATAACAGCCGAGTTGGAGACTATATCGCGCGTGTAGGCCCGATCATACTGTTTGATATAATTTGTTAGTAGGCCTCGAGTACTATGCGCTGAGAGAAAGACACACCGGCCCCACCATATTGGCAAGGTAAGGGTTGTAATGAGCGGCTATATCCGCCCATAGACCTGTCAAAATGATTTTGGCATTCTTGGTCATGGCGGCATCCTTAGGCCCGTATTTGATGGCACCCGCGAGTGCCCAGATATCCATTCCGTAGTAGGTTGGTGAGTTGTATTCAGATAGTACATTTGAACCTGTCGATTTAAATAGCTCCAGGATAGCTTTGCCCTGCTCATTGGCGTAGTCGATAAATGTCTAAATATTTAACCAGATCGTTCAGAGCTTGCAATTCGACTCTTGCGGGGTCACATACCTGGTTTCTGCGGCGCTGGCCAATCCAAGAAACATACCACGCGCGCATTATAGCTGGATTAGAGTACGCTGGCGTTAGGTTGTCTCCTTCCGGGTAAGACCCATTTCGGCGCATAGAGCCAACGGCCGCAATCTCCAAGCTGTTCTCGATGCGCGATACGAGACTCTCCCCGAGTAGATCGGAAAACTCCTCCACAATTTGCACGAGCTGTGTCCCGATAAATTCTCTCCAATTTGGGTCGTAGGTGGTCTTTTAAAGGTTCCCTGTTAGCTGGATTTCGAATCCTAGCTTGGCTCTTTCCAGGGGATTGAGAGCAACGTACATATATCTTTGGTGGGTACAGGTCCGAGTCGGGAGTGGGATAGGGCTCGTCAGGTGAAAGCTTAAATGTACCATACCAAGCCGACTCATAACTCTCGGTCATTTGGCATGAAATGCTTGAAGCATTGTAATTAGTTCAGAAGTTGCGGAAAATCCAAGTCAATTGGTAGCGGAGGTGGAGACGGTCTTACATGTTTTCAATTGCAGCTTTGGCGTTACTCAGATCATGGCCCTTGTTCCGGTAAAGTAGACCGGCGGTATACCATGCTGTGAATCGAGTTGACCACGGGCCATTGTCCGAATACCAGATGTACTTGTATGAATCGTCCCAACGGTTATCGTTGACATACATAGACCAGTCGAACAGCTCCTGTGCGTCTGTAACATAGGTGTGTTAATAAGTGCCTCTATCGTGGGATGTCCTTAGAACACTAACTTTTGGTCAAGCTGTTTGTTATCTGGGCAGCTGAGGCACTGTTGACGGCAATGGTACCAATGATTGCATATGTAGCGATGTTGTTCAATTTCATTCTGGCTGTAAGACAATGTCAAAAGAGCTGCGGGGCAATTAATTCACGGTTAGCCAATACCATGGCGGGGCTTTTTCTTTTATAAAGACTACCACGCTTTGAATGTCCTCGGAGGACAAGCTAAAGCTTCGATTAATTGGGATTAAGCCTACTCGGTGAAATTCCGGCTAATTCCCCGCACTTCACCGGTGATATGTCCGGAGGCTTGTCGCTTTCTGTTATCTCAGTGGAGTAATTAGACAAAAGGTAAAGTCTCAGAAATGCTTATTCAATACATGTTGCTCATTGGGCATCACAGATCTTCGGTGGCCACTTTGCTATCGACCATTGCCTGAGCCTTCGTATTCTCACCAAGTCTTTTCTCCGCTATCGATGCCGTGACTCCAACCAACTTGTCTCCATATTCCTCTCCATCCAAGTTCACTGCCGTCTCCTCCAGACTGAGATTGCCGGTCTCCACAAAAAGGAAGTAGACCACCACAAGCTCAAAAGTCAGCCAAACGTCATACGTAATGTAGAATTTCCACTTGCTATTCGTGACGCCGATGGGGTTCACATACTGGTTAAAGATTCCCGCAAGCGCGACGAAAAGGTTACAAAGAACGAGACCCCGGGCACGTAGACGAAGGGTAGGATCTCGATGCAGTATGTTACCTGTAGAGGTGTCCAGCCAATGGAGAAAAAGAAGTTGTACAGGAATACCATGGCTAGAACACCTTTTGCGTGGCCGTCACCTCCAGTTCCATCAAGTGCTGTCGTCTTCTCGTAGGTGGCTTCGAGTGCCGTCCGGACAATATAGACTGCCAGCAAACCTCCTGTGGAGGTGAGGAAGAGGGTTCGCCGACCGAATTTGTTCATCAAGGCGGCGAAAACAAGACTCCAGATCATAGACCACAGTGTGAGCAGAGCATTGATGAGAGACTGAGTGCTCTCCGCTGTATATCCAATCGAGTCAAGGATCATTGTCAGATAGTACGAAATGAGGCCGTTCCCGCTCCACTGCGAGAAGAATCCCACGGACAGAATGATGAAAAAGCGCCTGATATTGCCTTTACTCTGGAAGAAGGTCAAATATGAGGTATTGCGTCTGGCTTCAATCTCGAGTTGAAGCGCAGTGCGAATTTCCATCATCTCCAGGGTGACGAGGGGATCATAATCATCACCGTTGGCGTGATATTTGCAAATCAACTTCCTCGCTTCCTCGTCACGCTCCTTGCTGATGAGCCATCGTGGCGACTCCTCGATGAGAAAGCAGAGCCCGAGTTGGATCACGCTGGACAGACCTTGGATGAGGGACGGGATGCGCCACGCCCAAGTGCTTTCGACGCGGAACGTGCCGTAAGTGACCCATGCGGCGACAAGGGCACCTAAGTTCCACAAGCTGTTGTATATGGCTACCTGTGGGCCTTGCTGTCGAGGAAACGCCAACTATTTAGGACAAGACCCATACCGATGATACCACGAGCTACGATGAACATGCCGACATTTTGTGCCGCGGCTTGTAAGCTGACACCTATTATGAGAATAAAGGCGCCAACGAAAAGCACCGGACGGCGTCCGAACTTATCGCAGCTAAAGGCGCAGATTGGCATGGTTATTAGTTGGCCGACATTCTGGATGGCGTTTAAGCTGTGTAAAATTTTGTCAGTATGTGCGTTTTCCTCGCTTACTGTCCGCTATATATGCAACTCAAATCATGCAAGCCAGTGTGACTTCCACTTACAGGCCAAGCTCAGAAGCTCCGGGGTTGTTGAAAGATTCCTGCCAGGTAGTGAGGGACTGGAGGCCATTCATCATGGATCCATCATATCCAGTGGCATAACTTGAGATCTGGAAAATAGCAAGCATTAATTTGAGCTTGATGATACCAGAGTTGGTGAGCCATGTTCGCCCGTTGCGCCCGCTCACTATCGCACCGACTGTATATGGCAACTCGGTACAATGATCGCAAGCGATTCCACAGACGCCATCAAACCCGCAAACACTGGCCGCTTGTTGAGCGGCAGAATATGCACCACGACGGCAAAACACCCAGCCAACTCACCTGAGAACCCTAGATCCGTCACTGCCCTCCCTACAATGAACATAGTCGACGAAGCAGCCGTGGCACAGAGTAAAGACCCGACGAGAAAAGATAACATTGCTTATCAAGAAGATTACGTTGATTGAGAAGAGCTTATACAGCTTCGCGGACCCGAATTGGAATGCACAGGTGCAGAGTCGAAATGCAGATGAGTACCATCCCACATCAGCGACAGTGTGGAAGTGGTTAGTGGTACTCGGCACGGCTGTACCAACGATGTTGGCGTCTAGGCCTCCGATGATAACGACCACACACAGTGCGATGATGGTAAACCAAAATTTAGAGCCTGTTGGGTAGTTGGGCTCTGTGTCTGGGGCAGATTCGATGTTGAGAGGCTCAATGTTTCGTTCCGAGGCTGCCGTAGGTGGTGGTTGATTTTGCTCTTGCTGTTGCTGTTTCTGCTGGTCGGGCAAGACGGTGCATGCTCCGTGCTCCAGAGGAAGGGCATCTGTTGTGGTTGTAGTCTCCATTGCACGAGACTCTCGGGAATTAGCATACGAGAAGAAAGACGAGACACCATTGTCGTAGAGTTAGTTACTTAGCCTTAGTCAATTCTTGCTAGGATAGAGCTCTCCGGCAACCGCCCGCCTTATTTGTTAAAACCAGCGGCCCTGGCAGGATTCCCCAGGCACTGGATTAATAATATCCGCGTTTTCCTAACTTATAAACTTAATATACTACTACTATTTTATATAGTACGATTAAAAGGCGTCTTTAATTATAGGAAATCTATAAACGAGCACCTCCTATAACCCCTAATAAAGACCTTTACTAGCGGATAAAATACTATATCTTTTATAGTAGTATTAATAGTACCTTAATTAATATTCTTTATTAGGAAGGTTTTATAATATTATTTTATACGATACGTAGAACCCGAACTTACATCGGTATTCTACGCCGAACCCGTTACCTAGAGTAGTAAGTATAGTAAATTAAAGAGGTTCTTAGAAGAGAGATCTAAATTAGGGAGATTAAAGGCTTCGGATAAGTATTATTTCATAACTTTATGTAGCATTGGGCGTCGTCTATATGGCAGATGCCGGAAAGGTTCTGCTAGTTAAAGAATTCAACACTTATGATTATAAGCTTTCCTGAGCATTTCCCAGAGTTCCATTCGCTAGAGAACTCAAACACGACCTTGAAAATCAGTGTGCCATCAACATGTTCATTCCTACAGGCTATATGGGATCTCCTCTCTCTCTCTCTTACGCCACTTTCTACCCACACAGCTCCTTCAACCAAACCCTCATTCCGCCGAGACCGCCTCTGTTCATCCTCAGGAAATATGGCACCAGCAGAACCTCCCTCTCTCCCTCCTCCCACCCAGGCCGTTTATCTCCATAAAGTGCCTCGCTACTCTCGCCGAAGCCGGCACCGTTCCTCGCCTTTCCCTTCACCTGGAGAAGAGGCACATTCTGGATACCAGCAATCTCGATCTCTTTGATCTCATCCACGTGCGAGGTATGTACATAGATCCGCTCAAGATCAACCTCGTTGTCAACACTCTCGGCACAGTACACGAGCGGCCCTCGCATGATGGCCACTTCGTCTTTGCGTAGCGCAGGGTGAGCATAGACGACTCGGGGCGCCATGGGGAGCTCTAGCGTGAGCGTGGTAGAGGACTTGATCTCGAGATGGAGATAGCCGTCAAACACATCTCCGCGAGTGGAAGAGGTGAAGGACTTGGCGGCCCACGAAGGGATGCGAATTGCAAGCGTCAGAGGGGTAGAAGTCTGCACAGTGATATTGACGGTGCCTTTCCAGGGAAACTGGGTCTCCATAGAGACCCTGACGTCTCGTCCGTCGAGCTGCGTGGTAAAGCTTGAGCCGATGAAGAGGTGGATGGCGCAGGTCTTGCCCTCGACGGAATAGGTCAGTGTGGGAAGGAGACCAATTAGCTTGGCAATGTTGGGAGGACAGCAGGCGACGTCGAACCATTTGCTGCGTTCGTGAGCGTGGCCTGACCGTGTTGCAAGAGGGTTTTCGTAATAGAAAGAATCGCCTTGTTTCTATAAGCCTTGTACGCACGAAGTTGGAACGCGGAACTCACCTTGCATACCCACAGCTCCAAGCACGCAGTTGAGCAAAGCACGCTCCATCACGTCGCCGTAGAGCCCTTTAAGTTCGGCACGAAGCATACGCTCACACAAGACGATCAGAGCGAAGCTTGCACACGTCTCCGAGTAACAGCCCCCGCCCTCGTTCAGGTCAGGCAGATGGTACTCTGGACCAAAGCCTTCGCATTGTGTCACGCTACCGACACCTCCAGTGACATACATCTTCGTGTTGACGGTGTTTGCAAAGAGTCGCGCAACGGCATCTTTGATATCGTTCGTTTCGGACTCGCCCACGAGCGTGTAATGTTGCGCTGCCGTGAGATAATACATTGCGCGGACTGAGTGACCCTCTATCGTGCTCTGCTTGACTAGCGGAGTGTGCGCCTGCATGTATGCATAGTCGCGCGGTTTGCTGAACCACGCTTTATATTCCGTCCCGAGATGTTCGTAAGGGTCTGCACCGCGGGCAAAGGCTTCGCGATCGAAGAATATCTCATCTTTTGCGTCACGTGTGCCTCGCTCTCGAATGAAGTATTCCGCAGTGTCGAAGAATACGCTGTCATCTGTTATGTCGTACAACCTGAGCAGTCCTATCTCGAGCTCCTGGTGTCCGGGGTAGCCACCTTTGGGCACCACGACTTGGCGAACAAGGTCGACCATACGTCGGACAACCGTGATGAGGTCATTAGAGCCTGTGAGTGAATGATATGCTGCTGCTGCTTCTGCCAGATGTCCGAGACAGTAGAGCTCATGCATGTCACGAAGGTTGGTGAATCGGTTCGGCAGGCCCAAGATTGTGTAGTAAGAGTTGATGTATCTACCAATACTGTCAATGTGACGAAGGAGGACCATCCACTCTTTGATCTTACCCATCCTCATGCTGAGCTGCTATGATGACTTTTACAGCTTCATCCACAAACTCTCTGAGCTCTGCATCATCATCTCTGATCAGATGATAACAACATGCTTCTAGCACCTTGTACACATCCGAGTCCCAGAATGGATGGGGACTCGCTTTCGCCGTCTCTGCTGTCCATGTCAATGCGTCCAAGCGACCAGTGGTGCGTAGAGAGCGGATGATAGCTGGTAATGTGGTTTGGCGTATCACAGAATTGAGGTGAACGTAGAAAGGAGAATTGAGCTCAACCGAGCGAAGCGGAGCTGGAGTAAACAACATGGTCGATGAAGCAAAAGAAGAGATTATTGCCTTTTTCTCAAAGTATGCAATTCGTCTCAATATTTACTCTGTATGCAAGACCTACGTCCTCGGATCCCATATTCCCTATCGAGCGGCTCAAACTCGAGAGAAATGGGAAACTCGGCCCGGCCCGACTTGCCTCCACGGCCCACGTCTCGTGTTCTCCGTACTCCGCAAAGCTGCAAGAATTCCAAGAAAGGGAACTCGGCTACGACTTGCCCCAAAACTTGCAACCTCGTCGTCGCGTATACGATAGATGAATCTTGAAGCCCAGCTCAAACCTGGGGCTTGTGGAGCTGATATTCGGTGTCAATAAGGTATGTCTAGATCAAAGGGATCCTTTATCACCACCGGTATCTGCCTCTCAGTTGGTTTGGAATGATCAGACTTCTTGACCTTTCCACTGCATCCTTTTGAATCATGCCTACATCTTACAAGCTGGCCGCGCGCAAGCTCGACTCTGGGAAAGAGACTCTGGACTGCGTTGACCCGAGCGAATGCATCTTTACTTTGTCCAGCCCCCTAGTTTTGGAGACGTCTGTCGGTGAGGTTCCAGCATCGATTGGCGGCGAGAAGACAGAAGTTGGCTATGAGAAAGTCGGCATTCAGGGGAACACGACCACAGCTGTCGCATCAACCACCGACAAGAACAATCTGGCCATCACCGTCACCGACACATGGTCAACAGAAAGTTCGAGTAGCTTCACCGTTACTCGATCCGTCACTGTTGACTCGGCTCCATCATATGCCGGTCTTCGGGTTGGCATTGATGTGCAGCCCTTTTTTGCCGAAGGCGTGCACTTCAATGATCTCGATTACTACGCCCCGAATGCTTGCTACAACCTCAACGACCTGAACGAAGACGGCGTTTGTGACTACCTCGACACGCAAACCCTGTCTTACCGCGAAGACCGTCTCAATTCCCTCTCTGTCCTGGCATTTCATCCCAAGCGCCAGCTCGGCATCTCCCTTTCGCGAGCCGATGCTCCGCAATACGATTGCCAGCCGCAGCGCCAGAAAGGCCAATTGGCATTCCTACAGGACACAGATATAGGCGCTCTGGGATTCCGGCCGAACGGTGGGACGCTACATGACGCAGTCCTGACAGCGAACTACCCATACGTCGAAAGAGATAGATGCAATGCGCTTCTCGTACGAGAGAGAGTACCTTGGGGTGCTTTCCGACCGGTCAAGTCTGGCGATACCTTCACCGTGTCCTACAACATCAGACTGTACCATGCCCAATCCGCTCATGATGCGCTGTGGGAGCTGTCTCGGGATCAGTTCATGGCACTGAAGCCGCAGCCTGTGATACTGGATCAGAGTTTGGACGAGATTGCGTGCGCACGCCTTGGAGCCTTGTGCAAGTATTTCATGGAAGACTCTTCTGGCGGCGCTGGGTTCGTCACGAACTGCCATCCGCAAGATGGTAAACAACTGAGCAATGTCGTCCAATATGGTTCGTTCGTCCTCTCTTCCTTTTCCCCAAACGCCGCTAACAGTAGCATCCAGGTTTTACTGGCCAGAACATCATGAACGCCTCAAATCTGCTGCACGGATCCCAACCGGGAACCGAAGGCTACGAAAAGGCCCTCAAGGTCATTGACTTCTATGTCCGCATCGCCTCCCAGTCCCCCTTCGGCTTCACTCACGGCCTTTACAACATGGACCTCCAACGCCACGACTCCTGGTGGACAGGCCTGCTTCTCCCACTCGCCTACGCGCAGAACACGTCCGACCTGCAGCGCCTGATGGGCCCGCTCTATGAGCATCGCAAACCCATCATCGATGCTCTCGCCGGCACCCATGGAATCTACCTCCGCTGCGTGCTCGAAGAAACCGAGGCGCTGCTCACGCTGTATTCGGTCTTACCTTCCGCCCCAGAACCCTGGCTCGACGTAGCTAAGAAGTTCGGTGCCTTCCTCCTCTCGGCTCAAGATCCCACAGACGGCTCTTGGAAACGCGCGTACTCGCTTTCGGGAAAGCCACTGACTGAGCCCGACTTCTGGTTTGGCCAGACCTACTACCAGCAGCGCTCCAGCTCCGCAACCGTCATCCCGTTCCTGCTCCACCTGGGCAAGATTACAGGAGACACCGCGTATCGTACAGCAGCCATCCGTGCCGGCCACTTCATCCGCGAGCACTTCGTCGACAAGGTGCGGCACAACGGCGGCATCCATGACTCCATCTACGCCAAGCCCCAACTGATCGATCACGAGTCTATCTATTTCTGCTGCCGCGCCCTACTGGCGTTATACAAGTCCATCGGCGGCGCATATTTTCTTGAGGGTGCCGTCCGTGCCGCGAAGTTGAGCGCCACGTGGATCTTGCTGTGGGACATTCCCCTCGATAAGAACTCGACCTTGGCAAAATTGAAGTTCCGCACGACCGGTTGGGCCGGTTGCGACACCCCTGGAGCTGGATATTTCCATCCTATGGGCCTCATCGCCGTACCGGACCTAGTCGAGATCAGCCAGCTTACCGGCGATGTTCTCTTCCTCGACATTGCCGAGTTGGCACTCATGGCATGCAATGAGAATGTTGGACCCCGCTGGGGCTATGCCATGGAGGGTTTACAAGAGGAAGGAGTGTTGTTGGCGCCGTGGTTTGAAGACGACCCAATCTTTGCGGAGGATAAGGGGTTCGGCGGCAGGTGGAAGGGCGAGGGCAATAAGACTTGTTTGCCGTGGATCAGTGCTGTGACTGTGTGGGCTGGCCAGGAGATGAGCAGGCGGTTTGGGACACAGGACTTCAACGCCTTGAGGAAGAAGATGGGCACGAATGGCACTTAAAAGTAGGGGTTCTAGATACTTGAAAGTATGTGAGTATCACCAATAAGATTAGCAAGTCAGCGTGGAGGGCATTGAAATCAAGATATTCATCACGGCATTACATCCTGAGTTGTATCTGTTGAGAAAGGGTCTGTAAGACGAAGGAGACATGGAACACCTGGGTATAAGGTTCCAAGTTCAACTTAAGAAGCTTGTCTATTTTTGGATTTTTTTTATGGGTTCTTAAGGGGTATTTATATTAAGTTATTCCCTTAAGAACCAACGTATATAGAACAATTTTCCTTCACCGTAGGTTGGTGATCCAAACAAGAACGCAACTAAAACATTAGAGAAATAGGAAGGAGCCTATATAACTGCATATTCATATTCGGACCGGGCCGGTTCAGTTCTGTAGCTTCATGCAGGTCGGTAGTTTTGATAGAAAGGGATGCCGAAACGTTCGAATGCCTTTCAGATAGGGCAACAACGGCATCATTCTTCAACAGTATCATCACAGTCCGGTCAACTGCTCTGTACTTAATCCCCAATCGTCCGTCAACTCTCCTATGATATATGTCCACGGCCAGCCATGCTCTTCTTCCGTTTCGCGGACGAGTCTTAAGAGCGCCATCTGACAGAGCGGGTCTTTGATCCAAGGACCACCTGAGACTAGCTATTAGATCCACTTGGGTCCGGTCCAGCCAGGTGACTTACTTGCACAAAGAGCGTGGCATGCGGTAAAGCGAACATGCGCTTCATTCGAAGAAAGCGCTGCACCAAATAAGACGCTTGCATAGTGATCGAATTGTGCCTGGCTTCGCTTCAGCATGGGATCCGCATGTTTGGCCGATGAAGCATTACCTGCAGTCTTCGGAGACCTCTTCCGTATCCCAGTCCCATCCTGAACCTTCCCGGATCGTAAGTGATCAACAGTATTTGCGCCATTGCGATGTGTTGCATTGCGCAAGCTTTACGTGGCGATCAGCAACTTTGACCACCTTGTCAAGCGCAATTGGTTGACTCACCATGCCAGGAGTGTGTATATAAGATTGTCGGAAACGGTGATCCCCCTACCGGATCCGCTTCCGCATAGAACAACGGCGAAAAGCCGTCCGGTTTCATATTCTCCCAGTCCTCGAGCCGAGCCCGCAATGACTTGTATTCTTCCGCACTCTTCTTGTTATCCGAATAGCAGTACTGAACGGTTTCTGCAAGAAGCCATATGGCTTTACGAGTCCAACTCCGCTCTGGCGGTGAACTTTCGGCTTGCCAGACCTGCTGGAGCTTGTCGTTGAAAAACTGGAAGTTGATCCTGAGAGGACTCTGGTCGCATAGTGAGTACTGCATATCCTGGCCTACAAAGACCCAGAAAGATGCTTCTGTCAGGTTGCCAGAAACGGCGCAGTCAACCCAACTATTGACAAAGGCTGAACTTCCGCGAAGATGGCGTTGGAAGTCGTCGGAGGGTTTCTTACCTGTTCTTTTAAGTCAGCATGGCAACGACATACCACAGCAGAGATCTATCGGTTGACGTACAGCACATCTGCTCGAACAAACGGAGGATGACTGTCGAGGCAAGTAATATGTCGAGGTCCTGGCGGTGGTCGAGAGGGTTGAGCATAGGAATTAGAATAGCGACACACCGCTCGTGATAGGATTCTGCCAACTCCTCTGTGAACGTATGCGCAGTGCGTGCTAGATGGAGTGCTGAGATTGACAAACAAGCGTAGAGTAAGAGGGACGAAGAGGATGCTCGCGACACGACATCTGTGGCAAAGTGTCTTTCATCATCGCACACGTCAAGCTGCAGCGAATCGTCAGCGTCCGAGTTGAATCTTGTAGAGGGCAGAATCTACCCAGTGTGCTATGACACTCGCAAAGTGGCGAAACAGACGTGCTTCTTCCAGGTCACTCAGAAACGCACGGTCCGTAAGGGGCTTATACCGACTATCTCTCCGCGAGTTGGGAGTACTGCCAGCAGGCGACAAAGCGCTAAAGCTCGCGATCGAAGCTTGTCTGATTGAGCAGGCTGATCCGTCCAATGGGCTCGGTAAGCCTGTTGCAGACTGGCCCAGCAGGTCTCGGGGCTCAACAAGGTAGTCTGGTCCGATTTCCATCACCGCCGATACTGTGTTTTCTTCGAGTATGCTGATATGGCCATCTGATGCTGCGGATGGCGTTGTCTCCTTTTCAATTTCCCGATATGAGGAAGCAACGTCGTCTGTCACATCTCGAAACGTGACTGCTCCACCTTAGCCAACGTACAGGTTCTTCTCCGGATTCTTACCTTACATACCATGGTCAGGTACGGCAATCCACACCTGATTTGTGCTGAAGAGGAAGTCTTTGCTTCCATCGCCCGACGGGCCATTTGATAAGCGGGACGCCTTCTGCGCACGGTTGAACGAAATGCGCCGTGGTACCCGCGATGCTGGGACACACTCTCGTTTTGATCTCCGGCACTGGAAACACGTGGGCAACTGTTTACTGCCTGCACAATGTTGGCTATGGCCTCATATGGAGGTGTAGAGGAACGTACATTTGATATGGCGCTCTCTGCAGGTGACACTGAGACAGAGGTATTAGATATGGGCGCCATCTGGACAGTTTCGCAGCATCTCAATACGCACCAGCCTTTCATGGTTCGACAATTTGCCCGAAATGAGGTCCCGATGCGGTATCCTCGCAGACACAGTTACCAGGGCACAGTTACCAGGGCACAGCTGCTCGTCTGTTGCGATGCTGTTCTTCCAAAGCCCGATTCATACAATAGGCCTGTAGTGTGACGTGTGCAGTCTGTAGTGTCGATGCCTCCTACCAACTTGCAGGAAGCTGACGGCACCCTGTCACATGACATCCCCTCTCTAGCACAGGGCAACAAAGAATGAACATATCAGATTGGTCATCTGATCACCATACACTAGGCCCAAGGGTCGCCGTTGGGGTCAAAAGCGCGGACATATTCCGGGTCGACTCCACGTTCCGGGGGGGCGGAGTCAACAATCGCAATTTTAGCGGGAGAGAGCCAAATTCGAATTCTGATGCACACGTGTGACATTACCTAACTACCCTATGTACCATTCATTCACATTCTGACCATGCTCTAATTCACAGTCCCCAGTACGGCTCCCGCTGGTGGAATGGACGGCTGCACTTTGCCCTCGAATGGAAAGTTATTCGGACTCTTGTAATCCTCTCCTGCCGTTCCCGTCACGGCCTCGAGACCTGACAACTCCAAATGATCCACGTCGCCCTTCACGAAATGAGCTGGGAAGCTGATCAAGCCCTCCTTTGACCATTCTTCCAGAGTGGGTTGCAGCTCCTCGGGAAGTGTGAGTGCCAACCTGTTGCCGTACCATTTCGCGAAGAGCATTTCCGAGAGCATGACGCGCGGCACGTCTGTGGTGTTTGCAATGCCAGAGTGCCAGGTGCGCGGATCGCGAATGACAATGCTACCCTTTGGCAAGAGGGTGCGGATTGGGGGCACGACCTTTGCGCGAGCTTCCAGCAGCTCCGTCTTGATATACGGCTCGTTCGGCGCAACATGTTCGTTGATGCTCGCGTTCTTATGCGTTCCCAGCCAGACCTCGGTCGCGCCATTCTCTTCTGTTGAGTCGCATAGTATCGTGTTGATGGTGTAGCAAAATGGCATCTCGGGAAAGGGAAAGTCCATGTCCGAATGGACTTGTTGGCGGGCGGTGCCCTTCAGGGCGACATTAGAGCGGATAAAGCGCACTTCGGGCGCAGGGCCGAGGACGTATTTCAGGACGTGCAGGCAAAAGGGGTTGGCGTAGATGTCTTTGAAGAAGAGATCCTTGTTGAGAGGGGGCGACAGGGATACATTGCCGGTCTCGCGGCCTTGGATGTGCCAGAGAGCGTCTTTGGACTTGAGGTAGTCGGCGTCCGCGCACATCTGGCGGTTCACCGCGTCTTCATGCTCAATGTTGATGGCGTTGCCGAGGGCGACGATGCCGTCACGGTGGAGGGCCTCGAGGGCTTTGAAGACTGTCTCGTCGGTTGGGACGCCGGCTTTCCTCTCATCCTCGCTGATGTCAATTATGGTGACATTAGGACGAGGTATGTCAGAAGAGTTGGGAACAGGAATGAACGCCATCTTGAAAGATTCACAGGGTGAAGTGTCTGATGTTGGAGAGCAGAAGTAACGCTTTATGAAAGACAAGTACAGCGACGATGGTTCGTTCGGCATGCTACAATCGTTCTATATGCTTACACCTTGGTCCTGGCGGAACCTACCACGCATAAGGTAACTATTCCCCGTGGCCATAACCCTCTTTTCTCCCGCAGCGTGGAAACTGCCACTTTGCCTACCTCTAGGTCTTCGACCTGCTTTGGGGGCTGAATTATCGAGTGACCAAACAGATGTCGGTGGATAGTCATCGTTGGAACACGTCTAAGTGGACACCGGACCACCCATCTCCAGTTCTCCATGGGGAATGCGGGGAGAGGGGTGCGACGGGCGCATGATGAACGGTGTCGCCCAGACCGGCGTCTTGTGAAAGGAGCCCCAAAAAGGGGATCCTCATCAACGCACCGTTTCACAAAACCGTGCGAGATGACCGACCGCGTGATATATTGAGCTAGAGTCCCGACAATTGGTAGAGTGGAGGGAATTCACATGTTGCCATCGGGATGTATAGCCATTTATAGACGGAGGTCGGCGTGCGCATCGGGCAAGTCGGGCGCGATACCCAGGCAATAAGGGATTCCCTGTAGTAGGGTTTGATAGTGGAAAGCTTGATCGTATCGCACTATTGGCAAGTGCATTCTTAGTGTTCTGGAACCTATCCTTGAAATGATGATGCCTTAAGATGAGAGAGATGTGGATAAATTACCCTGACATATTGTAAACCAGTAGTGGAGCAGATAATTAAAACAGTAGGTGTCGGCAATATCATACGAATAGGATGATCCATACCGAAGGATTAGTAATTAGACTAGCCATAAATAGCTTCATTTTAGAGGTAATACAATGCAGAGTTTTCATCATCTCTAATTAGCTAGGTACAATATAGGAATACCACGGAGTTCAACAGGGGGACGCTGCCTGAGGCAGAAACACACTGCAGCAGGGCGTTGACAGAAGTTTCGTTCAACTAGGGAGAAGAAAGAAGAAAAATTAAAATAGAGGGGAATTAGATACTCTTTGGTGATCCCATGACCTATTACCTAAAACCCGACCTCGACCTCGTCCATGTCTTGGTTATTTCTTCTGCTTTCTTCTCTTCCTTTATTCGCCAACCCTAGATCCCTGGATCCCTCAGCTTTCTTCGTTCATATCTTTTAAGTCTAAGAAAATGAACTCCCTTATTTTCTTTCATTTCCTATGTTCGCCACTAAGCTTAGCAATTCGAGTATCAAAGAATGAATCCGGCAAATAATTTTCAATGTAACCCTTGGCCGCCGCCACCAAGAAGAACTCGCCAAAAGTAGTTTAGCCCTTAATCTATTAAGAGCTTAGATTTTCTCGAATAAAGGTCTAGTCCTCGGGGTGGCACAATTATCCCAAAGGAAAGAAATCGTATAACTATAGAACTCTTCGACTCCCTAGGAGCGAGTCGAAATTACCACTTGTTCTTTCGTGTAGCTTAGCCGAAAATTCTTCCTTATATCACCACAAAACATAAAAATGGGCGAAAGGGAGGAAATCGAGGAGCTCCTCTTTGGATATCGAGACTCTAAGGAAGGGTTGAGCGATTTCGATATCTATGTTAGAGGCACAGACTCTGAGGGTATGTTAGGGTTGGTGGATGGGGCTGTCAAGGATCGAACCACAAGTGGAATGCTAGTCAATTTAGCTAGGGCCACTGGATGTAGACCTGCGGGTTATACTGCATAGGTCCTAGACGAAGCGGGTGTCCCGAATTTCTTTGGGGTCACTGGGCCGCTTCTATAATGGGAGACTGTGTTCCTCGATCGGTAAGTGATTTCTGTTGAATTCTAGATTACTCTATTTTAGAGAGTGGAATTATAATAAGCTAACTACTTTAGTCTATCGACTTTGTGATCCCTGATGCGTTAATGAATCTGGCTATTGCTACGCTGACTTCGGCGGGATACTCTCTCTATGTAAAGCAGAATTGCTTTTGGAATACTCTTCTATATACATAGCCACCGGCAACAGTCCATTTTGACAAGGTGAAGGATTCTCGGCTCTAGGGACCCCTCTGGCTGTACACAAAGTCTAGTGTCCTTTGGTGGCTACCGGATCCTACACTATCTCTACCGACCTTAGAAGACGATTATTATATGCTTACGAATGATCAACGGCTTCCCCCAAGGATATAGCCTCATTTAGGTCTAGATGGTCCGTGGCTAGATATCTATCCAGTCCGAATCGTTAAGCCAGTTCTCTTTACAGAGGCCCTGATTCTTCTCTGTTGTCGGGACTATAATCATGTGAATAACTTCGAAGAGTACTAGCGCGAGCTGCTTGGGGCTATGAATGAAGAAAATCCCGATCCAAATACCTATCTGCGAAAACGCCTATGTCTGAAGCTGCAAAAGTGCTGGAACGTTTTGAAAAACGGGACGGAAATTCGAATTGACGCGCAAATACGTCAACTTCGCGAAGAGTTGATCGAAAATCTTCCAGCTACGCCATACTATTATGGGTTCCTTACAAAGGAGAGAGCTTTGATACAAGGCTCACGGTTTTCCTAAACATTACGTATGGAGATTGATATAGATTCTTACTCGTTACGTTTCAGCTTTTTGGCCGTACCTTCTTTCCGGTTTGTTTCATCTAGTGACCAGGTTCAATTTTATTTATTTTGATTTCATTGAATTTTAGTCTATTTTATTTTGCTCTCTTTGTCTTTCAAAACTCATGACTTAGCATACAGATAATATTCCAACTACTATAGACAAGATAGGCTATTCAGCAGCCCTTGTCCCTATGATCCAATGTCTACGCCGGTGAGGAGATATCGGTCTTGTTCTAGCACAACTACAGATTTCCATGATGCATCACTTGTGATGTACTTGTATCGTTCCGCGGAAAGCGTATGGCCAGCCGTCAAGACTTTCAGCAGAAGATTCTGTACTATAGCGTATGTTCTGAAATATCAACCCATCTCCGAGTTGCTGCCCAAACGCAACCAAGATCCAGACATGGGCATCATGATTCTTGGAAGCCTCTATTTCGTGTACTGTATCCGACCAATTGGAGATATCAATGACTCTGTATTGTATTACCCCTTATTTCGGAGCTTTTTATGGACAGTCTAAATACATATTCAATGCATCGGATCTATAGTTAAGTTAGAATCTCCGGTTTTCTTGCAGTATTCGTAAGATATTGCCGACAATGATCCCGTAGACTACGTGTTCCAACAAGCACGAGAGCTGTCAAGCCTCCCGCCATCCCTGCCCTGGAGTCTTCCCGTATCCCAGATTCAAGCAACCTCTTCCACGTGCTTCGACTGCAGGCCCTTCTCGCCCACAAGGTGCGTCTCTGACGTTGACCTATCAAGTCCGGCATGATAGTCGGTCAGCCCGACACGTCTGTTGATCTCGGCGATGCGTGCCGCTTGCGTACTCGCCAGCTGGTCCTTGAACAACAGATCCATTTCTTCCACCGTCTTGCCCGCCGTCTCCGGAATCACAAACTTGGCCCAACAGAAGCACCCTACGCAGCTCGCGGCAAACACGATAAACGTGCCGAACTTGATCTTACTCAACATGGCTGGTGTCGCAAACGCCACGGCGAAATTGCACAGCCAATTGACGCCGAAGATCATGCCCATGGCTTGCGAGCGGTGCTGGCTGGGGAACATCTCGGAGGAGATGACATTGCAGTTGATCGCCGTGATACCGTAGCCGATCATGTAGATGTAGACAAAGGCAGCGCCGGCGTAGCCTGCCGATGGATACAGGTCGAAGGTATTGCCGTACTTGCCGATTATGGCGGCGACAACAATGTGCCCGGTGGTCATGATCACGGTGCCCAACATCATCATGTTGCGGCGGCCGAACTTGTCAAGGTTGACAGCGGCGATCTGTTCCGCGTGAGCTTGCGTCAAAAAGGCAAGATACGGACGCAGAGGTACTTACCGCTGTGGAGAGCCAAAACATGATCCCGACGAGTCCGGTGGCGAGGAGAGCGGTGGTATTGCCGTCAAGGCCGAGGTTGGAGAAGATGCTGGGAGCATAGTAGAGGATAGCATTGATACCAGCCTGTACAGTCATATCAGCTCAGGATATTGGGGGCATGGGACGGAAAGCCATACCCATTGATTGAATATCATAAAAGCACAGCAGATCCAGAGACGTTTGAACAGACCGCGGTGAGTGAAGAACTCCTTGAACGTCTCCCACTGCTGTACGAAGCGGTTGCTGCCAGGCGCTTTCCCTTCCATAACTTCACGCTCGTAGACCATGGCTGCCTTCATCTCGAGGTACTCGACTTGGATGATGGGATGGTCTCTGGGGAGTTGGCGGAAGCTGGGTCATGTCAGTGCTGTAATCGGTCTTTTCGGATAATCAACGTACGCCATAAGAACCTTGATGGCTTCCTCTCCACGGTCCTGCATCATGAGCCAGCGAGGAGAGTAGGGGGCGAGGTAGACTGCAACGCCAAACATCATGCCGAAGACAATCTGAAGTCCGAGTGGCACTCTCCACGAGATGGCAGACTGTCCATTGCAGCCCCCTGGTCTGTACATGGAGTCAGTGTGTGGTGCATGAATGTGGTCAAGCTCAGCATCGCTTACGGAACGTCGGTGTAGGCGTTGAAAGTGCCACCCGGACCAGTGTATGGCACGTCAGGGGCACAGCGGATGCCACCAACGTAGTGGAAGCCGTAGGTGACGAAGAAGGCGAGTGCGAGACCAAAGGTCATGAAGAACATGTAGACAGCAATAAGCGTGCCACGGATTTCAGAAGGAGCAATCTCGCAGTTGTAGATGGCCTGGGAGAAGGATTAGTCGTCGCGATCTCCGAGGATGGCTAGAGGATGGACCATACCACGACGTTGGCGAGAATACCGACCGCGATGCCCGTGATGAAACGTCCACCAACGAACATGGAAACATTCTGAGCGCCCGTCAAGAGGCCCGATCCGAGGGTGAAGATGGCCAAAGACAGAATCAAACACCATCTGCGACTCATCAAGTCGGCAAGGGGACCACTGATGATGGAGCCCACGAGACCGGCGAACTCCATAGATGCGACGACCCATCCTTTGTAGCCATTGTCCATAAAGATCTTGGGGAACTTGGCGGCGAAGTTCTCGTTGGTGAGAATGTTGGACAAGACTCCCTGAAATAGTCAGCTGTCGCATCCCATCACAACCTCGGATTGCATTTACAGAAGGGTATCCGTAGAGCAGACCACCAAAGCCAATAGAGATGGCGACAGTGGTGGCATATCGATTCGTCATCAAGCCCTTCAAACCACTCGGACTGTTCTCTGTGAGTTCCTGCATCTTACTCTTACTCTTCTTGCCATGCTCTCCCTCCAGACCGCCGAGTTTCTCGTCGATGGTCGACATGATTGCAATGTTGGATAATGTTCCAACGAAAGAAAGGTTGGGGTTCCCAAGAGGAGTAATGAAGGAGGAGTCAACTCGACTACAGAGGTTGGTCAGAGCAAGACCAGATGCAGGTCGATCCCATGGTTATAATATATGTCTTGAAAGACGACTGGGTTAGAGCAAGAGCGTAAGGTATACAGGCAGTTGTACCGTTGTCCCGGTTTTGGGTAATTGTTGCCTACCCCACGGGGTTGAAGTATGGAGAAAATGTGGGGGAAAGATAGTGTGGCGTTAGCTTTGTTCTGCAAACTACGCAAGTGAACAGGGCCTAATGGAAAATCAGGTCTATTTTTTTTTTCTAGATCCTACCGGAAAATTTGGAGGGTTAGGAATTCCTCGCTGTCAACATTCCTATTCGGACCAGACAGCCGTCGCAGGGTACTATGAGTACCTCGCTATTCACTTTCCCTATTCGGACAAGCTTGCGCACTCGCTAGATCACATCGGGCGATTCATGCTTGCACAACTCGCTTTAGGAGTTGGCGAGAAGGTCTATGGTCTCGGGGAACAATTCACGGAATTCATCAAGAACGGCCAGCGGGTCCGCATTTTCAATGAGAATGGCGGTACCAGCTCCGAGCAGGCGTACAAGACCGTGCCCTTCTATCTCACGAACCGTGGATACGGTGGTTTTGTTGATCATAGCGAGCTGGTGGATTTTGAAGTCGGGAGCGAGCGCAGTGCACGCTGCCAGTTCAGTGTCGAGGGTCAAAGGTTGAAATTCTATATCATCAACGGACCGAGTCCGAAGGATATCTTCGCGAGATACACGACCTTGACGGGAAGGCCTCCGTTACCACCGGCGTGGAGTTTCGGGCTGTGGTTGTCGACCAGCTTTACCACGGACTGGACTCTTGACCAAGATGGAACAAGTGCACTGTCCCGTTCATGTTCTCCACATCGTAAGTCAGGGTGCATCCGAGACTTTCCGTCGCCTTTCTAATCATCTCTAAGGACTCCTTCTGGATGCGTCGCTTCCGTTTCTGCGACTTTACCTTCAATCCGGCCATCTGCGCCTCCCCCAAGAAGATGATCGCCGACCTGAAATCCCGCTTCAATGTGCACGTCTGCGTCTGGATCAACGCCTATATCGCCCAAGAGTCGCCCCTCTTCGCAGAGGCCGCTTCTGCAGGCTATCTCATCCGCCGCCGGTCCGGCGACGTTTGGCAGTGGGACTATTGGCAACCAGGTATGGGCATCGTCGACTTTACCAACCCGGCCGCTTGTGCCTGGTACGCCTCGCACCTCCACGCCCTGGTTGACCTGGGTATCGACTCCTTCAAGGCCGACTTCGGAGAGGATGTGCCCTGGGTAGATGCTGTGTTTCACGACGGTTCCGACCCCAAGAAGATGCATTCCTACTTTGCGACGCTGTACAATCGGACCGTCTTCGGAGTCTTGAAGGAAAGGTTCGGCGAGGGGAAAGCATGCGTTTTTGCCCGCTCCGCCACCGCTGGGGGCCAGACTCTTCCCGTCCACTGGTCTGGCGATAGCGAGTCCACCCCGGTTGCTATGGCCGAAACGCTGCGCGGCGGTCTCTCGCTCGCGACCTCGGGCTTCGGCTACTGGTCTCACGACATTGGCGGGTTCGAAGGTCTTCCGCCTGCGGACTTGTACAAGCGCTGGGTCGCCTTCGGCCTGCTCTCCACCCATTCCCGCCTACATGGCTCGGAGACGTATCGAGTGCCGTGGCATTACGACGAAGAGGCGAGCGCGGTGTTGGGCGCCTTTACATGATTGAAATGTCGCTTGATGCCCTACTTGTACGCGATGGCGGTCGATAATGCGAAGAGCGGTGTGCCGATACTGCGGCCTACGTTCGTTGACTTTGAGCAGGACCCAGTGGCGTGGTTCTTGGACAGGCAGTATCTTTTAGGCGGAGATCTTTTGGTGGCACCGGTGTTTGAAGAGAGTGGCAAGGTCCAATATTATCTCCCGAAAGGGCGGTGGACGCGGTGGTTCGATACCGAGGATGGAGGGACGGCAGGAGAAACTGTGCAAGGGCCGATCTGGTTGTCGGAAAGATACGGTTTCATGGGCCTGCCGCTTTTCGTAAAAGAAGGGGCCATACTGGTTCTGGGAAAAGAAGGGGAAAGCAGGGTGGAGTATGATTAGCAGGGTGGAGTATGATTACCTGGCTGAGCTAGAGATTCGATTGTACCATGTAGGGGACAAGGCGGAGCGAATACTGGTGGATGTAGAGGGGAAAGAGATGGGAAGGATAACTGTTGACAGGGGAAAGATTGAGGTACCAGAGGTGGTAAAGTCGTGTACGGTGGTAGATCAGGACGGCAAGATATGGTTAAGTAGGTAGGGGACTCGTGTTATGAGATACTGTGTGCCGCTAGCTAGGAATTTAACTAGAGTAATTATATAAACCCGCTTGGCCGCCCAGGTGAGTTTAGGGTAAGAGCCGATTTAGTGTCGACACGGGCGAGAAAGGTGAGTGCACAAATAGACAGCCCTGGAGGATGAGAAGCTGGCGAGTCATGCTCGGTTGTGAGGTCGACCGAGATCTCATTCATTGGAAGTTACTGGCAGACGGTGGCGCAGGTGGTTTCGAAGGAGACGCAGGCGATTCTAGATGAGTTGGATCGGATGGATGATGGGGCTGTGAGGGAGTGGGCGAAGGGGGTGGGATCATTGGGGGGTCGTTGGGCTTTGCGAGAGGGTGCTGGTAGGCGGATCACTTTGGGGCTTGTAGAGAATGGGGGTAGATTCTGATTTATAAAGTAGTACTTTATACCGGGTTGTACAGTTGGGACTACGGCACTGTGTTGTGTTATATATCAATCCAAATGAGCAAAAACTATACGCAGAAGATGTATATGGGCCATGGGCCGGGCTCTTAGTACGCTAATAGGGTTTGAAATGTATATATCATCACCACTCAGTCCGAATCCGAATCTGTATCCGAATCTTCTCCATCTGAATCTTCTCCATCTCCTCCATCCGAATTACCTCCATCTGAATGAGACTCGACTGCAAGCTTCGATGTTCGATGTTCTCGTCCTTCATCCTGTTCTCGTCCTTCATCCTGTTCTCGTCTTTCAACCTGTTCTCGTCTTTTAACCTGTTCTCGTCCTTTAACCTGTTCTCGTCTTTTAACCTGCTCTTGTCTTTCAACCTGTACTTTGTGTTGTGAATGGAAGTCCTGTGTCCATTTATTTGGGATCCTTTTATCCGTCAATTTGTATCTGTCTTTGGTAGGGAGTCTAGGGAGTCCCGATTGATGAGCAGGGAACTTCTTTTTAGTGCTCGTATCAGATTGTCCGATAATTGTGTCAGTCTGCGCCGAATGATGATTAAAAACCCCGAGGCCCGGCAAAGAATGCTCCGGTCGAAGGGAGATCGCATGGTGTGAGTTGGGTCGTGTATGTTGATACGATTGCGGTTGTCGATTGACCAATGTCGCCGTGCAGGTGGACACAACGCTCGATAGTAATAAAGAAGCAAAATATGCGGCAGAGATTGTAGCTGATGGCCAGGAATTAGAGGATTCATCGCTTTTGGCCTTGTCTGCCTTTTGCTTCAGAACTTTATCCTTGAGGAACTTTTTGAGCTCCTCAATTGTTTGCTCCTGATCCTTCATAGTAGCTTCTAGGCTTCCTACCTGGTCCTCTAGAAGGCTGGCAAGTCGACCAACATCATGAGGGCTATCTTGCGGAGACTCAACCGACTTAGTCCCTAGCGAAGTTTGCAGGGTCGACATTAACCCACCCAGCTGGGTTCGCAGAGTTTTGATAATTTCTAGCTGCTCATCCTGCTTGACATTGTGCTCATCGGCGGTGCGCTTGAGGACGGAAATCTGCTTATCCAGCTCGGCAGGGATGTCAGCTAGCCGTATGGCTTCGACAAGCTGTGCGCATTGGTCCGGGCCAAGGGCCTGATTAGACAGCTTCCGAAGTGATTCACCTGGGTTGCGTCATTAGCACAATTGTTTCCGGTAAGACCAACAATGTTTCGTACACCAAATGCAGTATCAGAAGCGAGTTTACCGCCGCCAGAGGCTCCTGAATCTCTCGTCTTAGCTTCTCCACTTTGCCTGATAGGTCATTCAACGTGAACTGAATCACTTTTGGGATTTTGCGAAAATTGGGCTTGGCAGACTTGTTTGCTGCCTGAGCAAGTGCGCGGTCGTACTTTTCAAGGAAGGATTTGAATTCATTCCACGGTGTTTGAATATTATCGAGTAGCTTTGAGATATCGTCCGACAGATCACTAGGGGAGCTGCTCCTTATGTGCCGCTCAAGATGCTCCAAAGTTGCCTTGAAGCCCTGAAGAAACGACACTTGCTTGGCATATTTTGACGATGCACCTCCGGCTTCTTTGAAAGCGTCGATTACCCGGACGAGGATTTGTGCTCCAGCAATAAAGTCGCCAACTGAGAACCCAAAGCCAGGTGCGGCCATCGTGAAGGTCTGGAGAGGGTTTCGATGTTGTTTGGCTTGGTTAAACTAAGGGGCTGCTCAAAATAACCACACAGTTTTCTTACGGCTGACCCCCACATGACCCATGTCGGGCAACGAGCCCGGGGGAAGGCGAGGCAGATAGACCATATGTGATACATCATCGAGAGTATCCCAGCTATGTGTTCCTTCCACGTCTACACGTCGGTGAAACGCCGCGATGGAGACGATCCTGGATGGCATCCCCACATCTGTCAATGGGTCTACTGTGCCGTATCTCCGGTTAACACCGAATGCCCAGGGAGACGTAGAATAGATCTCGGAATTTATCTCGACTCGAAGGAGTACCATTGTGCTTTGCCTGATGGGCTGAACGAATTTTGTATTTCTTTGTTACTATGATCCTCAGCAAATAAGTACTGTCCTGCCATCTCGTAACCTCTTGATTTATGGTGCGATAATCGTCAGCGGCTTATATCTCCATAGTCCGAGCAAGATGCTTCCATAGTGAGCACTTCCCGACCTGCCAATCCGGAACCTTTTCCATCGCTGTGCTATTAGTCTGCAGCCGAAGCTGACGACCCCGGAAATTTCCCCATGGTTTCCATGTCGGCGAACCGGGTTCTTTATACGTGTTCGGATTTAGGCTCCGCATAAAGCTCACCCAGTACCCCATGGTTACGGGCACAATAGGCGCGTTGGTTGTGAGGTAAGACGGCGGGAACCAGCCTGCTTGTCCCGGTCCAAAAATAGCGCTTGTCTCAAACGTATGGGGGACCCCGTAGCCAAGGGCTATAAAGTACGGATCAAGCACGTTATACCGGTAACTCCACACCCGCTCCCGGCTAAGGAACCGCGCCACCGCCCCTGCTATATCATTTGCAGGGCAGGTAAAGGTAGCGTCACCATACGCGGCGGAAGCGCTGGGGAAGAATGCTGCGTGATTGGGGACGGGGTCCATTAGCGTGTAGTGCTGATTGATGTCTTCTAACTGTGCGTTTGTGAGATGGGGGTAGTTGGTGTGGAGGAAGGAAGAGACTTGAGAGGCGTTTGACGCGTTAGATGCAAAGTACGAGCCCTCGTTTGTGGTGTGGCCCACAATGATGGGTACAGCTGCGAAGCGGCCAGCTGCGAAGGCGGTATATAGCTGGTCACGGATGAGTTTGCCATCGATGGTCGGTAGCCAGTACCAAAGTGGTGGGGGGTCGCTGGGTTTAGACCCGGGAAAGTTGGAGCCGTAGCTTGCTGCCTGGAGAGCAGAAGTGTTCATCTCTCGCAGACAGCTTACGGACGAGCAGCCAGTTAAGCCCAGCAGCCGCTGATATTGAAATTCCATGTCTGGGACAGTTCGTAGCGTGGGCCAAAAGGGACTCTCAAGAACCGCTCCAACGAAGAGTTTATCTTTTGCTTTGCCTCCGTATGCCGTGAGGTGATGGGATATGGAGCCACCACCAGCTGACGCGCCTTGTATAACAACATGGCCTGGGTCACCACCAAACTAATAAAACGAAAATGGTCAGTTGTCTACAAAGGCTATGTTTAGTAAATGTCTGCAAACACACCTTGCTAATATGCTTCTGCACCCAGAGAAGTAACAGGCGTTGGTCCAGGAGGCCAACATTTAAGTCTCCATCCTGCCTGACCGTTTCACTGGCAAGGAAACCAAGAACACCAACGCGGTAGTTAAAGTTGACTAATACAATGTTGCCGCCCGAGGATCGAATGATCTCCGTGCCATTGTAGTTGGGATTCGAATTAGTTGCGTACCCACCGCCTTGGATATATACCAACACGGGGAGCTTGGAGGCAGGCGTAGCGTTTGAGGGCTTGAACACGTTGACAAATAGACAGTCCTCATCGATGCCTGGACCTGGTGGCTCCCCCGTGCCGACACAGATAGGACCAAACTATAGGTAGTCAGGTCGAGTTAGTCCACGCTTCGATATTTTCAAGGGCAATAGGTCTTGGACTGTGACCGACCTGGGATGCATCTTGTTCTTCAACCTTACGCTCGGGCTGCCGTGGAGCTCTAAACCTGAGATCGCCGAGTGGGGCCTGGGCATACCGCATGCCTAAGAACTGATCCACGCTCGCTTCGAGTCTTACACCACGGTATATTGAGTATCCAAGGTCAACTCTCGGAGAGTTGGGCTCAATGTCTATGCTGGAAAGTGGCATGGCTAGACCACTGGCTAGAGCAGCCAGATAAAGGCCCCCCGTGAGGAGCTTGAGTAGCAGCATTTCGTCGTCTCGGATGAGTGGAGCACAGAGTTGCGAAGAGGATCGTGTAGTGGAGTATTTCACGTATTAAAGTGCATTTGTTCCAAGTAGCCGCCAAACTTCTCGACGCTCTTATAGAGACGAGATTGCCCCGCAAAACCAGCGCATCTTTAGGGTCTAAATCCACAGCACATCAATTTGCCGTCGGGATACATTTAGGATATATTCGGCGCCCGCATAAACCGATGACCTATCCCTTTGGTTCTCCTTGCAGCAGGTGTAAACTTTAATTGGGAGAGCGCAGACATTGTCTATTCGGATCCGGCTAGAACCATGTCACGGATGAGGTGAGGTTAACAATCTATTCTAAATCGGCCGCATCGGACAAAGCGTGCGGCGATATATTCGCTAGAATGTGTCGGATCACCAGTGGACTTCCGACACATGTAGATCACACCAAAACCTGTGGGTAAAGTCCCCTCAGTAGAGAAGCATTGCGACTATTGAGTAACCATTGAGTTAGTAGAAATGCAGCCTGCTGATTACCCCACCGGGGTATTGAGATGGACGAAGATCCTGCCATTCCTGCAGAACCCCTCCCGAAGACGCTTGGCGCTCACCAACGCTTGCCAAGACCGTCGAGGGTGGAGAGAACCTCGATGAGCTATACGAATACGCGCCGCCTGTGTGGGCACTGAATAACAGAACACCCAATTGAGGAAGAAGAAAGGATGTCGGAGAACGGGGTCTGATCTTGCCTAGTGCTTACT
>ERZ1673737.1029-NODE-1029-length-30092-cov-4.304891_pt1 | contig 30092 bp, 24 predicted proteins | sample MGYA00580211_ERZ1673737 | MGnify/ENA primary metagenome ERZ1673737 (study PRJEB41218, sample SAMN15661789) | gut metagenome | host: Homo sapiens | place: Canada: London | collected 2015-08-20/2019-03-30 | study: EMG produced TPA metagenomics assembly of... | reverse complement strand
AGTAGAGTCCAAGATATAGTTGGAACTAAAAAAATAAGGTAAACAAATTCTAGACCCGTTCATGGCAGAACCACCCTCACCGCCTGGGCTAGGCCCGATCAGGCCTGACGTCGTCTGTCGCGATGTCATGCCCTTCATTGACTCTCTGTGCTTCTCACTATTGGGCTGCTCCTTCTTCTCACCCCTTGCTCTTCTTTCTTCTTTTTCTCTTATTCACCTTGGTATATCTGTTGCACAAGGTGTTCATTTCTTTCTTCTAGGCCATTTGGTTTGTTGTTTTTGTTTGATTTCCATTTACCTGGGTATCGTTTCCTTGCTGAATCCGGGTTGGCCCTCACCAGACTCCGTTCCTTTTTCTTCAGCCGGCACCCGTCCCGATCACCTGGTCTCGAGGTAAATCTCTACCAGCAGGGAACATTTGAGCCATCTCAACCTTCGGTATCCCTTGTATTCCAACATGGCTCCTGCTCGACGTCATATCGGGTCTAGCCGCAGAAAGAGACCGGACGACGATGGCGAAGATGAGGGTTCAATGGCTGGAGATCTGGGAGACGACTCTCTGAGTGAAGGCTCGGCCGACAGTCACCAGGAGGATGAAGATGCAGATGCAGAGGGTAGTGAGGAAAGCGAGGAAGAGGTGGCCCCGTCGGTCAACGGCAAACAGGTCAACGGTCAACGGGATAAGTCGACGCGGCACAGCTCTACGTCTCCCGAGAAGCGAGGGTCCAAGACAACGGTTTCGGATACTGAGGCGATGATGAATGGATTGAAGGTTTCGGATGCCTCTGGTGATGCTGAAGTCAACTTCGACCACCTAGAGGTTAGAACACCCTCTGCCCCTCCCACCGAACCGAGGCGAGATAACTTGGCTTCAAGGAAGCGTCGTGAGAATGACAAGTATGTGAAGGAGCGTGATCAAAACCCGGCTTTCGTCCCCACCCGGGGCAGCTTCTTCCTTCACGATAAACGGTCCGCTGAAGCGGGCACAAACGGTCACCGGCCTTTCAACAAGAGCAAGTCTCGTCCATACGGTCTGATCGTGGACGGAAACTCCCGCAGGTGTGTACTTTTCTACGAACCTTGAGTGATAGCACTCACTAACGGAATTAGGCCTTCAAAGTCCGATGCCAGCGGAGGACAGTGGGCACACGACCTCCACGATACCGTGGCAGACGATCGACCTGCTGCTGCTGCACCGAAACGCCCAACGCCGTCCGTTGGACAGCCTGTTCCTACCGCCCCGAGATCCTCGCCGCCAAACCGATCCTTCTCGAGTACAACGTTGGTTGGAAATGTGCCGGTGGTTGTCTCCTTGCCTGGAATGGCCAACCCTGTTCAGTTTGTGACTGAGAAGAAACTCCACACTCGGCTGCCTCAGCATCGGCCTCCCTTGAGGCGCGACAAGCCGGTCCGGATTTCTCTCCCGAATCAGGCTCCCCGGTACATTTTCCCCTCAGTGGAGCGCTCGTTCATCTTCATTCCTCGCGCATTGCGGCCGAACCAAAGCTACCGTGGGCGTGGTCGTGGTGGTGGGTTCTACAATGGGCGCCGTCCCAGCTATTACCCCAACTCATCGTACACGCCGAGTTTGGTGAGCCGTCGGTCTTCGCTGGGTCAAGATGGGTGGCCTTCGCCCGCAGGATCCACCTACTCCAGACCCATGATCCCCACTGAGCCAAAACCCATTGTTCGCATGCCCCCGCCAAATCGCCCGCCTATGGGGCTTCCACAATTCGGGGCTCTCCCTCCTGGACCCATTGCCATGCCGCTTCCTCATCCCGCATATCGGGAAAGCCGCCCCGCCCCGATCCCCATGCATCAACCTCGTCCCCAGAAGACGGTCTCTGTGGCTGACATCGAAAGTCCGGCTACTTTTCCATTCCCAGTTAACCCTCCTCAGCCACAGCAAGAGCAGCCCTTCCATCACCAGGTTCCTGCCATGCACCCCGATGGTACAGGTCCACCTAGCCAACCCTCTGCCACCCCACTCTCTCAGATCCCGGAGCGAGCCATCCACGCTCCGCCTTTCCAACCTTACACGTACCAACAACCTGGCTTCTACCCTCCGGGCTATCCTCCGGGAGGCATGTACTACCCGAACTCGGGCCCCGACTATTACAACGGACCAGTGGGGCCTGGTGCATCTGTGCCGAATTTCCCGGGCCAGCAGGCACCCTACTCAGCGGGCGAGCAGCCATCTCAACCTGGAACAGTTGCTCATGAATCCAACGGCACTGTTTACTTCTACGATGCCAACCAGATGTACTCTGGGTCTGGCTACAGTGGACCGGCACCACCTGGGCCTGGATCTGGACCTGGTGGTGTGGTCGGCATGGGTGGGATGATGACGCCGCCCGGTACAACCTTCTACTACCCGCAACAACAGTCCGGGTACTACGGTCAATGATCGACGATATCAATTCTCTTTGACTTCAGCTTCGCTTCGGATCCCTTTTCCTTTTCTCTCACCTTTCGCATTTATTATGTTGTCATTTCCTTTGAATCTCTTGATCAACAGGGGTCATTTTCATTTTCATTTTCCACTTCCATTTTTCATTTCTCAGTTTTCATCCAGCCACATTCACTTGCATGACTTTGTTTTCTTCTATCTTAATCTTTCTGGATTTCATGGTATCTCCGATATGACTCATTGCGGCCCTTGTTAGATCTGGATTATTGATGCATTTGAGCGTTTTCCCCCTCATGTCTCCGCAACTCCTCCACAGTACCTCCAAGGTACATCCATGCTAGACTCAAGTACTTGGTCCAGCTTCTTCTTCCAATCGGGATATCGAATCTCAATTCTTCACCTATGACTTTATTTCTTTGTGTTGATCCACCACCTCGGGTTTTTGACAATAAAAGTAATTGCAAAGTCATGTACATTGTGTCTTGTAAAATCACACTGTTATCTGCTATCTGTCGCGCGATGTAGAACGATGTAGAACGCGTCTTGGATCGGCTCAAGATTGTGCTTCTGAGAGGGCAGCACAATCATTGCCTTATATGGAGGTTATAGTAGAAACCAACAGCACACACCGTGGTAACCAGGCTAGGGTCGGTTCTAGAGTGACAGTATGACCCGACGGAAACCGTTGAATGCCATTGCTGTCATACCATGAGATTCGAGCCTAGAATCAACTGCAGAGTGAACCAGATAGATCGGCATAGCAACCCTGCAGGATATTCGGACAAAGGGATAGAACATGCACTGACGGAATTGCGGTTGCCTGGGTTGACAGAACCTATATAAAGATCCTTGTTTGGGCTTTCGTGGCTTGCTGAAGTGGCAACTCTCCTGGTCTGTATCGACATCTAAATAGACATTGACGAAGTTATGCAGCTCCTTATCTATCTATATTCGGCCAAGGCTCGCCAAATGGGCCAGACATCTAAATCCCCCTATTTTTAGGCTTTGCCAAGGTTGTAGTCCGGGGGCACATTCAAATGGGCTGAGTTTAGACATGGTGATACACATCCGGGGCGTATACAATGTGAAAGATGTGCATCTTGCAGCCCGGGGATGTACACAGCCCCGTCATCTAACCTTAGGAGGGTTGATCTATATCTTCCCAGATCTAACATCCAAAGTCGGGAGGTCAAGTGCCGGCTGTAGAAACCGTCTCTTCTTCCTAGTTCGTGTCGGTGGATCTACATGAGGCATTTGGACTTTTCCCCTCATCATTTCCCCACACTATACATCGATGTACATGCATGATTCTAGCCCTCCACCTCCAACCCTCCAATCGGGCGAACAACTCCCGGTCAGCAATCAATTCATGACCTCATATAGTGATGTGTCCGGTTTCCAATGACACCGAGTTGCAGTAATTTGTTTCCCCCCGGCTTTGACGCCATATTAGGTAATCCACTCACCGCCTTGTGAGGCAGCTGACCGTCTCTCTCCGCTTTTCCCTTAGAGTTCAATGCTTGTACAATCCCCTCTCTTTCCTAGACTTTGCCTCATCTTTAGTTTTCCTTTTTTCATCTTCATCTTCCTTTTGCATCACTGACTTCTTCACCTGGTACTTCTCAGTGCCAGTCTTCCCTTCTCCTGTGACTGTTGCCTTATCTCCACTAGTGCCCTTTGGACATCCACCCTTTGACCCTTTGATAGAACGAGAGCTTGCACATCATGGCTACTCCATCCTCTCCTTCTCATCCGGGGCCGGATCATATGGTCACGGTCAAGGTGCTCTACAACGATAGCAACCGTCGCTTCAAGCTCCCTCTGAAGGAGCTCAAGGCTCAGGTGTTCCCTCAAATGGTATGTCTCCACTCAAGCTCCGACCGGACTTCTAGTCCGACTCCATTCCTTATCACCGATCTCCATCTTGATCAACCCTGACTACGTCTACACTCTCACTCCTGTTTTTACTTTATAGTAAAACACACTGTTTGGGGAAATAAGGGAAATTGACTGATGTTTTTGGTTTAGCTCCGAACCCTCCTCGGCGTTCCGGCGGATGTCAACGTCATCCTTGAACGCTATTCCGACAGCGCCGGTTCCTATATTCGCCTGGACTGTGACAACGTCGCAGTCTACAAACAGCTCTATCGGGCTGCCAAGGCCAAATCCAAGCTCCGAATCAAAGTTTCCAAGGTCACTGTCCCCAGTCCCACCGTCACAGAGCCCGAGATGCCCTCGGAGCCCTCGGCACCGGCCGAAGAGCCCTCTGTGCCGGAGCAGCCTCGATACAGTTTCCTGGAGACTGTTCTGAGCCCAGCCGATCTTCAGGCTCGCTCCCAGAACCCCCCTCTCATCGACTCAACCCCAATTCCAAAGTCGCTTCCCATTGGCCAGCCACGTTTCCGCAACTTCGAGTTGGACCAGGAGAAGCACCACTTCCCTCTCATCTCTCACAACTCCGTCAATGGTATGTTCTGCATCGACTGCAATAACTGTGGTCGCTCCATTGCAAACGAGCACTATCACTGCAGTATTTGTGAGAACGGAGACTATGACATGTGCCCACGATGTGTCGAAGACGGATCATCTTGCGGCGGCGATGGTCACTGGCTGATTAAGAGATTCGTTCATGATGGTGTCGTTACGAACAGCACCACCGAGACGATTCCTCCTCGCAACCAGTTTCCTGTTAAGTCTGAGGTGATCACCAAGCCTCATGTCCCTGTGAAGGCTGAGCTTGTCCAGGTCCAGGCTCTTCCCGAAACCATCCCCGAGCCGGTTCTCAAATTGGATGTGAAGCCATCGGAGTCCTTGGATGCTGCAGTCCAGGGAGAAGAGAAGCCAATGTGCAATGGCTGCTGTCGTGAAGCTGATGGCAGCTATCTCGTCCGTTGCAATGACTGCGAGGACTATGACCTGTGCCTTCGTTGTCTCCTCAGAGATAAGCACGGTCACCACCCTGGTCATACCTTCCACCTTGGCTCTGACCGTAACTTCTCCTTGAAAGATCTGATCACTTCTCGCTGTCTCCCTGGTCGTCAGTTCCGCCACGCCGCTGTCTGTGACGGCTGTGACAGGCGTATTGTTGGCGTCCGTCACAAGTGCCTGGCTTGCCCCGACTGGGACTTCTGCCCTGAGTGCATTGCTACAGCACCTGAGAACCACCCTGGTCACCGGTTCGTCAAGATTTACGATACTATTGGTGAGGCTCCTCGTGAGCATGAAATCCACTATGGTATCTTCTGCGACGGTCCTCTGTGCAAGAACAAGCCTGCTCAAAGCTACATCTCTGGCGTTCGCTACAAGTGTGCTGTCTGTGATGATTGCGACTTCTGTGCCAGTTGCGAGGCTCTCCCAACTGACCACCACAACCGCACCCACCCGCTGGTTAAGTTCAAGACTCCTGTCCGCAGCGTGACTGTGAGCACCCTGGGCGATGACGGCTCTAAGGGAGCACTTGCCCTGGGTGACCGCTGCCAAAGCCACACTTGGGACAGTGCGGCGGTTGATGAGCAGGAACCCGTTGAAGTGGATGCTAAGTCCGTGGAGATGCCCAAGGCCTTCAAGCCTGAGGTTGAAGCTGCCTCCAGCTCTGGTGTACCGGGCTACAATGCAGAGTTCCTCAAGGATACCGTTGAGGACGGCACAATTATGAAGCCAGGCAATGTTTTCTCCCAGACCTGGACTCTTGTCAACAACGGCCATGCTGCATGGCCCGTTGGCTGTGACGTGCGCTACGTCGGTGGAGATGCCATGTTCGATGTCGACACCAGCCACCCCTCAGACACCATGTCTCTTTACTCGGCACAGCAGAGCAACAAGCTGTTCGCCCCTGTGGAGCCCGGCGAGTCGGCTGATTTTACCGTGAACCTTCGCGCCCCTGAGCGTGAGTGCAACGTTACTTCTTACTGGCGGTTGAAGCTTCCCAACGGCATGGCTGTGGGCCACAGCCTGTGGTGCGAGATTGAGGTGCAGGAGCCTGTTCCTGCTATGGCCGAGGAGTCCCCCGTGTCTGAGATTGGCGGAAGTGGCATGATCTTCCCCAAGCTGGAGAAGGAGTCCCCCGAGTCAAGCACCATTCAAGAGGCCCCTGCGCCCCTGGCACCCACTCTGTCCAATTCCTCCGAAGTCGATGTTGAGGATGTGGAAAGCCTGGCTCTTGACGATGCCAGCACCGATGCTGGCTTCCTGACCGACGAGGAATATGACGTCCTCGACGCCAGCGACCAAGAGTACTTGGAGGCCAAGCAATCCGCAAACTAAGGAGCATTTGCGGGGGGTAATATTTGAAACTGTATCACGACACGTTATGGAATCGGGAATTTGCACAAGTGCAATCATCTTTTTTTATTATATCTTTCTTTTTTCGGACTTGCACCTAGTCACTCCACTCATGACTAGCAATTAATGATGTTTTTGGCCTTTGGAAACTAAGCAAACACCCAAAAACATGTCCATTGCCATAGGATAAGTTAGTTGCCCAAATTCAATTGCTCTATTTTCTAGCTTCTCGGTGCAATCAATTCCTTTTATACTGTGCTTCCCCCACGTTGTGATGATCCTTTCTCTATTCTTCCCCCCCACAAGGTATTCATATAATCCCGAGGTCCAATTAGTAATGACAGGGTCTCCAAGGTCTCCCAAGTCTGACCCTCTTTTCTTCTTTTCCTCTCATTCCCAATCCCAGTCTAGATCAATTGATCCAATTGATCTAATTGATTCTCTCCAACATACAACATGGGTCTACTCGGCACCTTGAGTCTGGGCATCTTCGTCGCCCTGGTCGCCTTCCTGTCTGGTCCAGTATCTCATATCATTCGCATTGGAGGTGTCTTCCTCACTCCGAATCCGACGGTCCTGGGTGAGGGCCAGGGCCCAATCTATATCGAGGATACAATCCATTGCGAGGATGTCCACCACTACCGACCTGCGAACTTGCTCTTCACTGCTTGTGAGGATTACAAGAATACGCGCTTTAGCTGGTTCCCGCCGTTGGGGAATTTGGTGCCGTCTACTACTAGTGGTTCTATTCATGTTGTTGATCCAAAGGTGTGCAATACAATATTCCCTCTTTCTGATCTGCTTCACACTCCACACATACCCCCCTCTTCTATATAAGAAACCAATCTAACAACCAACCAAGACAATGAAATCAACCCGCCTGGCATTTACAAACTTCAAAGGTCCCTTCGTCACCCACGGAATTGACGTCATCCAAGACCAACAGCATGAACGTGCAGTCTACATCTTCGCTGTGAACCACCTGCCCAACCCAGCCTACTTCAATGCAACATCAGACTCGGAGATCCCAGAGGGAACACACAAAGCCCGCTCCCAGGTCGAACTCTTCCACCATATCCTGGGCTCTAAGACTATCCAACATATTCGCTCAATCAACCACCCGCTCATCGAAACACCCAACGATATCTACGCCGAGTCTCCGGAGTCTTTCTACGTGACCAACGACCATTTCTACCGTGAGGGCGCGATGCGCCATATTGAGGATGTATGGTCTAGTGCGAAATGGTCTAGTATCATCCACGTCCAACTCCCAACCAACACCAAGGACACAGAAATCCAAGCCTCGGTTGCATTAACAGGTCTATGGAACAACAACGGCCTCGGTCACGGCCGCACAACCAACGAAATGATAATCTCCAGTGCTATCGGTGGTGAATTATACATCGCAACACCGGACTCCAACCACTCACTCTCGATTTCGGACTCTATTGCTTTTGATACTGTTACTGATAACCCCAGTTACTATGTTGATCCGTATGCTACTAGTGATGATGATGTGAGTGGGGTTGTTGTTGCGGGTATTTCGAGGGGGATTCGGTTACCAGTTACTGCTAAGGATCCTGATGCGATTGATCCCGTGCAGGTTTGGTATGCTCGTCCTTCTGGATCTGGGGTTGGGGCTGGGTGGGAGAAGAGGCTTTTGTTTGAGGATGATGGGATTAGGATTCGGACGGCTAGTGCTGCTGTTCTTGTTCCTGTTGAGATGAATGGCGATGGGGTTAAGAGGGCTTGGCTTTTCGTTACTGGCTTTATGTCTGAGCGGATGGTGGCTGTGCAGGTTGAGTTGTAGATACTGCGAATGATGATGGTGTAGTTGTCTGTCTTTCTTACTTCTGGTATTTGTAGGTGGATTGTATATTGTTTATTCTTGGAGAGTGTATGTGGTAGGAGCATGGTATGAATTCAAGACATGAAGATGTGACATTGTACTTTGCCATGCATATAGAAACTTGTTTCCCACTTAAACTAGGTACATGGAGAGACATGACAAGAAAGAGAAGAACAGGAAAAGTGAACAAAAAAGCTGAATGGGAGATGTGAACAGGAAATGCCAACAGGAAAAGGCAAGATCAAGAAGCTTTGTCTTGGTAGTGCTCTCAGAATTATATCCAGGAAGCAATTTGCTTGCTGAACCGAAGTCCAGACAATTCCCTTGCTACTGGTCATCACAGAGCCAAGTAAAAGCCCTCAAGTCGCAACTCTTATTGGATCACTTTCGTGCCAGAACTGTAATCCAACCGGTGCCCTGTCTCGGAAGAGTCCAAGCAACAGTTTTCGTGTCTTCAGCAGTAATTGCCGCGTCCTAAGAAAAGACAAGTCTTCTCAGAGGCTGATAGCTGCAACCGGAATTCAAGGAAGGAGTCACAGAGTAGCGCGCCACATCTGCGACTGTATCCATCCTGACCCGCGTGTGCCTTCGCAGTGTCCAGATCCCCAGTGAGAGTCCGTACGGGCACCGGGTACCGGGTGCCCATACTGGGAGGAAAGAGAAAAAGGATCATGAAAGGACTCAAGAGGCCAGTCCTGAGACCCTTTCAGACCCTCCCGACCCTCGATTTCTGCCCTCTGCATAGAACATGCCGTGCAAGAAAGCAAGTGTCTGAACTCTTTCTTCGCCATCTGACAGACGTGAAAAACAAGGTCATGGAACCTATCGACATAATTGAGAGACCATGAGGATTCCGGGGTTAGAGTTGAAGGCCAACCCCCCAAGAGAATGGAGTTGCAGGATCTTTGCCTTCTGGTTGAACCAACACTTAGCTGCAGACCTGAGTATTCCTCAGCCACTGTGATCTCAGTGACCGAGAATGTCGTTGATTGTGCAGGTTGACCTCTGCCGACTTAGCCTCAAAAAAATGCAAACTTGCATGAATGCAGACTCGCCCGCGCCCATGCCCTGCCCCCACAACTGTCAAATGACAAAATGAGCACTTCCTGACCAGGAGAGTGCCCATGTCCCCAGTGCCCACTCATGGAGGAAGAGAAAGAAAACACGAAGAGGACCCAAGAGGAAGCTACTCTCGAGAGTCATCCGTGCCCCCGACCCGTGGCGTAGACTGCCTGGACAAATCCGAAGCAGAAAGCGTAAGGATCTGAACTCATTCCATCAGATGCCCTCCTGAACCGTAGAACATGCATGTCTTGACAACAAGAGAAGAAGATGGCGAGAGCAATTTCACCAAGTCCTCCTGGTAGCCGAGAACCCTCGACACCACCCCAGTGCATGCCAACAGCAGAACTTAGCAGCCAACAACAAGCACCTCCATACTGAGTAATCTGGTGCCTGTTCCCATTCATGAAACACTGCCCACAGAGCCAACGCCCACAGAGCCAACCCCCACAGAGACATCCCTCATCCCGGATGCACAGAACCCAGTCCGGTGTGGAACGTACCCACAGTGGACTCCCGTGAGATAACCCACAGTTGGAATGGGAAGAGTGGAAGGGATGGGGAGATGCGGAAGAGAGAAAAAGAAGAAAGAAGTTGGGGGAAGTGAGGGTATTTATACCCAGCACCTGCCCGTCCCAATCGGGAAATATCTGTATTTTGGCCAGCACTCAACGCCGTACGTTTCAATACGCCATTCAATACGGTCTTACTCGCATTTATCTCTTTCTCTCTCTAGTTTGAGATGTCTATTGTCTTGTTCTGCGGTGCGAATGGGTGAATAGATGCCCGGGTGAGGCTAGTCACCCCATGCCTCTGTACAAACCTGCATGTACGTGCTTCAGCCTCACTTACTCCCTTTGACTCTTGCCTACACATTCCTCGGGGGCTTGGTACACGTCTGCTTTTCATTAACCTCGAACCTCACGAACAAGGGTCCTGTCACATTGTCCGCAGTTCGACAACCACAACCTATGCCACCACCCACAATCCGCTTCAACACACCACAAGGTCAGAACATCGACCAAGAGACAAAAAGGCGAGGCAGCCCACAAAAAGAAGACAGTGCGGTCCTTGCCAGGCCCAGGACAACCTGCTCTTGTTCCCGGCTTTGATATACTACATCTGGGAAAGGAGACATCTGCATGCCAGGGTCATATAAGAGTAGATCCATGAGCTATGGTGACAATACAAAACTAGAACAGAATATCATCCAGAGTGACTCCATTCAATCCCTCATCCCATGCCTCTATATGGAACCAACACCAACACCGTAGCCTCATTTCTAAAGAAAGACCCACCCAAGATGAGCAGACGACAGTCTCATTAGTTATTGAACAGAAAACAGGTTGTAGATATCTGAGATGGAAGACAGTGCTAGCGCCGCTGCAATGCAAACAAGTCGGAGAAAAGAGTTAAGAGGAAAGAAAAAGAGCATAAATAACAAAACGAATCATAAAAGGGAGCACCCAGCATTACACCACATTAATCACATCATTTTGACTTGCCGGATGGCGTCGTTTGGGAGGAGAATGAGCAAAACTTGTCCTTGATCGCGATCACTTCGTATGTACCCTCGTCGGAGGTCTTGATGGTCTTGATATTTTCGTAGGAAATGTCATGCTTGATATCAAGGACCTCGGACTTCTTTCCCTTGGCAGCGTTGGAACTTCGGATGTACCTGCTGGTTGTCAGTAAATTGGAAGGAACAAGTCGGGAGAGGAATAACTGACGTGAACTCAAATGGTGGTGTACCCCAGAACTCAAAGTGAAGCTCGGCTTCTCCACCCTCGTGAATGTCCACGATGGTTGTCTTGCCTTTACTGATCCTCACGCTGGGCATCGGGTGGATGACCTTGGTGATGTCCTTGTGAGCCCGACACTTGCCACTGGCACCATCACTAACCGCAGTGATGGTGAATTCACCAGGGCGTTCGGCAATACGGCGGAAGTTGGTGTTGGGAGAAGAAGCCTTGCGCTGGGCGCCGTCGAAACTGTAGAAAACGTCGAATGGAGCGTGTCCTGACAGCGAGAACGAAAGCCGCTCGCCGACACAGTAGTCGACCTTGGACTCAAGCGGGATGATGGTGGGGACGTCGGAAACGGCAACCCGCACCGATGAAGAGTCTAACTCGGTGGTCTTTTGGCATCCTCGAGAGTCGCGAACCTTGTGGATACTGACGACATGTTGGCCCAGATCGAGGTGACGACGAGGAATGAGCAGGTTGTGACGTTTGGTGTTGATCTTGGGGATGGTGACAATCTCGGGTCTGGCGTTGGAGTGGTGCTTGATGGTGATCTCCAGGGAGAACGGCGGGACACCTTCCAGCGTAATGGGGACAGATTCCTCGCCGCTGACATCTTCCTTGCAGAAGCCATAGATGTGGCCAGGGGAGTCAAACTTGGCGGAGGGCAGCGGGTTCACTTTTTGCGTCACAACCAGCGGGGCGCTCCGAGAGTCATGGTCGTAAAGATTGTCGCCAACTTGCGTGAACTTGTAGGTGTATTGACCAGGCTCTGAAGTATCCATCTCCATTGAAGTGGCATGAAGAGCAGACTTGAGGGCTCTGGGTTTGGCCGAAGACATGCCACGGTCTGTCTTGCGTCGCTGCTCGTATTGAAGATTATACGGAGGGTTGCCCGACAGCCGAAGCTCCATGCTATCATCGTCACCTTGGCAGACCTCAGATTTGGCGACCTCCTTCGCAGCAGCGACAGGAGAACCGTCTACTGCAATGATTTGGGGTCGGGGGATCCACGAGATTTCGAACTCGTTGGCAGCCTGATCCACGGTACCCGGGCAGCCGCTGTCCATGACTCCAGTAATCTCATAGAGACCTTGCTTATCCACGTTCAAGATGCTGTTCTCTTCCCAAAGGATTTGCTGGATGGGTTCTTGTTGCAGGTCGACATTCTTGTAACTGATAGTCCAAGGCCGCTCACCCTTGAGTCGCACTGGGATATCAATCTTGGAGTTTTGCAAGGCCGACACAGTTCTCTTCTTGTCGATCTCACCGAAAGACACGTGTGGTGGCTGGGACCGAGCTTGAATCTTGATGCTTTCTTTTAGGGTTCGTTTGCAGCCAGACTTGTCCTTGACACTGGTCAATGACATGGTGTACTCGCCCCCGCTAACCAGTTTATCGGTTCTGATAGTGGCCGTATCAACGTCAGAATCCAGTGTGAGTTTCTGTTTCTTGCCGTTGTGGAAGATCTCATATTGGAGGGCCCAGGGTGCCTCTCCAAGGAAAGATACATCCACAGCAACTTGCTCCCCAAAGCAAGCCCGGCGCACTCCAGCGGTTCCCACGAAATGGGCCGAGGCTGGTGGTTTGACGTCCTGCTCAAGCACAGGTGTCTTGTCCCTGAGAGACCGCGGCGAATAGACAGAGTCTTCGATATCCAGGAAATAATACCTGTAAAATCCGGCTTCCGATGGGGTCAAATCGAGCTGTGTGCGCACGCTGTCGATCTTTTGAGATTTGGTTTGCGTTGCACCCTTGGAGCTCTCAATGCTGTATCGGAGAGTGAATGGTGGAGATCCAGTAAGATCGATATCAACCAGTAACCCAATGGCATTGTTGGCGCAGCGGTCAAAGATCTTCTCGGCCTTGACTGCAACCTCAGGCTCAGGCGGGTTTTGCAGATGGCAGGACGAAGGCTCCAAAATCTCTCCAGGACAGAACTGTGTGGAAACCGATGCCAGAGAATACACCCCAGGCTCCTTGATCTGATGAACTCGGTCAATAGTCATTTGAGAAAGAGTTTTGGTATCCTCTGCTTCTTGCTCCTCGCCGGTGTAAGAATAGGTCACGGAGAAAGGTCCATCATCGTAGTATCCATTTCCAGAAGGATGGAATTGGAGTGGGAATCGAACGCTTTTGCCTTTGGCAACCCGCAATGGATTCTGGGCGTTGCAGTCCTCGAACGACAAACGCGGACGTTCATGAACAGAGAATTGGTACCACTGGGATTGTGACTTTGCAGATGGCCGATCCGATTCTTCGAAGATTGCGGAATAGTTGGCGACATTGCCAGCAGCATCATGAACTTCCTCGATGGTATAAAACCATTCTCCGCCGACATTCAATGACTCATTTAGCGGGACCTCGATCTTTTGGCTCTGGGCCCATGAGACATCGGGTTGGTTGATACTGAACAATGGACCAGTAGTCCTCTGGTTCAGTAGCGGGGAGCGCAGATTATCTGGTTGGATGTTGAGAACCGAGAATCCACGATCGTGATTGTTGACCTGGCGACTGTATTTGATCTTCAATGGGGGTGTGCCTTCCACCTCCAGGGCGAAGTTGGACAATTCTCCCTTGCACTTGTCAAGGTGCGAGTTTTTGACGAAAGCACGCGGGCAGGAAACCACCAACGCATCGACAGTTCTGGTATGGACATCGAGCTGAGACTCGTCCACCACCCGTTGAAGACGGTAGATTCCAGTCTTGCGGATAGGAATCTGCAGATCCCGATGGGACTGCCCGGGAGTATGCTTTTTCTCCGCCTGACGTTTGATGTTCTTCAGCTGCTTTGTCGGAATGGTAATGGTTTCATTCTCGCCGGTGTGAAGGTCCATGCGCAAGATTTCAATCATGATCGGGTCGGTCTGGTTGACACGGATGGGGAGGTCGATAATAGATTTCAACGAGTCGAGGCAAAGAGCATTATGGTCCGGGTTAAGAACGGCGGATCTGAATCAGTTAGCATGTCACTCAATAGCTTAACGCCAGGTAAAAACTCACCCCTCTGGCAGAATATGAACGATTTGCTTTCCGAGGATCAAAGACGCATTGTGAATGATATCCCCTGGCTTGACCTTACGCTCAGAGATGGACAGTTCGCGATCATAGGCCACCTTGACCAGTCCGGAAATCCATGCACCCCATGGGATTGGGATCCGGAACATCAAAAAGGCATTGCCCACGACATGGAGCAGGAAAAGGGCAAGTGTGGTCGGGAAAGTCCACTCTAGCCAAGGTATGCGCAGAGCCTGCAGGCCGAACAAGAAGACCAAATCAACCAACGTCCATTTCACGAGGAGCCCCGTGGGCTCGCTATCGGATTCCGTCCACGATTCATACAATCGCCACGCATGCAGGGCGAAGTAAAAGCCGACCACATAGAGTCGTTGGGTGGGTGCATCGACCGTACTCTCAGAAATCAGCGGCGCATTGGTGTTTGAGATGGGAGCCGGTCTGGGTGCTTTGGAGGCGGATTTCAACGGTGATTTGGTCGGCGACCTTGTACGGGTCCCCCGCGATTGCGATCGTGAAGGAGTAAAGAGCTTTCTCCTTACTCCTGAGTCTCCTGGGTTTGTTGTAGGCGTCTGGGGAAAGGCAGACGCGAGGAGGGGTGTGCCGTTCATGGCATGCTGTGGTTGCCAGAGCTAGGCCTTTCGAGGAAAGAAAAGGATAGAACCCAAAGGAGGGTCCGGGTCAGCTGCAAAGACCTTCTAGAGCAGGTTGAGAAGCTGTGGTATAGGATGCGCCTATAGCTGTAAAGTTGGAGAATGAAGGGAAACAAAAAAGTGAAGTTTGGTGGAGACGCGGGAAGCGCGTCGGGGGAAGCTCGGTCCACTAGACGACATTCTCCCATACTGTACATCTTGTCTACTAAGTTAACTTATCTATTGTTCTTTGACCTCATTTCATCTTTAGTTCTGTCGTATTTAATTGCGGTGTCTTTATTCTCACTGGACGCCCAGCTACTCCATCATTGTACCTTAGCTTCTTCACCCAGTTCAATCATCGCCACCCATCGCAAAGCGACTTCATATCTTCCAAAAGAGCCATGGGTCCACGTGTTAAGCGGCGCCGACTGACAGATCCGGAAGACGAAAGCGACGACATCTGCCAGGCTGCTTCTGCCTTGGACAAAGACAGCTGGAATGGATTCTGCGAGGTAGAGTCAGAGCCGGTATGATTCCTCCGCATTGACATATACGTACAGACTAACGGATATTCCAGGCTCTGTTCAATGTCATGCTGCGTGAATTTGGCGTCCAGGGTGTCCAGGTCCAAGAAGTGGTCTCTCTTGACGAAGAGATGATGGCCTTTCTCAAGTACGAACCCAACCCGTTTTGTCCCAGACTCAATTGCTAATAGATGTATAGCAAACCTGTTTACGGCTTGATCTTTTTGTTCCGTTGGCGTGAGGATGATCATGGCAAACAAGAAGCTAGTTGCCCTGAGGGAATCTGGTTTGCCAACCAGGTAAGGCCCTTGATACTATTTAAATGGTGTTTTTACTAACGGGGAAGACCGCAAATAACGCCTGTGCTAGCGTGGCACTACTCAACATTGTGAACAATATCCCAGGTATTGATTTAGGAGACAATCTGCAGTCTTTCAAGGATTTCACGATGCCTTTTACTCCAGCTCTGCGTGGAGATGCCATCAATAATTTCGAATTCGTCAAGAGAATCCATAACTCATTCGCCCGGTATGCCAATATACTAGACTTTTCTTTGTTCCGGTCTGACTTTGTTAGGAAAATGGATATTCTCAATTCAGATCTACAACTCAAAATCGAAGCTACGGCCAAAAAGAATCGCTCTAAGGATCAGGATGATGATGATCATGACGATGCAACCTTCCATTTTATTGCATTCATGCCTGTTATGGGTCAACTGTGGAAGTTTGATGGACTCGAGCGACAGCCTCAAGCACTTGGTATGTTGGAACCGAAACATGTCAGGATGACCCTGCTTACACCAGTTGATAGGCGAATGTTCAGAGGACAACTGGTTAGAATTGGTTCGGCCCAATCTTCTTACCCGAATGGCCGCATACGAAGAGGACCAGATTGAATTTTCGATCCTAGGACTCGTGCGTGACCCTCTACCAGACCTCATCAAGTCCTTAGCCATCAACGTGCGAAGCCTAGAGATTCTCAGCCAACGTGCTATGTCCCTGCCACCTCCCGACATTGAAGTCGCCTGGAATGAAATAATCCTCGGTCCTGAGCCATCCTTGTGCCTGACAAGAGAAGGTATCGATGCGGCGGAGGTCCCTGAGACGGTCCTGCAATACCAATCGTGTTCGATGGCGCAGTTACAGCAGTATCAGCAGGAGCTTAGCAAGGGCCAGAAGGAACTACGAGCACGCATTCGGGAAGAACAGCAGTCACACCGAACAGATGATGAGTACGCAGCTGGACGGCGGTTTGACTACAGTCCGGCGGTGCGAACGTGGCTTCGGCTCTTGGCGCGGAAGCAGAAGCTGCAGGAGCTACAAACCGCCCTCGTGGCCAACTGATTGGCCGATGATACCCCTTTACTCCAATTATTTCAATTCAAGTGACTTTCTTTGATCTCCAGTCTGAGTGCAGCGTACATGTAGATCCGCGCCTTATCATTTGACCCGTCCCGGTGACGTCTAAGAAGTGTCGAAAGTATACAAATATAGACTTAGACTTAGACTTGGACAATAAGTTAAAGAACAAAGAACATAACTTATTCTCCATAGAGGACTCGTACACCGCACCCTCGAACCCCACTGGGCAAAAAATAGTTCACACGTCACCGCCTCGATTGTTATCGAGTTCTATGCTCCCTTACCTCCTTTCTTTTCTCTACCTTTGACCATATTGAGATTGCCTGTGAGCAATTTGCGACTCTAGCGACACTCCTCATCCTTGTTTCGGCACACAAGGCCCGAGAACAGCCCCTCTCCACCCCTACTGGCGACCGGTTCGCCACATCTTCTACTCAACAGTCCAGCTTCCCTCCTCAACATATCTTTATCGCACACGTTAAATCACCATGTCGACCGCTGCTGTGCCTGAAAAGGCCCCAGATGACTCCTCCAAGCTCAAGACTTTCCTCTCTATTCTCCGGAAGCATGTCTCTTGGGTCGCCCCGCACCGCCGTTTCTAGGCGCTAACATGCTGGCTATTAGGTTCGTGGGTGTGGCAGATATCGCCTCGGTTCGCTTTTCACTGCCGGCGCAACTGCTGGAGCCGAGACCGAATCTCGGTAGGTCATTGCTGTGCTAGCCTTTGTGGAGTTGGAGGCTAACGGGTTGGTGACGAAGAATACTGGAATTACTTGGACCGACCGGAGACCTTTGCGAGGTCAGCAACACCCATATTTGGCAGACGCTCATGTGCTGACCCAAGAGCTACAGCATTGGCAAGTCGGATGATGAGTTGGGCCGTATGTTGGAAGTGTTGAGGTTTTGGTTCACAAAGGATCTGGTATAGTTCCCTGCGTCGGTTGGCCGGATATATTGTTGACTTGGTTCCAGAAATACATCAAGGGGAAACCGTGCAAGCCATACAACTCCACCTTGGGTGAATTCTTCCGAGTGAGTTACTCTACAGGTATTCTGTTGGTTTTTCGCTGACACCCTCTAGTGCAGCTGGGATGTCAATGACAACATCCCCGAAGAACAAAACCTCCCCGGAATCAGCTCCAACGGCTCTTCAAGCGTCCAAGACGGCGACGACAAAGTCAAAGTGTGCTACCTCACCGAACAGACCTCCCACCACCCCCCAGTCTCGGCCTTCTACATTGACTGCCCCGAGCGGGGAGTCACCGCGCGCGGATTCGACCAAATCAGTGCCAAGTTCACAGGCACCAGCATTCGCGTGAGCCCCGGCCAGCATAACCTTGGAATCTTCGTCAACATCGAGAAGAGAGACAACGAGGAATACCAGTTGACTCACCCAGACGCCCACCTCGGAGGAATCCTACGAGGCGCGCTGGCTATCACAGTCGCCGACACATGCTACATCACCTGCCCAAAGACAGGCATGAAGGCGATCCTTCAGTACATGGAAGAAGGATGGATTGGCCGATCACAAAACAAGTTGGAGGGTGTGATCTTCCGCTACAACAAGGACAAGGACACCGTGACAAGAATCAAGGACGTGCCAGAGAGCGATGTCATCGCTCGCATCACCGGGTCTTGGCACGGCAAGATATACTTTACTCCGGCAGGCACCAAGGAGCCGTCTCTGCTCATCGACATTACTCCTCTCTTTCCTGTCCCGAAGAACATCCCCCCAGCAGAAGAACAGCTGTCTAATGAGTCTTTAAAGTTCTGGGGCGACGTCACAAACGCCATCGTGGACAAACAGTTCGGCCAGGCCACCAAGTTGAAACAAGATATCGAGGAACGGCAACGCGAATGCGCCGCAGAGCGCAAGGAGAAGGGCACCGAGTGGAACCCGCGTTTCTTCACTGGCGCCGTGACGCCGCTGGGCAAGCCCGAGTTAACAGAGGAGGGACAGAAGGCCTTGCAGGGGATTCGGTCTGGCGAGTATACCTTGACAGAAAGTACAGTGAAGGGCGCATAGACCGGTTTAATATCTCCTTTCCCCTTCCTCGGCTTGTGCAGTTCACAAACGTGGCGTATCTGGCATGCGACCATCACACACTCGGCGTCTTTTCCTCTTTTTCTTCTGTGTTTATGTCTGGTCTCCGTTACTTTCTCATCACATACTTAGATCTTGCGCATCTTTCACCCTTTAGAACTCTTTTTGGGCAGCTGCTCCATCGGAGTAGATGACCGATGGAGCTGTTGATTAGTATTGCAATGAAGTTATTGCATATCCTGCACCTTATGCCTCCAGAATGAATATAGCAGAGTCTCGTTGGGCTAGTCTAGCTTATAGAATGTAGTCAAGGTACGTACGTTCATTGGGATGAATCATGATGAAAATTATGCATTGCTTTAAACCCCCCAAGACTTAACCGACAACGCCAGAATTTACAAACCAGACCCAAATCATCAATTACATCAACACATAAGCTGCCTCCGATTAGGCTGCCGCACCGACAACCTTGAACCCGGTACTGACGGTCTTGGTGATCTCCTCGTTCTTGTGCGGTAAAAGAGACAGGGCGTAGGCGACATCGTTCCATTGGCGTTCTGTCTCGCACCGAGGAAGTCGAGCAGCCAATTTGTCGGCCAGCTGGCGAGCGTGTTTTTCCTGAAAAATATTAGCCAATTCCATTAATAGGTCAATGAAGTATGATCGTACCTTTTCGACAAAGCCGATCAAGAATTTGACAATGCGGCGGAGAGAGGCCTCCTCTAGATTGCGCTCTGCACTCAACAGACTGAACATGTCGACAAAGTGGTTGTAGACTGCATTGTCCTTGGTTGCAAGTTCGGTGAAGAACATGCGAGCCAGATCCGCGATCTTCTTGTCGTCGTCCTCCAGGCACTTGGCCATTTCACCCAACTGTCCCTTGACCTTGACTTGACCAGCCAGAATGAGGAAGGTGAGAGTCATGAGACATGTCCGCTTGACAGAATCATCATCGTCATTCAAGCGACGATAGAGGAAGTCGGTGTTCTCGTCGATCAGATGGTTGAAGCAGACGGCCATGTCACCGAGGGCAATCACAGCATTGCTACGCACAATCGGGTCCTCGGACCGTTCCATGATCGTGATAAGAAGTGGTAAGTTCTTCTCGCAGTACTCGGCAGAAACACACATGAGCTTGGCCAAGCACAGAGTCGCAGAGGCTTGCAGATCACGATCCGGATAGGCATTGTTGTTGGCCAAAATCTCTGTTACAAGGGGACCAAACTTGGCCAGAAGAGAGTTCTCTCCGTAAAGGAGTTCACGTTCTCGGATGTGGGCCATAGCATCCTGGAAATCATCTTCGGTAGTTCCACCGATGAGATCAAGCTCGTCCTCGTCGGCATTGTCTTCCTTTTGAGGGGCGGAGGCAGCCTTCTTCTTCTCCTGTTCAACCTTACGACGCTTAAAGTCGAGTTCGCACAGTTCAAGATGAACAATCTGCTTGATTGCGATGTGACCAACAACGTACAGCAATTGCGAAAGTGCTGCGGAGGCTGGCTTGGGTTTGGAGCCCTGTCCCTCAGTTGATGCGGTTCCAGGACGCTCCTCTTCGCCATCAGCAGCGGAGGTATGGGAGGAAGGTGGGCGCTGTTGAAGGTGTGGCTGGAAGACGAAGATTGTTTTCCGTCGAAGAATGTCTGAGCAGAGCACATCCGGGTGCTTGGAGAGAGTATAGATCGCATTGAGCGCGTGCTCTGCTACTCCATACCATTCCTTGCTGTTTGTCTCAATCTCGAGCATGGCAGCAAGCTTGATCAACACGGAGTGGTCACTGGGAAGTTTGGTAACTCCAATTTCCTTTGACTTGGCTTGTCGCCCAGGAATCATGCGTCGCAGAGCGATACAAGTATACTTGGCGAGCACGAGGTCAGACTTGCCATGACCACTCAAGCCAATACGCAGCATGGCTTCGATCTCCTTGACCACAACTTCGGGGTCTGCTAGAGCTAGCATGCCGAGCACAATAATCGAACCCCGGCGCTGAGTCCGCGATATCTCCTTTTTCTGGATGCCATAAACCTGCCATAGCTTGGCAATTACTGCCTCTGATATATTTCCAGCCTTCATCATGGTACTGAGCAGTTGTTCGAGACAAGTCAGTTCTGCAGGTGTCGCACCAAATGTCAGACTGATCATGTTGCGAGCAATATAATTGGCGGCATCGTTGGGACTGAAAGAGCCTGGTGCATCAAAGAAAAGACCTTTGTAGCAGTCAATCAGATGTGTTTGGACACCCTTTCCTTCGTCACTGTTGCCCTTGGTCCAGATCAGACGCAGCATGCGACGAATTCCACCACGGGCCGTTTCAATCTTGTACGCATCAAGAACGACAAAAAAGTCCATGGCTTCGATAACCTCGCTCTTGTTCCGCGAAGATAACAATTGCGAGACAATGGTAGACGCCGAGTGAAGTACTTCAATGAAGCGGATGGCCTCATTGTAATATTTTCTGGTCAGCTGGAGCCGCGTCAACAGCTCAGAAGTTGCAGCCTGTTCTTGGGCCTTTTGAATAGCTACAGCCTTTTCTTCTTCAGTCATTCGGGGTGCTTTCGAGGGTGAGTCGTCTGGCAGCTGTGTAGCATCGTCAAGCAGCTCAGGGTCGACCTGCGTCATATCGCCTGCATCAAAGCCAGGGGTCTCCGCAGGGCGAAGAGAATTCAGCTCGGCGTCAACTGCGTCGAGTCTCTCATTCCACTCCTTGTATGAAAGCTGCCCGCCGTGCATCACACTGAATGGGTGCGTGGAGACAAGCTTGGACAAGAGTTTAATTGCATTACGTCGGACGTTACTGCTCTTGTCCTCCAAGCTTCGAGCCGCCAGCTGAGCCGCGGACTGTCGTCTCTTGGGGAATTTTTGCTCAAGATCACAAATTCGCATAAATACCTGGATGGCACGGCAGCGGCAGTAAGGGTTGATATCGAGGAAACGCTCTTCCAGTACATCGAAAAAGGCGTTGATCTGGGTTTTGTAGTTGTCGCTGGGTTCTTCTTGTCGGCTAAGATCAGCAATGAGGTTTCCACAAACTTCGATGACTGCACAGCGGAGTGTGTATGCCTGTATTCGTGAGTGAAAGAACAACATATCTTCTTATTGGCCATAATTACCTCACTATCAAGCTGCTTTGCCAAAAGTGTCATTTGCTTGATGATTAATCTTGGGGCAAGCTCAGACAGCTTGATGATAAATGACGAAACAGACTTGGGCCCTCTTGTGTCATTAGAATTGAATTCCTTGTTTCCAAGTTCCCTAAACAATGTCAGTGCGAGACAAGACAGAACGGCGAATGGCATTACTTCAAAATTTCATCGGAGAGCTGCGGGTAGTCGTATTGTTCTGCCAGAATATGCAGAAACTCGGCCATAGGCTCAGACAAGTGTTCAAAGTAGGTCAAACTTTGCACAATCGACGTTTGGGCACCTATACTAACGTTAATATAGTCGCGCTGGGACGGGTCCGTTAGGCCTACCAAATGCATGACCGTGGTGCTTCACTGCAATACACAGGACCTTGAAGGCGTGCATGCGAATAGCCATGCTCTTCACCCGCTGCTCACTCTCGAGAACCAGATAGATGGTGCGCGTGAAGAGATTAATAAAGGTATCCCGATCCGAAGTCGTCAGGAAAATGCGTCCGAGTTTGAGCTTCATCACCTTGCACATGGTCTCCATGGATATTTGGATCTGCGGCGTCCAGTCCCATTGTCCGTCCTTGGCCGATTTCTTGGACTTGGGTCCTCCTCGTCGCACAGGAGCTGCCTCGGTTGGCTTTTCTGCTGCCTTTACCTCGACAGCAGAAAGGGCCCACTGCAAAAGGAATCCGTACATTTCCAGCAGCTGCTTGTGGGCCTGGATGGCATCCTGTTCGTCTGACTCCAAGTCTCCATGGATGATGTCGGCCTCGACGGAGAGGCCAGAAACGACCAAATCTAGAAGTTTGCTCAAGGATTTTGTGGGAAGGACCGTGGAATATCTGCAAGTGTGAAAAGGTTCGTCAGAGTCGATTCCTGACGGGCGAAAGCCTCCATGGGTAAGTTGGGAAGGGACCGGGGCGCACTTTAGCAAAAATTGTAGGGAGTCAAATACGGATGATCTCGTTAATCCCTCAGGGTTCTCCGCTACCGCGTCCACAATCGGGTTCAAAACATTGTCAATCAGCGCGGGCGAAATTGACTCGGGATCCGATTCGCAATCCAGCAGTTCCGGGTCTGCATCCGGGGTGGGGAGTGTCGCGGGGTCACTCAAGTAATACTTGAGCGAGTCGTTGATGTCGAACTGAATCCTGTCCTCCATGGTTGTTGTTGTTGCGAAGAGATCAAAGCGGGGAGGAAACTTGTTGATAAGGCCGATTGTTTGGCTTTTGCCAAAAAGGGCCAATTCTTACATAATCTTATGTAACTCGTCATAGTTTACCGCTAACGCTGCAGCTTCCCCTCCTTACCGCCTTGTATCCATCGATCTGCCAGCCCCAAGGGCTCTTGGTACTGTCACCGCGCGTTTTGCCTGCATACCTACCGCGTTTGGATTATTTTGGCAATTGACATCTGAAAACAATCAAACTTCAAAGAACCTTTCCAAACACCAAACATAGACACGTGACACCCAAGACCATATCCTCGACCCTTTAAGACCTTTCCGAACCAAAGCACGACCAACCCTCTTATACTTGCTCGCGGGGGCTCTATCAAGCTATGTCGGCCCTCCACGCCGCCCCAGGCGTTTTTGAGTTGCAACGCAGCAGCTCTTTTCAGGAACCACAGGCATTGAAGCCCCAGTACACACTAGCAGAAGAGGATGATTCGGTTTCCCAGGGCGCTGCGCCCCAAGAAGAGAGCGAATTTGAAGAAGTGGACGAATCCGTTCGAGAGGACATGAGAAAGCTCGAGGATACCTTTCCAGGGATCTCGGACAGGTTTCGTCTAGTAAACAGGATTGGAGAGGGTATGATATCTTTATCTTATATGGCTTGTTTGCCTGTTTACTGACGGACAAACTATAGGTACATTTTCCACCGTGTACAAGGCAGAAGATCTACACTACGATCACTACCAAAATGACTGGGATATCTTTGACAAAGCACAACAAGACACATACGACAGCCCTCCATCTAAACGAAGACGAGTACAGGGTGACTCGAGCGGGCGGAAAAAGGCACGATTCGTTGCCTTGAAGAAGATCTATGTGACGAGCAGCCCGCTGCGAATCCAGAACGAGCTAGAGTTGCTACATGATCTCCGAGGCTGCGGGTCTGTTTGCCCGCTGATCACTGCTTTCCGATACCAAGATCAAGTCGTTGCCGTGCTACCCTACTTCCCACATACGGACTTTCGCATTCAGTACCGAACATTCATGGTAGCAGACATGCGCCACTATCTACGATCTCTTATGACTGCATTGAACTCGGTACACGAACATGATATTCTACACCGCGATATCAAACCAACGTAAGTTCATTGTTCTCGCTTTGATTTTGCCTGCATACTAACTTTTATGTCAGCAACTTCCTCTACAACCCAGACCTGAAAGAAGGCGTCTTGGTTGACTTCGGACTTGCAGAGGTATGACCTCCATCTTCTATACTATGACCTGCATACTCACCGTTTCAATAGCGCCAAGGTTCGGAATACACTAGCCCGTGTCTCTGTACTCATCAAAGCTATGTCCGCCGGAGCCGGATACTTTCCAGTTACTACTCCAAGAATCCCCCATCGGCGGGATTGTCCGCCGGCTATCCCAAGAACGATTCACGGCCGTCGAGACGAGCAAATCGTGCTGGCACTCGAGGCTTTCGAGCCCCAGAAGTTCTCTTCAAATGCACTTCACAGACCACAAAGATCGACATGTGGTCCGTTGGTGTCATCCTTTTGACATTGCTGGGACGTCGGTTCCCCTTCTTCAACTCTGCAGACGACATTGATGCGATGATTGAGATGTCTAGCATCTTTGGTACTCGGCGCATGAAGACCGCAGCAGCCATGCACGGACAAATCTTCGAAACAAACATCCCCACCATCGGCGAGAAAGGCTACAGCTGGGAGAAGCTGGTGAAATGGTCAAGCTGTGTGGAGGACTTGACAGAAAGCGAGGAACAGGCAACACGTCTATTGTCTGGCCTGATGGAGCTGGATCCGTCCAAGCGTCTCAGTGCCGCAGATGCCTTGCAGCATGAATTCTTCACAAATCCCGTCCATCATGATGTCGAATGGGGCGGTAACCCTGAAGAGAGTGCAGACTCGGCAGAGGAAGACGAAGGGGAAGATGAAGCAGACGAGGTCGCTATGCTATGAGACCCGATTTATGTACGATATGTGATATCGATTTGATGCCATACGCTATTCATACCAAGCAGATTATAGTCGCTGCAAAATGCATTATCATCTATTTTAACTGCTTAGCCTGCTTCTCCAAAATCATAATGCCCCGTTTCCGCCGCATGCTTGGTGGCACCTCTCTCGCCAGTAAATGTACCACCACAGACGTTGCACCGCACAGTGAATCCAGAAGTGTCGGTATAGTAATGTTTGCCCTGAAGAACCTTACATAGTTCCTTGGCTTTTTCCAAAACAACAGGGTCGACAGCCTCAAAAATCTTTGTATCACCATCAGCCAAGGGGTTGGCGCGAGTGTATGGCGGGTGGGAGGGTGACAGGGCGAGGACGTCGTAGTGTATTCCTGAATAGACGACGATACACCGCGTAGGTGCTCCTTCGTTAAACTGAAACATGTTGAGAGTCTGTACGTCAATCGAGCAGATCTCGATGTTAAAGTATTCACTCAGAATCTTAAGCTCGATGGCACCACCCCAAGAATCCTCGTTCTGGATCCACTGGCAATATTCGTCCGGCTTCTTGCCTAAAATCGCTGCTGTATATTCTGTTGGGTTCGACTGGATGGCGCCTGCGATGATCGATCTAAGCTCGACCATTGTGTCCATATCGCCCATGACTGCCGCGCCGACTGCTCGGAAAAGGCATGAGTTGTCGTCCGGCATGACGCGGAGAACAAAGGTTCCTGCATGCTCTGGCGAAGCGATCTCTGGGGGGTCGTCGGCGTGATTGGTTTGCGGTTTTTGCGACGAGGTGGGCATTTGCGACAGCGTGGCCGGTGGCTCCTTCTTTGCTTCGCTAGGAGGTTTGGATCCCTCTTTAGGAGCGACGATAAGTGACTCCCCATTCAGCTTGACCCCTGTTTCTGAGATGATCTGGCCTGGTTGATAACTGCCTAGCTCGAGCGGCTGGAGAGGGTATCCATATTTCACATCAAAGGCAGTTAGACCAGTCTTCTCCACAATTTGGTCTCGGAGATCTTTGATGGTTGCAGTGTCGTCTAGAGTGACAGTTGACTGGCCTGAGGGCCCGCGCACTCGGATCCTCATGACGCAATAGATGAAATATATGAGATAGAAGAGATGCAGAGGCGAAGAGGAGAAGCTAGGGCGGTGATGTGGGCGTCCCACCGATAGATATGACGATGCCGTGTGGGGTAGCTGTCGGAATGCGATGCGAGCAAAGAACAAGCAAAAGCCCCTTTGTTGCTGAGGTGTTCACGAGCTCAAGGAATCTTTGTCCAGGTCTGAAGAATTCTTGAGATCTGAAATCCGCAAACACGTCGGTCTTAGCATACGGAGAGTACAATGAAGCCAAAAGAGTCAGCTTCAAGGAATGTCAAGGATCAGAGTTTATATATATAATAGCAGCCATGTAAGGCAATACTATCCTGAAGAGAAATGGCCATGAATGCAGAATATCTTGTCGAAGTGAAGCGATTCGCAGAGCTCGAACTCGTCATGAAATGAGATTACCGTATGTAACGTTAATTCTGCTGACTCAGCAGTAGCTTCACGCGCTCGTAAAACATTCTCCGACTCCCCCTACGATCCAACTTAGGCAATTTGCTGGACCTTTTCTAGCTGAGCGCTCACCCGATTATTGCAACGCACAAGCCTGTGATTTGCGTGGAAACGCGCGCTCGTTCCCAGCGGCATGGAGCCTTCCGAGCAAGAGTCGCATCCCCCGCGTGAGGAGCCCGTCAACTCCATCGAGGATGACGGTGTAATCACCCGAGAATTATGGAAGTCGATGATGGATGTGGTCATGGCGATTTATAACTATCGGGAAGACGAGTAAGTTGTCTTGATAAAGCTGTGTGGAACTTTTGTCTGACATTGTTGAAGTGGCCATGATCCGTCGCGATTGTTCCATCGCAGTGTCAATAAGCGCTTTGTTCCGGACTACTACGATATCATTAAGGAGCCAATGGCCCTCAGCATCTTGAAAGCCCGCATCAACAAGCGGGAATACAAACATTTTTCGGAATTCGTCCGCGACTGTGCTTTGGTACGTCTATTGCGCCCAAATCTCCGGTTCGTTGACTGACAGTCTCTAGATCCCACACAATGCGCAAACCTATAACAGACCTCGATCGCAAGCTTACGAGGATGCGCTGGTTATTAGGGTAAGATAAACCCAGGGAAACTGATCAACAGACGGGCAAACTGACAGCATTAGGATGTTTTTGCGTCCGAGTTCAGGAAGCTAGCTGCCCAGGGTGTGATCTCCGCCGATGAGGCAGAACTTCCCGATCTAGGAGAGATCCCCGAGGCCGATCCTCTGCCCGATGAGGACGAAGAGGAGGAGGAGGAGGAAGTGGAAGAAGACGAGGACGATGACGAGGTTGAGATGGAGGGTTCTGAGGATGAGGGCCGAAGAAGGAAGAAGCCCGGTCCCAAGCCTGGGTCCAAGCGCGGAATGGTTCAGAAGCCGGAGCCAGACCTGCGCAAGAAACGAGGCCGCCCCCCACGCGTGGATACTCCCATGGAAACTAGGATCAAGACCATTCTCAAAGGAATCCGCAAATTCAAGGGTGCTGGTGGCCACTTGAAGATTACCCACTTTGAACGGCTCCCCGACAAAGCTACTTATCCGGATTATTACATGGAGATCAAGGATCCTATTGCTATCGACATCATCAAGCGCAAATCCAAGCGCAAGAAGTATAACTCGGTCGACCATTTCATGCGGGATCTTGATCTCATGTTCGAAAACGCCAAAACATACAATCAATCCGACAGCGAGATCTTCAAGGATGCTGTTGACCTGCAGAACGAATCACGGAAATTGGCCGAGCAAGAAAAGAAGAAGCCTGACAGCGAGTTTTTGATGGAAGATGGTCGCTTCCCTCTCCCCGATGGCATTCTTCACCGCGGTGAGTTGTGGAAGGTTGGAGATTGGGTTCACATTCAGAACCAAAACGACGTGACCAAGCCGATCGTTGCGCAGATCTACCGGACCTGGCAGGATTCCGAAGGGGAGAAATGGATCAATGCATGCTGGTACTACCGTCCAGAGCAGACCGTCCATCACTTCGAAAAACACTTCTATCCAAATGAGGTGGTCAAAACCGGACAATACCGAGACCACCGCATTGATGAAATTGTGGACCGTTGCTTCGTGATGTTCTTTACTCGTTACAGCCGTGGTCGCCCAAGAGATCTCGCACCGGACAAAGAAATCTATGTCTGCGAGGCTCGCTACAATGAGGAAAAGCATAAACTGAACAAGATCAAAACATGGGCCAGTTGTCTACCAGATGAGGTGCGAGAAAAGGACTATGAAATGGACCTCTTTGATGTTCCGCGCAAGATCAAAAAGGTACCCAGTCCGATCAAGCATCTTCTGAAGGACGACGCAAGGGAAACCGACGACCTCCCCCGACCGACGTGGGGAACAGACAATGCACCCCCTGTCGTTGGCGCCGTTCACCGGCGCCCCCGCGATGAGAACGTAAGTTGAGTTACAAAATCACTTGACAAAAAGCGAACTCATACCTAACATTCAATAGGAATCCCCGCCACCAGAACCAACTCCATCTCCACCACCTCCACAACCCATGACAGTCGCACCCCGCCAATCCATGGGCCTACGAGGTAATCTGGGCAGTCCAAATGCTGCAGCTGCACTCCAAGCACGCTCACCCGCAGCCCCAATCGCCGTCCAGACGTCACCCGTCCCAGGTGCCTCCCCAGCCTTCGCGGGTCAAATGACCCCTGCCCAGATGTACCAAGCATCCCTCTCCCGGCGACCAAGCAACTTCGCCGCTCCCCAAACGCCGGCAGGCTACCAAGGATTGCAGCCCCCAGTACCCTCAGCCCAACCCTCGCCATTCAACTACTCAGGGCGCATGCAGGCCCCGGCCGCAGTCTATAACCCCAACGCACCGCGCCCAGTAGAAGTCTTCCACCTCAGCGATGCAGCCAACGCCTCAATCCCAGAGGATATCCGCCACCAATTCCACTGCGATGACCTGGGCCGCGTGCTTTTCTTCTCCGCGCCGCCGGTAGACTACATCCCGGCTTCGCCGCAGACACTTGGTCATTCCCTCAAGTACCTGGCCACTAAAGACGAACACCAGAAGAAGGTCGAAGAACGCAAGCGCAAGCTAGCCGACGAGCAGAACGAGCGAGACAAGAATGCAAAGCGTCTTCGTGCTGATGCCGAGACCGCCCTGAAGAGCCGTGTCGACGCTCTCACCGGAAAGGCGTTCGAGACCCTCGTTTCACGTGTCGTTTCTGGTACGGATCAGATCTACAAGTATCTCCACCATGACCAAGCGGGTGGTGCTCGTGCTGCGGATATGAGGACGCGTGAGCGTGGTGTTCTGGCGGATCGTTTGGCTAGAGAGCAGACGCAGCAGATTCAGGCTCAATCTACTGGTGAGGGATTGGTCAATCTGAAGGGGAGTGCGATGTACCTGGATGAGATGTAGGTGCAAGGAAATGAAGAGGTGAACATGGTCGGGGCTCGGCATGTTTTTGTTTTTGTTATGAAATGGCGCAATTCTTTCCTGGTCAAGGCGTCTTTCTGGCTGGGACTCGTGGTTTTCATGTATGATTAAATCGATTAGAATGATTCTTCTACTGTGCTACTATTCCATATGTTTGTGATAGACTAAGGTGCAATTTGAAATTGGGTCACTGTAGCTTGGTCAATATCCACGATTGGATTGAACATGTTCCCTTTTTGCCATAAGTTATTGTCAAGATGGTTGAGATTGAACCAGGGTCAGATGGGGAATGAAAGAAAGTGATCGTCTCAGACTTGACAGTCGTTGATTCAATTCAAACGTTCGGACATGCGTACGATCTGACCTCGGGGTTTATGGTTTACAAAGAAAA
>ERZ1673737.1028-NODE-1028-length-30107-cov-4.546054_pt1 | contig 30107 bp, 23 predicted proteins | sample MGYA00580211_ERZ1673737 | MGnify/ENA primary metagenome ERZ1673737 (study PRJEB41218, sample SAMN15661789) | gut metagenome | host: Homo sapiens | place: Canada: London | collected 2015-08-20/2019-03-30 | study: EMG produced TPA metagenomics assembly of... | reverse complement strand
AGAAGGGCCAGCACAGAAAGCGGCACGTTCTTCCTCAGGGTGAATGGAAGACTTATTGAAAAGCTGAGAAGATTGTGGGACATCAAGAGCCGGGTTCTTAGTGAAGAATCCATCTGGCTTGAGCATGACGCTGATACGCTCCATTGGCATGACGGGGAAATCTTCAATACGGGGGTTATGGGTTAAACCGAAGGCTGGTGGTTTTGTTAGCTATAATTGACCAGGGTGTGGGCCCATGAAGAAAAGGGGTTGGTTTGCTTACTGTGCCATAAGACGACGTCCTCGTTTTCTACGTTATCCTTGCGCTGGACCCAGGTCTCAACGCCCTCGGCGCGACGGCTCTGGTTTGTGAACTCGCCTGCGGCGTACAATTCATCGTCCTGGTACTTTGTGACCCAGATCGGCTTGGTAGCGAACTCCGCTCGACGGAAGCCGTGGGCGTTCTTGCTGACTAGGAGCATTTGGCTGGGGGCTGCCATGAGCTTGTATGCTACTGGCTTGTAGGTGATGGGGTTTGTGATGTTATCGTTGCGGATCTTGAAGACACGGTGACGATCCACGCTTGTGTTTGCTGTGCCTGCGGTTTTCATCACTGTCTGCTGGGAGGTATAGCCCACCAAGTAGGGGTTCTTCTCATCCTCTGGCATGGGAACACTGTCCTCGTAGTAGATAGTGTTCTTGAATCCATCAATAGCAGGGTCGACCCGCAGTGAGAACATATGCTGGTGGAAGGGAGCCATAACTCCGGGGCCGACATTAGTTCCCCAAGGAACTGTTTGGCCGTTCTCGTTATCGAAGGGCACGGTGGACAGAATGCCGGTGGCGCGGACTTCCAATTCGACATTAGCAGCCTGGTCGAAGATATAGTTGAAGATGTATTCGTAATTGGCGACGGTGCAGATCATTTGCAGGACCAATTGGCGGTTGCGAACAACAGTAGCAGCACCGGAACGATAATTGGTGTGCTTGTGCTGCAGACCATTGTCCTGTTCGTGCATACAAATGACGTTCATCAACTGCAACGGGTTGCCCTTCGCGTCGTTACGGTAGCCATCAAAGTATTTGATGTGGCCTAGGCAATCACATCCTAGAGCCAATTGATTGGCATTCATACCGAAACCAGTGTCGCCGACATCGAAGGCCTGCTTGCGGTGATATGGGGCACGGGGATCTATGTTCATGTCAGTCAGATTTGTTGACAAACTTGAATGAAGGCTCTTGATGTTCCTTACCGCCATAGGGAACCGTCATCTCGGAGACCGCCAAGCGGTAGAAAAGGTTCCGGTTATCATATGTAACGTTGTAGATAACCAAACCTTCACGAGCGTTGAAACCAACTCTGAAGCGCCACTTCTGCCAGTAGACGGAGTTGCCATCCACAGAGTATGAAGGGCCTTCAGGCTGTTGCACAATATAAGGCTTGAGGTCGGTGCGGACAGGCGCATCCAAGAGATCGTGGGCGTATTGGATCGTCTTAACAGGCTTCCAAGGCTGGGTGGTGGTGGTCTCGAAATCAGCTCCCCCGGGGAGGTAGTCCATGCGGATCAATTCATGAGTAAGGCCGTCAAACACGGGCGAGAACTTGCAAGGCAGAGAGTAATGGTTGTTCTGGGGGTGGTCTGTTTCAACCAAGTACATGAAGCACTGGAATAGGCGTCGGTTCTCAGTATCGCTGTCTGTGCCATACATCCAAGGGTCGTTGCAGACGGTGACACCTGCGGGTAGCTCCAGCTTCTCGATCTCGGCCAGAACAGCAGGATGCTTCATGCACATTTCTTCAATGGCTGCAATTTCGTCGACATCAATTGGTCCCTATAGAAGAAGACTGTCAGCTGGCCCCGCACAATTTGGAGTAGGGCTCCACTTACCTGAACTTCCTTTGGAAGCTCCTTGGCATAGACGATTGTGCGCTTATCGGCATTCAGAATGGCTTTGTAGAACGCACCAGTGTCAAGACGGTGGAAGAGCACATAGAGAAGGCGTGCTGGAGGTGTAGGCAGGGGCCGCCGTAGCCGTTCGGCTTCAATGTATGCGATAACATCCTTCTTGATAGGTTCATTGACGTCGATGCGCTTGTAGCGTAGCTCAACGCCGGGGAATGTAGCCTCAAGGATGCGTACAGCAAGCTTGATCTCCTCGGGTGTGATAGGGTCGAATGGGTGAGGGCCGTGGTTGGTCACCATGCTGGCGGGTAACTTATATCTTTGGAGATAGAAGTAGGAGTCTCGGGGGACTGACACTTTACAGGTCAGGAGATAGGGAGTAAAAGCAATGAGAAGTACGAAGTATGAGGGGAAGAGCAGCCCCAATGGGATTTTAAATATCTCGTCGCAAAAGGCCCCAGAGCACCTTATCGCGTTACATAAGTCTGGCTCTGGCTGGACTTGCCTATTTGGGAAAGGATAAGAGCGTTGGAGATGACCAGGATGCCTTGGCCTGGGGATATGGGGTATATTGTATGCGATAGTCTTACAGAGGCCATCGCAATGCCAATTGTACTCATATGAATATCACAAATTGCAGCCTCGCCAATCTCGCTGGAACGAACGTCAACAACGTGGGGAATATACGGTCACATGACCGTGGAATACAGGAACCGTGTCACGTGGATGTGGGGGACGGCGCGAAATTATCCCGATGTGGTTTAGCGTCTTAAGTGGCTATCGATAACGATCAATGCAGAGCCCGTGCACTGACCGAATCTGTCCAATATCTGCGATTCTGTAAGTATGCCGCTAACAGTCAGAGCTCCATACTATCTGTGGAATCCTTGAGATGATGAGTGCCTTTACGTCTGGTCTGGCGCCACCCTCATCCTCATTTTCTCCTGGTCAGCCGATATCCGCTCCGAAGAATGGCAGAACACGGCAATCTGGCACGGCATGGACTCGTTCGGGATGTCTAACCTGCAAGAAACGACGGAAAGCTTGCGATAAGGCTAAGCCAAGGTGCGTGTCTAGTCTTTATCTCTAAGTTTTGTGACTAATTTGGTCAGTTGCAACAATTGCCTCAAGCAAGGCCGGACATGTGAGGGCTATGGCTCAATGTGGGTAGAGCCACTAGGTCCCTCGGCGCATGTATTCTCACAGAGTGAAACACCAAAGCGTCGAAGGCTCATTGCGTCCTCACCGCCCCAACTGCCTTCGCCTGCACAGTCGCCGTCCTCCGATGTATGGCTTGAGACCCGTTCATCGCCTGGCACGGTGGATTCTTTGGCTTGGTCTACCCCATCATCACCACTGGAATATCAACTAGTTGGAACGGATCATAACTCTGTTCATGATGCAGAAGAGCAAAGTCCAGACCAGAGCCTGGATCTGCATAACCCCGTGGCAGTGATCCCCCGGCCTCAAGGATTCATCAACCATCTCTCCACTCACGAAACTCACTATCTCCAATATCACATGGAGCAAGGGTCCCGGCTACTAGCAAACCTAGAGAGCGGTGATAACCCTTTGCGGTCATTGTTGATTCCAATGGCAATGTCATCCCCTCTGCTGATGAAAGCCGTCTGTGCCGTCTCTGCCCTCCACTTAGCGAACCGATCCCAAGGCTTCGGTGCACACACAGCTGCGGTAAACTACTACAGCGGGACGCTCAATGGTCTCCGATCAGCACTGATCAAATGTCCAACCGAGGTTTTCCCCGACGATGCTCTACTAGCAGTGGGTCTGCTCTGCAAATACGAGATCGTACGTGGCAGCATTAAGCAGTGGGTTGTTCACCTTAATGCATTGCAGCGCTTGATCGTCTCCCGTGGAGGCTTTGCCTCGATGGATCGAGCCGCGGCCGAGTTCCTACGTGGACTGTACGTGTTAGACTCTGCAACCCATACCAGCAAATGCTGACAAAGTCTAGATTTGTCTATGCCTATAACATGGCCAAGATCAGTAATCGAATCTGCAACACTGCTATTGACGTCACTGTAAATAGTGACATCGGCGTCCCAAAATTGGATATCTACATCGGCTACACCGAAGAGATCCTCAAACTATGCGCACGTATTGCAGAGCTACCCTCTCTAAAAGACGATACCTTAGCTCTTCGCCTCAGCGTCGCGACTATGTATGTCCTTCTTTGTCTAAAAGTCAACATCCGACACACTAACCATTATTTACCAGAAATGAGTCCCTCCTCACATGGTCCCATACTTCAACTCCCTACATAATCCCACGAGGCACATCACCAGCGACCCTAACACGCCTTCAACTGGTAGCCGAATGTTTCCGCGATGCAGGCTTCGTCTACCTCTACTCAATCATGGAACGAATCGACAGAGACCATCTAAATACCACCGTCACCACAACCACCACCACAACGCCCAATAACACCATTAATCCCCAATCACTCGAAACACCATCACTATCAGCACAAGATTGGCTCCCTTTAATCTCTACACCCAAATCCCTCGCCGTATACCGCTGCCTCTCCCGCGTGGAGACCTTCCCACTAGATGACCACTGCGAATACTCAGCGCTCACATTCCCGCTTTTCATCTCAGGCTGTGAGAGCGAGAACTTAGCAGATCGAGAGGTCGTACTTCGGTCGTTGGGAAAACTACAAGATAATTTTGGGATTGGCAATGTCCGGCGCGCGAAAGATTTATTAGGGATATTGTGGGCGAGACGGGATGCTGAAGTTGCTGGGATTGGTAATCACCGAAAGGTGCATTGGTTGGATATTGTTGAGGAATTGGGGTGGGAGCTTATTCTTGCATAGATGCCATTTTGGCTTTGGCTCTTTCTTGTTATTTGTCATGTTATGTTTGTACTTTTATATTTTGAGATTGCATTAGAGTTGGGAGGATATAGGGTTTATGTCTGATGTTTGATGTCTGCATGAGTGACACGAAACCCCAAATGTTATGAATGATTTCCACGAGCAATAAGGATATACAAATTCCGAAATAAAGAAGAGGGGAGCAAAGTAAATATGTTGAGAAGGTTGGCAGGGGTTTTAGGTTGTAAGTGCCCCAAGACAGGGGAACGACGACAATAGATATTTCATGATAAAGGGGAAGGCGCAAACAAGCGATCAACATCAACTCAATCCCATATTTAGGTCATCGCTGAGTCCCCATTCTCTCTCTGCTCGCTCCGTCCCATCCGCAGCCCGGGTTGACCACTTATCAAGATGGTCTTGCGAATTGGCCATTTCTTTTTCACGTAAGCTGGCGCTATCACTTGTCGCCACGCTTCCTTCGCGGGCATGATATTGAGACGATTTGCGCGAGTTTTGGATGCTGATAGGTCGCGTGGGGCCTGGGCCATCAACAGCGCCGGAGACGTTTGAGCCCGAGGCACGGCCGCTGTCCATGGGAGAAGCGAGTTGGTCTTTCTCCTTTTCCTTGCTGTTGCTGTTGCTGAACCAGCGTCGGCGACGGGACTTGGAGGCAGTGGATGGGGTGGTGCTCTTGGTGTCCGCATCTTCATCGCACCCTTGTTGTGTCTCCTTTTCCAGGGCTTGGGTGAGTCCGGATATTGTCTCCTCGGAGGTGTTTTCGGTGCCTGATGGTGATAACTCGGCTAACTCAGCGTCACGGTACCACTTGCGTCGGCGCGTGTAGCGGTCCCATCCGTCTTGACCGCGGCGACCATCGTTCCACTTGAAGACTGTTAGAGTGTTCAATAGTAAGACTGAGGTAGGATCAACAAACCTTGTTATCATAGTATATCCATCCCTCGCCGGTGGCACCCTTCGATTCGGACTTCGAATTGAAGAAGTCCGCTCCCTCGACGCGCCAATCACTCCCCTCAACCCAACGCCATTTGGCATCACCCGTTTTAACATCCGGCAATTCAAATGTATCTTTAGGAGGAACTGCGTTCATATGTTCGTCCGTCCAAGGAGCACGTTCGGACGGGAACAACGAGTAGGTCCATCCAATACCTAGCCAGCGGCGCTGGTTCTCATAGACAACAAATGTGAATCGTACAGTCGAGTTATTCCCGCGCCTCCGAGTAGAGATGTTCAGGCCCTGGCTTTGGCCTTGGGCTTGAGCCTGGGCCTTTGGTGCACTGCTTGGGGTGTCGGCCACTGAAAGTCCCGTGGCCGCGGCACAGAGTCGACGCACGGCCCGTGACCGCCACAGAATGACACGCGAGACTCTCGCGGGCCGAGAATGATAAGTCAAAACGATAGTGCCGACAGCCATGATGACACGGCGGGTAGTTATTAAATAGAATGGCGGGAGAGTCATAAGGATCCATACAGGAGTTACCAAAAGGATGCGAATGAAAAGAGCCGTCAGTGCAGGCTTCGTCGTCGCCGATGTGGGCGTACGCTGGGTTGATAGGAAATCAGTGAGGTCGAGCAGAGGCTCGAGGAGTATATTGCATCTGGTTGTGAAGATGCGGAGAGTTTCAACAATTTCGTCCAAACTCTTTTGGTGGCGAGTTGAGTCCTGGGAGACCTTCCTCTGGTGCTTTTCGCCCGTTGATATAGTTGACGACAAAGGCGAGTAGCGGCGCCCATACATGCCGAGGATCAACGCGACCACAACCAGGATCGGACCTGCCCAAAGAATGATGGCATCACTGTAGAGCACCACCGTCCAGAAGATGGCCACGAGCAGGAAGCTCTGCCATGGGTCTCCAGAGGTCCATGTCAAAAGACCAGCGAGTTTATTCAGCGGAAGAAGGTATGGGTGTGAGTAGGCCAGGGCCCGCGTGATGGCCGGTGGTGTGGCCACCAACAGGGGAGATTTGCGATGCACGATGACGCTGGAACGCTGGCGCGATGTCAGAGCTGAGCCGGTGATCGTAGAAGGAGAGAAAGCAGCGACCGTCGGCGGTTGGGAATCCGACTGGCCTTGCTCCGGCGCATGCGATGGGGGTGCCATGGAATCTATCCACGGAAGATCGTCTGTCTAGCATCAGTGACTGTGCACATCGTTGAGGGATGAAAACATACCTAGAGCTGCCATCCAATTATGGACACGTCATGGAGTGATAATCAGCTCATCCTCTGGGCGGACGAGAGGTTTTATGTTTATGAGTTCATGGCTGTTCGGTCCAGGAAGATCTGCGGGGAGAAGATGGGCATGTGACTCTCGGTACTTGGTGTGAACGAGTTAGTATAGTAGTTGATAGAAAATGAATGAAATGGGTATATTGGTATATTAGTTTATTCTATTATAATAAACAAATGATTCTAACTAACAAGTCCAACTATGATGTCTATGTTGTCCCTGTATATAGACGCCTGTCTGTAGCTCTCTTCCGACGCTAAATTCCGCAGCCGAAATTTTCCCTTCTCTTCTCTCCTTCACCTCCACACCCTGTCTACCACGGCACTTCATATCCTGTCGACATGGTAAGTCTGTCAATTCATTGGCTTTGGATTCGAAAAAAAAAAAAGAAAAAAGAAACAACAAACTAATCATATTCCTGTTAGGCTCACCGCATCGTCTCCCAAGTCGTGGTAACCGGAGCCCGCGTCTTCGGCCGCGCCTTCGCCGAATCATACAAGCACTCCCAAGCATCTGGCAAATACGCTGCCCAGAAGAAGGCATCTGGCGGTTCTCTCACCACCTCCAGCCTCACCCTCGATGAAGCCTGCAAGATCCTGAACGTCAAGCCCCCAGCCAGTGGCGAACACAACCTTGAACATGTTATGGGCCGATTCAAGAAGCTCTTCGACCTGAACAACCCCGAGAAGGGCGGCAGCTTCTACCTGCAGAGCAAGATCCTGCGAGCACGCGAGCGCTTAGAGATGGAGTTCCGCGAGGCCGAGCGCAAAGTCGCGCACGACAAGGAATTGAAGGAAGGCTGGAACCCCAAGGTCTACAAGGACAAATGAAGAGGATATCCACTGTGTTCCATCCGCTCCCTGTTCACCTGGAAGCTCCCTCCTTACTTGCGACAGAAGTCTCCGAATGGCTTTTCTCTTTGATCTGCTCGTCTTTCTCGATTTGGCATAGCATGGCGTTTGGGTTACCGTTGGAGGAAGACGCTTGAGTTTCTAGACTGGGTCTTTCTCTTCATCTTGATGTCCAACCTCTCGGACATCACATCTGGTCGGAAATGGAGTTATACCTTCAGATCCGATCCTTTCGACCTCGTGGTCTGTGTATATCATCTGTGTCTTCTACCCCTTCTCCACTCCCACCCGGAAAGGATGTACAATAGCTATATACTTGCATTAAATTGTTTAATTTTCGATTGTCCGATCTAAACTGTTGTTTCTTCGTACTTTGTCTTCAGCACAGACTCGGCTTTTTTTTGCCACCGCCATCCAAAACACTGCATATCACCACGGAGTAACCTTCGTAGACTACATGCCATCAGGACCTTGAACAAAAATGGGTTATTTCACTTGATCGAAGATATTCGACGACCAATCGGGTAGTGGCCACTCATCCCGATCTAGGGGAATCGCGATCCCCGCCATGGCGCCATCCGGAGCGGAGACCGGGTTACTTTTTTTTTTCACCTGAGAGCCGCTTAGCCCCCAGATACCACTAATTCCCCGGATACCCCGAGATGCATAAGACTCTAGTGCCAGGTCTCAATCGCCGTTGACCTCATATTACCCGAGAAGAAAAGAAAATGCGTCCCTCCACCCCGCTGTCGGCGGATCTCCCGCCACTGATAATGGGTACGGCAACTTTCAACTCCCAATACAACGCCGACCCTTTCGCCCTCCCCACAACGGAATTAGTACAGCGAGCACTAAGCAGCGGCGTCCGTGCCTTCGACACATCACCCTACTACGGCCCCGCCGAGGAACTACTCGGCCGCGCACTCGCAACCGAAACAGTCCAAGCCAACTTCCCGCGCCAGACATACAAACTCCTCACAAAGGTCGGCCGCGTAGCAGGCGCATCCTTTGACTACTCCCCACCATGGGTCAGACACAGCGTGCGCCGTAGTTTGCGCCGGCTTCACACAGACTATCTCGACGTGGTATACTGCCACGACGTGGAATTTGTGACACCCGCCGAAGTCCTAACTGCCGTACGGGAACTGCGCCGTCTCCGCGATGAAGAGGGCGTACTTCGTTACGTTGGTATCTCCGGCTACCCGGTTGACACATTGAGCGAATTGGCGGAAATGATTCTACGGGAGACCGGCGAGCCATTGGATATCGTGATGTCCTATGCCAATTTCACGCTACAGAATACGAGATTACACTCGCGCGCTTTGCCGCGGCTTCTAGCTGCAGGCGTCGATGTCGTTCCTAATGCCTCGCCGTTGGGAATGGGTCTGCTCCGTCGTGACGGCGTGCCTATTGGTTCAATGGGCGATTTCCATCCTGCGCCGAATGGCTTGCGCAGTGCCATCCAAAGTGCCGCGGAATATGCATCAAGTCATGGCGAGAAACTCGAAGTCGTTGCGATTCGGTTCGCGCTAGAGTCATGGCTTCGTGTTGGTGCGCGGGCTGGTGGTCTTGGCGCACCACTTGCGCGCGCTGCAGATGCCGACCCTGGGTTCTTGTCAGTGGCTAATATTGGGACTGGGAAGAGGCTGGGTGTCAGTGTTATGGGCGTGAGCAATATCGCCGAGCTGGATGAGACTCTGCGTGTGTGGCATAGTATTGTTGATGGACTGGAGAATTGGACTGAAGATGATGACGGCTCGTATTTCAATACTAAGTTCGAATCTGCCGGTTATTCTACTCCTAGCCTGGATGTCCCCGCCGGTGTTGTTCCCACTGCCTCCAATGCCAGCATTCTTACGCCACAGGAGGGTCTCATCACTGACCGGGCCTGGTCCCATGCGCGCGGTGCTCACATCTTGCAACTGGCTCGGGAAATTCGCGATGTCCTGGGTACAGAGTGGGTTGACTATGTCTGGGATAGTCCCTCGCCAGACTTTGTGAACTCGTTATCTGAGGAGCATGTTGCCACTGTGCAGAAGATTGAGGCGGAAGAAAGAACAGGAGAGAAGACAAATCTATCTTCGTCTGATGGAGCTGGGAGGGATCCTATGCTGACTCCACCTTTAGAGGCGGAGAAGCAGCTTGCATAGATTTACTGTATTGGGAGAGGTTCGGCAGTTGTGGATTATGTTTATATCGGAAATTGTACATAAACTGGATAAGTCAGTGTGATGTTGAATGACAACCCCCTCCAGCCTTGATCCAGCAACCAAATGAATGTTAGCAGCTATTGTTCGAAAATTAGTCACCAAAGTCTCCAGGGATTGCAAGTGCGCATAGACATATAAGAGGTGAGTATTTCAAAACATCACCTAAAGATGCAGTAAATACCAACGTCGAGTTCATTGCCATTCTCAGCTCACCCAGTCCCACACTGAATGCTCTGATCCTCTGATCCTCTCTCAGATATCGCATATAGCGCTCTCTGAATGAGAAGGAAGGCACGGAGCAGGGAAGGGAGGGGGGTAAGCAAGAAGAGTAAACACCAACGAGGATGAAACTGCATGGGAGGGCAGATCCACGATAGATGGCGTGTTCCATTGAAAATCACTAACAGCATCCCAAGCGAGGAATGTAAAGTTCTGAGTCAACTAGGTGTTCGTAGGTCTTTCCAAAAACCGGCGACGGATCGGCTCGAACAGGCGACACAGTCTTGCCAGGAAGCCATCATTTGTCCAAAAGAATGAAAGCCTGGCTTTGTGTTCCAAAAAGTGCAAGTCGATCGGGACAAACCGAGACCCAGGATTAAAGGCTGGGGAAGGAGAGAGAGGAACCGGATTCGCGAGATAAACCTAGAAAGTGAGTGAATTTGTTTCTCTTGCGCCATATGGGGCTCGAAGTAGAATCCCTATTTCCATTTCCCAGTTGTTGCTTCTCTTCACAGAGACGGGAGGCAACACGCTGATCGAAACCACATAAAGAAAAATACCTCCAATCCTTCCACTGCGCCACTGCCATATGCTCCCTATTCATCCCCAGGGCAAATCACCGAACCGATCGAAGCAAGGGGTATCATCATACAAAAAACGATAATCAAAGAAAACAGGCAAATGAAAGTCGTTGCGGGCGTCGGTAATAAGCTCAAGCGTCATCCATCACCATCTTCCATGCCTCCTCCGACTCCACTTGGTCTTTGAGTTCCTTCTCACGAGCATCGAGGTCTTTCTCCATCTCCTCGTTGGTCTCGTAGCCCGCGTAACGGCGAGCCTGTCGGGCGCTCAGCGTGTTTGGAACCTTCTTCAGTTCTGGCCTCAGTCTCTTCAGTCGAGCAGCACGCTCCTGGCAAACCACACGCCTGACTTCGCCCTTTCGGGACTTGGTTGACTTTGTCCCTCCGGAAGGCTCATCGGAAGAGATATCTTCCCCCTCTGATCGGGTGCCCGCCGACTTTGCTTTTTCTCGTTTTTCGTTCTGGCTAGCCTTCTGGGTTGGTTGGATTGGCTGACGAAGCTGGGCTGAAGACGAGGAAGGACCTGGTGGCGGACCGGGAGGCAGTGGAGGAGGAGAAGCTCCATCTTCAGGATGGGGGCCTGGCGGCGGCGGGGGTGGTGTCCTGTAGCGTGCGAATCTCGCTTCCGTCATGAATACATTTTGGAGTTGCAAGCGCTGTTCAATGTATTCATCAAAGTTAGCCGCAATGATAGGCCCCAGGATGCTCGATCTGTGATCTTCATAAAACGCGAGTTGTTCGATGCGACTTTGGAGGGTAGTGTGGGCTCTTGAGAAGGTTCTGAGGATCAAATTAATCTCCTTCGTACCACCTGAGATGTCGTTGTCTTGGTTATTGGGGTCCTCAATAGTGAGACGATCGGGATTTCCAAAGTAAACCTTGTTGAAATATCCCGGGGGGTTCATCCGAATGCCTTGGGTTTCATAGCGGTACTGCTTTCCGTAAAAGTTGAAAAAGTCCATGAGGATATTTCCCAGGTTCGGCTGTAAGTGACCCTGAGGCGTGTGCTGGAGAAGACTTGTTACCAAGCAAGTGATGGAGAAACCTCCCAGTCCACCGGTCGGGACTTCATTGAGACCACGAATCAGCAAGAACTGCTTGATGACGGACAGAATAATTGGCATTGCAGGGTACTGGGCTTTCCACTTCTTGAATGTCTCATTGGCAATCAAACCGCTGTCATTGTCGAAAGACAAATCTACGCGGAGCCCAGTGAGCTTGTCGACAAATTTGAGGATTGGCACGCGAGCTCCAGCAATGCATTCGATCGAGTTAGGAACTGCAATGTTGGTGTTCTTCACGAAGGCGGAAAATGCATAGATCTGTCCCCTTTTCTCTCCGAAGGTTCGAACTCCTGTGCGGATGAAGGTGTTGGAGAGAAGAACAAGATCAACATCAGCAGTTGGAAGATAGAGACCAGAAGCATAGGAACCAAAGGGACGGATTGAAATGTTGCTGTATCGCTGCCGGAAAGCAGTCTCCAGTCGGTTGATAAGATCTGCTCGTACGATATCCTCAAACTCCAGCGGCTTGGCCCAATGGTAGAAACTCAAAATCTCGTTATGTAGCCTGAGGAAATTGTAAGCAGTGTGATAGAGAACGAAACAAGGATATTACTAACCGAGTGCCCACGTTGAGTGACTCGGGGTGATCGGGCTGCTCAAGCCATGGCGTGCCGGTCTCGTTTGGTAGCGGTCGCCATTGATCGACAACTGAACCATCGGAGTTGAACCGGCTGGCAGGCTTACCTGTCTTTCTCGAGTAGCCTTTAATCTCGTCGTCACGGGTTCGCTTGCGGCTAGCAATGGACGGGTCAAGGCCTTCCATAGCCTTGGGACCCCTCGGGGCACCCTCTGGCGCGTTATCCTGAGGCTCCGGCTCGTTAGCCATTCCGAGGGAGATGAAGTCCTGGTTATCGGTAACGGCGTCGGTCTTCTCGGACTTGGCTGCGTTGTCAAGTCGCGCTTTGCGGATCAGCTTGACGAAGTCGATCTTGGGTGTTTTGCTTTCATCCGGTGGGGGTAGCGACGTGTAAGGATCGGGGTTGGACCATTTAGGAACAGTAGGCGGGGGGGCAGCAGGTCGCGTAACGTCGCCGTCGCCGGGCCCATCAAAACCTAGTGCGCGTTTCTTGCGTGGACGCTGCTCGTCGTCAGAGTCAGATGTGTCCATGTCGACTTCCTCGCTATCGCTCAAAGCCGACAGCGACGCAAACTTTGGTTCCAATTTGGTTTCCCCTTGCAACTGCTCCGGTGTGCTTTCCCTCTTAGTGGACAACAGTGGCCGCTCAGCTGTTGGTGGTTTCGGTGCGCGGAACGTGAACTCATGTCGCGGGTTTGGGCGTGATCCACGGTAGTTAGAGTTTCCTCTAAATTGGAATGGAGGCATCTTGAATACCTGCTCTCACGCAAGAACAAAATGGTGCGAAATGACAACGAAGCGAGCTTGAAGCGGACGCGAAAAAAAATGATTGACCAACAATTTTGCCATCTATCGGTGAGGGCGGTGTCGGGCCTGCATATCTCCGCATATTAACTACATGTACCGATTAGGCATCATTCTTCAACAGAGATACTTAGCAATTACGACGTATACACTTGCAAATAGTCTTGTGTGTAGATGTGTCTTCCTTCTATGTCGATCCGTGTCAAGATCGACTCGCGTCTCCCACGTCTCGTTACGAAAAGTCCGGATTACTCCGTACCAAACAAGTCTGCAATTATTTATAGAATATAATATACACGCCTCCATCCAAATTTCGAAAAGCACGTCAGTTCGATCGCTGCCTGGAGAACAAGCCCAAAATGCCACAAGTAGACAGCAAAGCTCGTATCCCTGAATCCTTGTTCTCGTATCTGACATGAGCATTCTGCATGATCAACCGCTCGCCAGCCCTCTGTCTCTCCCATCTGAGTACGCTTTGAGGCCCTCCTCCAACCGGCGCAGTAAATCAGGCTGCACTGCCAACTCCGCAAAACTGACCCGACCCGTCGCCCATTCCAACCAGTCCTCTGCTCGAGAGCCATTTGCCCTGAGCAAGCCAACACTCACATCAATCAATAAGGGACGTTCTTCACAATGCCAGTAGACCGTAGCACCACAGCAGCGACAGAACTCCCTATATACCCCAGGTGAGCTATCATGTCTCTGCATGGTGCCTCGGTCGAATGCCAGTGGCGAACCGTCTGCATTGAAGATATTGGATTTCGGTATAAAAGCCCAGGTCTGTATGGGAAAGCCACAGCTAAGTCGACAGGTGGTGCAAGTGCAAGTTCCCGCTAGATATCTTGTATGTCCATTTTTCTCTCGTAGCCACCACTTGATATCATCTGGATTTGATGAGGAACTTGAATGGTATGGGACCAAGAGGTCTGACCATGGTGAAGATGCTTGTGAAGATGATGCATTTGGTGGGGTGATATAAAATTGGATTCCTCCACATAGGCAACGGGCTTGCAATTTGAATCTCTCCGCTGGTTCGTTTTCTATGGGGTTCACTGATTCTTGGCTTGGGGTATGCTGGATGTTTGAACTGTCATATGCATGAAGCCGACAGTTTGCGACAGTAGACTTTGTTCCAGCAAGAAATGTGCTAAGTCCACCATCTCCACAGTCACCTTCTTTCCAGTGCTCAATAGTTCGGACTGCGGGGCTGTCTTTTGCTGCTAATAACCCCGAGGCTACAAGAAACTGACCGTCGGGCTGGCAATGCGCAAAGACGTGCGCACCGCAGGTCTTACAGAAGAAATAGCTCACATCTTCGGACTGTTGGTATTTCTGGAGCCCATCCAAGACTGGTTCATGCCGAAGGAGATAGTATGAGGAACAAAGCTGCCCGGTCACCGCGCGACAGTTGTTGCAATGACACAGTTGGAGTTGAGTATGATCTGTGTTAGAATCTAGGTCAACTAATAATGATATGCCTCCACAGAGACAAGCGACCGAGGTAGACATCGAGAGTTAGTGAATCACACCGAACCTCCGGTCTCGCATAAGCCGATGCAGTTAACAGTCAAAAAATATGTGCTCAAGCGGGGTTTAAGCAGAAACTCGCATATGTGAGAGAATGAGACAGCAGAACTCCGACAAGTCACGAGTATATAAGATCCCGGGCGACCCAACTCCTCTTCTCCTCCCCCACTCTCCACCACAACTCCAAGGTTACCTACCTTTTTTCATCTCCAACCTTTCAACCACGCAAAATGAGTAAGTTGATCTTTGATGTTCCCTCTAGGGCTGTGACTTTACGATCCTGAATAGGAGGGCACCCTCCGATTCCGAGATGGCGGGGTTATGGCGGGGTATTCTGAAGTCGACGCTGACCACAACAACAGGCGACCACGGATGCAGCTGCGGCTCCTCTTGCCAGTGCCCTGCCGGCGCTTGCAACTGCCCTGTACGTGATATCCTCCTTTTCGATGACGAGTGACTGACCGAGCCGTCCTTTATAGAAGAAATAAGTCATCCTTTTAGGATGCAGCTTTCAGATCTCTGAAATGCTCGAGAACTATGACATGACCATGCGAGAAGGATATGATACCATGGGATAGCCCGGATGGACAGGCAATTCGGAAGTTCGGCATGTCATCAAAAGGATAGCTTTCGCCAGATCAATGATAGGTGGTTGCTTGACCATTTTTATTCTTCGTACTCAAGTACCTTGTGAGCACCGGGCCTAATTTTGGGTCGTTTAGGCTCAGTGGAGGCCAACCTTGGGAGCTCAACGGTACCCGAACCGCTTGAAAATAATGTAAACTGTATATCTCTACTTGTATGCCCTCACGCATGTTGAAAACGAATGGCCCAGACAGGGGGGTGGCCATACCCCGGAACGATGTCCACATATACTGTAGCGTCACCGAAAGTCTCGATTCATACATTCAGGCACCCTTTTCAACCCAACATCTCCGTTACAATTCCCATCTCCACTCAAGAGAATTCTTTCGGCTTTCGCGGCTGTGTTTTGCCGATGCGCCTTTTTCGCTCATCTCCAACACAGTGACTGGATCTGCGAGTTGTCTCGAAGTCAAAACGAAATAAAAAGCGGACCCCGATGCTGCACGAGTCCGAGAAGAGTAGCATCGGATCGGAGCAAACCTTGGAATGACGGAGGATTTTTCTGATATGCTCAGCTTCCAAGCTGCAGCCTCTCCACTTTTCGCTAGCCTCTGACTCTCTTCAAATTTCTCTGTGCTCGAGGCGGAGGTGACCAAGTTTCGCTGTTATCTGACCTTGGATTTGACCCTACGGAATACTGTATACAGTCCCTCTGGCTCAAAAGCGAGGTATACTATGCTATATGCTCGGTAAATCGACATGCAACATATGATCTAATACCCATCTATGAAACCGCCGATCTTTCTCAACTCAGCCTCTGGCACACCCCAATGCAGGTGCAAAGCATCGTACAGGAATATCGTAACCCGGACTCTTATTTCTTGTTTGGTAAATACACTTCGAAAGGAATCCAGGAAAACACTACCAACTCCACAGCGAGGCAGCTGAACAGGGCTACCAATAAGGCCAGGCAGCGCCCCCCCTTCCAAGGCCCCCAGACCGCGCAAACATTCGTCTCCTCATAGGCTGCCAAGCCGAGAATCCAACGTAGCACCGCTCCAGGCGCCGGAAAATACCTCTTGGCTCCTCCCCACCTGGTCTCCGATCTTTTCTTGTTTGGATGTAGTCGTCATGCCTGTTACAGAACATCCGGTTATGTGGCCGTATGAGATATAATAACGATAATAAGAGGCCCGTCCCGAAACCAGTGGAGCCAGACATGGGAGTGCAGATCTAAACGTGGCCATAATCATGGCCGTGGCATGATGATGGTTCTATTTGTCCACGTATGAACCTTGCACATATTGCGCATGCTTTCTTGACGTATAGTAGCGTATGGTCTGTTCATATACAGTACGAGCTCCATTATCATACGTTGCAATGTAAGATTCCCACGGTACGTTCGGAGTAAAAGAATAATGGAGTGATGGAGCTCAAGCACGAACAAACAATCTCCACCGGCTATGACCACATCCAGCAAAGCGTGCCTGTGTATAAACATGTACCTGTAAACGCATGCAATGAATCCCATCTCCACAGGTGAACCCTGCGGCGGGTCTCTTAGTCCCAGTCCATCTAGAAACAGGCCAACCACGTATTAACATACCACAGTACTACTATAGCATAGAAACAGGTCCAAGCACAAGCAAGTCCGATCTACAACCGAGATTACACCCTGACATTGTAAATGTATGAAAATCTCCGGGTATCAGGATCGACAAAACGACAATACTACGTAGCTCCGCAGACAAGAAAACAGATCGGAGAACGGCCCTCCGATCCCCCATCCCCCCATCCCGAACCTGTGCGAGGAGGGGGCAAGAATCATCTATTGGCAACCCCCATCATAAGCAGAGCCCGATAGGCTTATTATTGGCGAGCGTTAGAGTTGCCTGTATAATACAAAATACATGTACAATTAGCGGATAGCGCGTCGGAAAGAGGTAGACAGTGGTTACTGGAGGTAGATTGGAGAGCGGGCCTCCAGAGTGGAATGCAGGACTTCATTTGACTCGACCACGCGATGCGATGGGGGGTGTGGACGGGGCGCGCCGACTGCATTGCTGCTGTTTTTTGGTTGTTTTGGATTGGCTGGAAATGCATAATATACCTCAATGTGGGAATACTGCTTGATTATCCACTGGGTTCTTCCCTGGCTTGTTATTGATGGGAGTGTCATAGCTGTCGTGGATGCTGAGGTATAAAATCGGCTTAATATCCGTTGCTTCTTGAACCTTTTCTTTTCTTTTCTATCCAAGCCATCTCTATTCAAAGCTAAACAACTACATTCTACTCTTCTATTCTTTTAAGGTCTATCCTTATTATCTATTCATCATGGGCCCCTGCTCCTGCAACTGCTGCTCCGGCGACTGCAACTCTTGCTCTTGCTCTACCTGCAAGGTATGTTCCTCTCTCCCTTCTTGATATATGTCCACGGTTGCATCTTGTAGCGCGGAGATACCCGGGGCGAAAGATATGCTAACTGCCCTTCCAGCACTAAGCCAGCTAACACGCCTTCATCCCCGCCATCCTCCAATTCAACGACCCATACCAGACCGGGACTCCCACTGCTGTCGAACTAGGCCGGAGCCGGCGTCTTTCCTGTCAAACTTATGAGATGTCTTTGTTATGATCATGATTGAGTTGGTTGATTATTAGGGCCTGGGGCCTTTCGGGTGGTGTGTTAAGTTAGTAGGTTGATGTTCGACCTCGTGTACGTTGTGTTTGTGTTGAGCCTAGTGCTCTATTGCTATATCGCTATACATATGCTGGTTATATCGTACTTTTGTTCTCTTGTATCCGTACAGAGCTTTGTAACAACGCCCTGCTCCAGATTACACACGGATTATTTCTCAGCCCTTAATCCTAATGCCACGATTGACGTAACTGTATGCAGTCGGATCCAAAGAGACCCCATAAAAACATTGCCAGTCATTGACGCTACTGCTTATTTGCTTGTGTCGAAATGGACGGTATCTTCGATATATTTGACCTTGCTAGAAATAGGAACCATATTTTAGATTAGCATTACATGTTAAGAGTTTGTTCATATGCTAGGCTTTTTGGTAACAAAGTAGATGTACTACAGATATCACGTTTTGTGCTTGCTCACAGTAAAGAATTATGCACTTTAGTTGCAGCCATAGCCCGAGACACCTTAGGTTATGATAGCACTCATGTTTAGACGTGCTCAAGTAGCTCGAGCGCCTTGCCGACCTGGCCATCGGGTTAGTATGCTATAGCGAGCAGATGCTGGGATTCTAGAAGATACTAGCTTATTCCTAGCAGTTCTAAGATTCCGAACAGCAAATCTATATCGTCCGCATCGTCCACAATAAGAGGCAAGGGTCCGGCTGAAAGTAAGCTTAGATGTCGTCGCACTAACTTAAGAAGACTTGAGATGCCACAAATTCCACCCCCATCAAGCGAGAAGATCCTCAGCGGCTCACAAGAGTCCGTCATTGTGGTTGCCGGGTGGTCTTTCAGTTAGTGGGACGTATGGCAATCAATAGTGCCTAGAATGGAAGCCCGACTCAATCTGATGGAAGATACCTAGAGATTTCCCAGGTGTAGTTTGCTGAGTGTCACCGCTGCCCCGCGCCCTCGCATGATCCCTGTCGAGGCTATCCTTAGCATCGCTTAATTATAGCAACGGTTCATAGAAACATGCTAGGTGACCAATTTAGCAACAGAGGGGCGGAGCGTTGGCAGTGGCAAGTTTGGCGCCATTTGGTTGCAAAGGGAGGGAAGGTTGCTGAAAGATGTTGCTATAAAATGGCGACAGGAAGGCAACAGATGTTTGTTCCGTATCATACCATTTCACTTGTTGAAATAAGGGCCTATCGGGGTCAGTATCATCTTGGTATTAGGGTTTGGGAAACAAGAGAGTGTAATGGCGCAAGACGAGATACGTGTATAACGTTAATCAATGCTTAACTTGACGTTAGGTGGATATCAGGGATGAGAACAATTGATGGGCGCTCAAAGTGCAATCGATTTCAACTCGTGATATGCATATACAAACAAACTTTCAGAGGTAACGACAAATCTAGATATGATTTTACAACTCATCTTTCGAGCGAGGTGCACCGTTTGCTCCTTCCTCGCCATCAGCACAGACAGCCGGCGAGGTAACGCGCATAGAATACACGCACTTCTCGTCTTCTGCCGTCTTCAAGATCTCATTTTCCTCGCCGCACTCCAAGATGACCTTGGTGGAGCGGTTCGGTCCGTTCCAGCAGGACTGGCCACGGGTGTACTCAATCACGGTCTTTTCAACAGAAATGACCTCGCCAGCCTCGTTGACTTCCTCCACGCTGGTGGTTCCAACATGGGAGAATCTGCCCATGGACACGGAATTGCTTCCCTTTCTCTGGTTCTGCTTTGTCGACTGCAGGAAGCAGTGCTCATAGGTGTACTCGCCGGCATCCTGGGTGATGCAGAGCCCCTTGAGGGCGCGGAAGATAGAGCCAGGGCCGTAGTCAGTCTCAAGATCCGCACGCTGGTCACGCAGCTTGTTCTTCAGATCGGCCACAGAGTCCTGTGCAGACTTTAGAGCATCACGTGCTTGAGTCACGGCCTTGGATTCCGAAGAAGAGTCCTCATCGGACTTGGCCACGATGCCGCTGTTTTCAAGGAAGTTCTTGACTGAGAGGACCTTGACTTCAATGAAGCTAACAAGCGATGGCGGGAGATAAGCGGCCAACTTGTAAACTGTAGTTCCCCGTAAGCCAGATGTGCTGTGCTACAAAAGACAAAAATAACTTACCTAAATCCGAGTCCTGGCAGCCATCTTCCTCATTCTCCCAGTGCTCCCAGTTAACACCGCTTTCCTCGCCATCAACCTTAGCAATCTCATCCAAGTCACGGTCCTGGGCACTGTTTGTGTCGTCGGTGGTATCCTCCCGAGCAGCGTAGTCCTCATAGCTTCGCACCGCGCGCTTGACGCCCTCGTCATTAAAGTTAGGGTTATATTCAACCTTGACCTTGGACAAAATGTCCTCGAGCTCCTTCACCCGCTCACGGGTTTCATCCCGCTGGCGACGCACATCCACAAGCGCATTCCGCAGCTCATCAACGCGGCCTTTAGCGAGGTTAGCGAGTGCATTAACCTTGCCCTTGCCCTTGCCACCTCCAGAACGAACGACCTTGCGCTCCTGCTCCTGGGCAGTCTTCAGATCAGCCTCGAGGCTCTGTTCCTTTACCTCGGCACCTTGAATCTCAGCCTCGAGGCTAACAATGTGATCCTGGATCTCTTGCTGCTGGCGACCAGCATCGACAAGGAGATCCTTCTTCTTCCTCAAAGCAGCGGTCATAGACTTTTGGCGCTGCTCTTCCTGCTTCCGCCATTTCTTGCCAATCTCCTTACAACGATCCTCGCACTTCGTTCCACCAACACGGGCCCATTCATCGCTGCCATCACAGCATTGCTCATAGTCGCAGATTCCATCATTGACTCGTTGGAAGGGAATGTAAGATGGCTTGTGGCCCTTGTTCTTGCAGTAAAATCCGGGCAGGGCGAGGGCGATGTCCAGATCGCTATTGCCGGGTCGGTCTGCCACTATCTGTGGCGAGTTGCGTGAGATATGTGCGCACGCAGCTGTGCCGGGCTCGTCACTTCCATCGGGGCAGTCACAGAAATCATCATTGACGGCCGAGAAGGGAATTTGGACCGAAGGGTTCGAGATACAGGTAAATGTCGGCGAGTCCTGGTAGAATTTCGCAACTGAATGATCCCTTGTTAGTACGATGATTTAAATAAAAGAAGCAGCTCGCGATCGTAGATCTCTCCGTTGCATCACCAGCTGTTCGGGAGGTGGAGATATAGTCAGGGTCCAAATACTTACACTCCGGGCCTACACCACGAGGGCGAGCAGACTTATCACTAGCCTGGGCCGTCGACGCAGTCGCAGCCAGCAACAACAGCAAGTCAGAGGACTTCATGCTTGAGGCATTGAGCTTCGTTTATGGTGCGGAGAGAGCTTCTGGCCAGATGTTGATACCCGCCAGTACCCGCTGAGTCAGCCCCGCTATCTTTGCGCTTTATCGTGGCGAGATTCAACCTCAACTTCGCCAACATGGGTAACGACGGTGGAAGGTAAGCTCTATGCCTTGGATAATATTTGAGACCCAGTCATATCTAACAAATTAACTTTCTAGTATCCCAACCCGGCGCGAGCTCGTCCGCGAAGCAGCCCGCGCCCCGAGCACGGCGCAAGTAAAAGAAGCCCAGCGCGAACAGCAAGAACACTCCTGGACAACCTGCCCACTGTCGCACAAGGCACTGTCCCGACCTATCGTCTCCGACTCAGTCGGGAACCTCTACAACAAAGACGCCGTCCTCCAGTTCCTACTTCCCGGCGATGATGGCGAGGGAATCAGCTCCAAGGCCGACTGCGAGGAGATCCTATGCGGGCGAGTAAAGTCGCTCCGGGATGTTGTCGAGCTGAAGTTTGAAGTTGATACCGAGCGCACCGAGCATCCTTCGGACCATGCCCATGCGCCTCGTGAGCGCGGCGAGGGCTGGATCTGCCCTATCACCGCGAAGCCGTTGGGGCCCAGTGTGAAATCGGTGTACCTGGTACCGTGCGGGCATGTCTTTTCGGAAGAGGCTATTCGACAGCTTAAGGGCGATAAGTGTTTGCAGGTAAGACTTGCTTTGGTTGCGCGGTGCGGATATAACGGCTGACTTGTATGTGTCTCTCTAGTGCAACGAATCCTATGCTGAAGAGAATATCATCCCCATTCTTACCACCAAAGAAGATGATAAGAAGCGCCTCATTGCGCGGGGTCACAAACTTGCTGAGCAGGCTCTCACACATTCTCTTAAGAAAGCTCCCGGTTCGAAGAAGCGCAAGAAGCACGCTACCGCTGACGTTACGGCGGATGTTACTGCAGACGCTGCCGGGGATGTTTCTAAACAGACATCTGACGTCAAAAGCCGGAGTAACACTTCAACGCCGGTCCCTAACGGCGCTTCTGGAAATGGCATCAAGAATGCTGCTACTTCCTCTCTCACTGCCCGTGTATTGGCGGAGGAGAGTGAGAAGAAGAAGCGCCGGAAGGGTAATGAGAATATCGACAGTCTCTTTTCCAAGAAGGATGGGGCGTCGAAGAATGGCGATTTCATGACCAGAGGTTTTTCTATTCCTTCTGCTGCGCGGAGGTAGATTGTTAGACTGGACAAGAATGCCTTTGTGTCCTCTATTTTACTGTTATGGTCACAGAGTTGTGTCGGACTTTGCAATTTCTCACCCGCGAAGACTATGATGAAGCTATCGAAAGTCTACCTTGGACGATCCAGCCGAAAGAAGAAAGAATAGCAAGGCCATAGCCTCAATTCTCTTACTCTGTGCCGATGAAGTCCAAATACAAATATCCGATTATACTAGCGCTTTCCTAGCATGGCAAGCGTTAGGTCAGACCTATAATCGGTCCGGTTTTATCACCGAATACGTTCTTTTAAAGTAATTTTTCTCAGCTTCACCCGATCAGTTTCTAATTTTATAGAGAAATGCCTCTATGTCTCTATAGTTTAAAACTGATCGAGTGAGTTCGAGAAAAATTGCTTCATCATAGTCTTCGCGGGTGAGAATTGCTGTGATATAAGTCTTTTGATTTATTCCATGGTTGACAGCGACTATGAAAAATTGATATTCATCATCCCAGGATGGAAAATGCATATCTCTCTACCCTCCAACTTGGCTTGACAAGATGAAAAAAAAAACTCAAAATGCAAATTTAATCAACAGTTCTAATATACAGAAGGTTGTTTCGATGGAGGCAAATGTCTCCAAACTTCTTCATAGCAAATAAACACCCTCAGTTCGCCTTCAACTCCAACTCCTCTGCCGCCTGCTTCTTCTGCAGCTTAATCCACTCCTTCCTCTTTCCAAGAGGGTGGCTGATCAGACCGTTCTCGTAGAGCGAAGTGACAATGACCTTCTTACGGCCAACATCTTCATCATTGTCCTGGCGGGTCCGGCGTGTGTCGTAGATTTTGACATTGGATAGCCTTTCAGTGCCCATCTTAGCCATCTGCTCATGGAGACGCACGGGTGTCATCTTGGTTGACTGCTTAATCAACTCCTTGTAAGCAGCGATAGCCTCTCCGACAGTGGTGGCAGTGGTAGAAGAGTAAATCGCATCGGGGATACGCAGGCCGGTGAGTTTGGAAAGGCGAGTAAAGAACTGCGAGATTTAGTTAGTGAAATTCACCGGCAAATGGAAACCGAAAAGGGAAACAAACGGCAAACTTCATTGCTGGGTCATTCAGCGGCAGAGATGACATCGTGCTCTCGTTCCTCTTCCCGAGCTTTCCACCTTCCCAATAGAGATCCTTTCTCAACTTGCCTTGAGAGCTCAATTGAAGGAGTAGTCTCTCCCTCGGGGTGTCTGGCTTGCCAATTGCCCCGAAAAAGGTAAGGAGTCTGTCCCGTGTTCCGCTGCCCGCAAATCGAAGGCGATCACCCCATTCAGCGGACTCGCCCTCCACACTGCAGTGTTTGAAATTGCTTCGCACATAGCCGAAACGTTGTTCATAGTCTTCCATGGCGGAATAATTCTTACCGACCATGCTCATCACACTGAACTCGATGACAACCTGGTGAAGAGCTTGTTCCAACGGTAGCGGCCGCTTGGTCTTGTACCATCTGTGAAATCAAGAGCTATTGTCAGCAACGTCCATCATAAGATCATGCCACGATGCGCGAGGCACGGCTTGCAAAAACTGGATCAAACATACGGCTTGATTTTGTCTGCCTTGGTTGCACCATTGATAATCCATTCTTTATCCTTGGTGTAACCAACTCTGGGCATGTTGTTCCAGTCTAGGCTCTCAAGGTCCATGTCATCGGGGAATGGTGTCTCCTCTTCTCCTTTACCCGGGGAAAGGCCAGTGGTTTCAGCCGCAGGTTCTTCCTGGGGCATGAGCTGACTTCCGGAGTAGGGGTCTGCAGGGCCTGGTGGCTTGTCTGTGCCCCAGAGCTTGCGCCGGGTGCGTTCGAGTAATCCGGGGGAGTCGGAGGCATTGCGGAGGAATTGCTGGTTGAGCGGCGAGATGCGTGGTGTGGCTCCTACTCTGCAGCTGGAGCAAACATATTTTGCCTCCCGCAGAGGGAGGCGCATTGATGGCCTCATTGTGTGTGCGGGCGCAAAGGATGTTTGATCGAGCGGACTTGGGCTTGCACGGAGAAACAAATCTGAGAAAGTCGGGTCACGTGAGATGGGTTTTCGATGCTTGGCATTTTTGGCTCTCAGCACTTCAAGTCTAATATAAATCGGACTTATTGCGGAATCAATAAACGAAAATGTTGAAATCATATTTTATCTTTTTTTCCTTGCTATGTCGAAGCTCAATTTTGAATAACAGGCCTTATCGCCGAGGAGTATATAACACAACATGTCCCTACAGACAAGCAAGGCAGCAGACTAAGAAAAAGATGCCCTGCAGCAGTATCGTATGTTGTACCTTACATTTTAGATCGCGAAAAATAGAAGAATTGCAATATACCCCGATAATATCACATTGTGTTAATTCCAAACATGTTCGGGTGTACCGGTCATAGTCGGACTTAGAGATCATCAATCAGTTACTTATGAATCTATATAACCACTCTCCTCCCCCGCTCGAACAACATATCTGACATCCACGCTACATCCATCTTGTTACCCAGCCACACATATACTCACCCACATCCACAAAGATATACATATCCAACCCACCATGCCAGCCCCATACAACGCGAACACAACAACAACCGAACTAGTCAGCGACTACAAAGCCCTAATAAAAAACAAAACCATCCTAACAACAGGAGTTACCCCAGGCTCCTTAGGCGGATCTTTCGTCCAATCCCTCGCAAAAGCAGAACCCGCCTGTCTCATCCTAGCAGGTCGCAACACCGCCAAACTAGAGCAATGCGTGTGCGATCTGCAAACCGCGAACCCCAAGCTGAAAACTCGTACTTTGCAAATTGATCTCGGGTCTTTGAAGAGTGTTCGAAGCGCGGCAGATCAGGTTAATAGCTGGTCTGATATCCCTGCTATCGATGTCCTCGTCAATAACGCTGGTATCATGGCCACTGAATACGGTCTTTCTGAGGATGGAGTTGAGTCTCAGTTTGCAACTAATCATCTTGGACCGTTCCTATTCACGAATTTGATTATGGAGAAGATTTTGAGGTCCGAGTCTCCGAGGGTTGTTATGGTTACTAGCGATGGACATCGGTTGAGTCCTGTTCGGTTTGATGATTATAATTTTGATGTGAGTGGTCTTTCTAACCCTATTTTTCTTACTCCTTAGGAAAATTTTTATCTGCTTGTATCTGTAACATCTCTCATTCTCTTCTCTTCTAGGGTGGCAAGACATACAACAAATGGGTAGCCTACGGCCAAGCAAAAACAGCCAATATACTAATGGCACTTTCTCTATCCTCCAAATTGGGTATCAAAAAAGGGCTTCTTGCATTCAGTCTGCACCCAGGTGTGATCTTTACCAATCTTGGCAGTCATCTAGATTGGAGTGGCGATGTTGGACTGCGTTAGTATCTCATGACTTATCCCATGATAGTTGTACTGAGGCTCAGTATCAGAGCTAACCGTCTACATTTATATGGAGCAGAATCTATCGATAGACAACTTGGCAATCGCGAGGGGTGGGCTGAGTTTAATCTCAAAACTCCGGAGCGTGGTGCTGCTACTCATGTCTATGCAGCATTTGATCCTGCTCTCAAAGGTCCGTCCTGTTAACATGAGATCGTTGCTAGAAGCTGATCTGTTTTCACAGCAAACAACGGCGCCTATCTTATTGATTGCCATGTCGCTGATTGGCTGGTTGATACTGTCAAGTCGTGGGGGACTAGCAGTTTTGAGGCAGAAAGGTTGTGGAAGTTGAGTGAGGAATTAGTTGGCGAGGAGTTTGCTTACTAGCACATCCATACATATGATATAGGGGAAGAAGAATTGAATATCTACGATTAAAAAGAAAACCATTCATTGTATGCGAACTGTAATTTATATGCACATGCACCGCTGATATCATACGAAATAGAATACACAGAAACAACCCATTTTAGACAAAGCAAGACCTAAGCTTACTCGCGGACGAACATGCCAGCCATACCCATACCCGTACCAATGCACATACTGATAACGCCAACCTCCTGGCCACTGCGCTCCATCTCAGGCAGCAGAGTAGCCAGCTGGCGGGCACCAGTAGCACCGAGAGGGTGACCGATAGCAATGGCACCACCGTTGGGGTTAACCTTAGCCTGGTCGATGCCGAGCTTGCGAACACTGTAGAGAGCCTGCGAAGCGAAAGCCTCGTTGATCTCCCAGACGCCAACCTCGGGAACCTTGATATCAACAGACTGCAGGAGCTTGGGGATGGCGACGGCGGGACCGACACCCATCTCATCGGGGGCGCAGCCCGCAACGGCGGAGGCGACCCAGCGGGCCTTGATGGAGCCGGAGAGACCGAGCTCCTCGGCGGTAGAACGGCGCATCAACAGGGCAGCAGCGGCACCGTCGCTGACCTGCGAGCTGTTGCCGGCGGTGCTGGCACCGTCCGCGGAGAAAGCGGGCTTGAGAGCGCTGACCTTCTCGAGGGTCAGGCCGTGGCGGATACCGTCGTCCTTTGAGACGGTGACGTCCTTGGCTGGGGCATCGGGGTTCTCGGGGTCGAGGGTCTTGGTGGTGACTGAGATGATCTCAGAGTCGAAGCGGCCAGCCTTCTGGGCGGCGGAGGCCTTGGCGTGGGACTCGACGGCGAAGGCGTCCTGGTCGGCGCGGGAGACGCCGTAGCGCGAGGCGACGTTCTCGGAGGTGATGCCCATGGGCATGATACAGTCGCGGGCGTCCTGGGAGTAGGACTCCTTCAGCTCGGGCCAGAGCACGGTGGGGATGGCGCGCGAGCCGTAGTTGCGGGTCATGGACTCCATACCACCGCCGACACCGACGTTGATGGCGCCGGCGCGGATCCCGTTGGCAATGGTTGTGATCGCGGCCAGACCGGAGGAGCACTGGCGGTTGATCGTGTTGAAGGGCACGGAGTGGGGAAATCCGGCGTGGATCTGGCCCATGCGGCCGGCTTTGGCGCCGCCCAGCTCTTGCAGGACAGATCCGATCAGGACATCGTCGATCTGGGCCGGGTCGAGGTTGGGGTTTGCCTCCAGTGTTGCGCGGAGTACGTTGGTCAGGAGCTCTTCTGGGTAGGCGTCCTTGAAACCGCCCTTCTTGGCGCGGGTTACGGGTGTACGCAGGGAAGAGAGAATGACAATGTCATTAGGCGACTTCTGGAGCACCTGGCGGAGACCTCTGGGAATTGGAGAGGCCATTGTGTGTGGACACTCGGAGTTAAGGTATTCCGAGAATCTGGAGTATTTCGGGTCTTTCTCGGCGATGTTAGTCTCGATGTCAATAATGAGCTTCACGAAAACTTACATATGTACAAGATGGAGTGGAGAGAAATAAGCAACTGACTCCAGACAGAACTCCGGGGCTCAAGAAATACTTATAGGAAAATGCCGGGCAGAATTCCGGGGTCGGAAGTCGTCTGGTTGTCCAGTACCGTTGCCCGGCATTGAAGATCGGCTAAGTGGTCTTCCGCTGTGGGGGACTATACCCCATTTGCCACTCTCTAGTTGCAATGCTATTTGCATGTTTTCTTGGGATATCAAGGCTCCCGGAAATAGCAATGCACTTTGCATAACCTGACTACTTCTACAAAAGGCACAGGAACTTGGACAATGCAAATATTCAAGGTCAATGCCAGATCGGGTGCTTATGTCACCATATTCCCGATGTTCGGATCGGCTCCCGGAACAAAGATGAAAGCCGAAGATTAGATCGAATGATGCCATTGAGATATTCTCCATATTCGAAGACTGCTGAAGCCTATCGATAGTTCCATATCTTCTTCTCAGTGCATGATAGCCCACTTCGCCAGGCACTCAGCCTCCTGGTTATTCTCCTTGGGCACAAGCCAGAACTTGACCTCAACAACTCTCTCCAGCACAGTGATACCAGCCTCCACCAGCTTAAACAAGTCAGCATTGGCAACAGTCACACCCTTGCAAGTCTTCCATCCAGCCTCCTTCCACTTAGGCAGCCACTCGGTGATGCCACGAACCAGATACTCGGAATCGGTCTTGATGATGAAAGTACGCAGAGGCACGAGCTCATTTCCCTTGCGAGACAGCTTCAGTCGCTCATTCATAATGCTAGTTGCATTTCGTAGGGCCCGCAGGCAAGCGGTCAACACAGCGATTTGGTTTGTATGAGCCTTGCCGGTGATGGCATGTGAGACGTTCTCTAGGTTGTTGACGCCGTAGTACAATCCGAAGGAGGAGCGCGTAACTTTGTTCTCCGTGATGCAGGCCCCATGGATTGCAAGGAGGAGAGAGTCCTCGTGGCCCTCGAATTGCTTGCAGGTTGGGCATGTGCTGGTCGATGCTGGACAGGCAACGCACATCCAGGCGCCGATTTCTACTTCAATGTCTTTCAGGCTGAATCTGGGTGGGTATTCATTCTCTGCGATGAAGCGGCGGCTTTTCAGTGTCACCTTGTCTTTGTCGTCATCTCCAGAGGGCTTCGTGTTGGATTGGGCGAAAGAGTGGTGGGTGTGCATAGTGGAGCTGTGCCAGCAATCATCGCCCTGGGTAACCTGTTTTGGTCAGCTTGAAGTGTGACAGACATTATATCTTGGATTGCGGTAAAAGATGTGGGGTAATGTAGATCAGAGGCCAAGATGTTTACCATGGGGGTTTGAGGACCCTGAGTGGCCTGAGGAGCATGAGCGGGCTGAAGAGCCTGGGCTGGCTGAGCGGGCTGAGCTGGTTGAGCTGGTTGGATCTCCTTTGTCTCCCTCTTTCTATGTCTCCTCGGACGAGGAGGAATGGTGCTCGAAGCCATGGTGAGCTTGGAGACAGGCGACGTAGAGGAGAGTAGGCGTGAGAAGATGGGCAGCAAAGCGCAGGGGTGAAGAAGTACTTTAGAGAAGGGAGACTGAGAATAGAAGGCAACGTTAGGAGTGAGAACGGCAAGGAGCATGGGAAATAGAAACAAAAACAAAAAGTGAGGGAACAAAAAATTCCAGTGACCTGCCTTCTCACCTGGAGCTGGTGACGGAAAAAGAGGGCACCACTATGGGCTAAAAGACGTGCACTTTCACCTATGCAATTGAATACTCACTAGGAACCACACTATTAGAGCGATCCTCACCTTCTAGCATCGTAAAATAGGGTTTATACGTGAATGCATGTTTCAAACGTGAACAAAGAGCTGTAAGTTGCCCACAAACATAAGAACATAGGAGGCATGAGAAGTGATTGGGGGTAAATATATCTATATTTACAATTAAACATTCTACGTCTCAGACTGCCAGAGACGCTAAAAGGTAGACATCCTATGCAGGGATCAGTTAACACCAGGACAGTCCCTACTATGAGTCGATCATTACGCACCGTAACGATCGTGATAACCCCAAGCCAGGCAACATTCAGCCATTAAAAGGCGGTATTGGGACAGGAAACTATGATAATACACATCGAATATTGAGATGAATTGAGAGAAAAGAAAGAAGGAGAAGAATGAAACTGCATCATAGTCATGGTCTCATAAATCATATCAACGCAAAATGTGGCTATAGTGGCCAGGAGCCTGTAGGCGGAAAAGCACGCAATCATTGCGATATCCCATGGAAAGGCGAGTCATCTTTTGG
>ERZ1673737.1019-NODE-1019-length-30306-cov-4.251000_pt1 | contig 30306 bp, 16 predicted proteins | sample MGYA00580211_ERZ1673737 | MGnify/ENA primary metagenome ERZ1673737 (study PRJEB41218, sample SAMN15661789) | gut metagenome | host: Homo sapiens | place: Canada: London | collected 2015-08-20/2019-03-30 | study: EMG produced TPA metagenomics assembly of... | reverse complement strand
TCCTTTTTATGATGCAACTTTCTAACTCCGTAATAAACTCTGTATTATTTATGCCAGACCTGGAGCCCTGAACGCCCTGGAAGATGCCGGTCTCCATCCCAGCCCATGGTTCTGATTTTCGGGTGGGATCCACGTCTAGCAAAATTCTGCATACATGTAGCTGACGGAGTACAGCCCCCATCGGTCCTGCACAATGCAGGAGGTCCTGCAGTGCGGAAAATAAAATGCATGCATTGTATTCTCTCGCCTGTAGCCCGCAAGGAGATTTATTTTTGGCCGGGTCTTGCAGGACTGGTCTGATGTTGTGGCTGAGTCCTGCACGCCATGTCCATTTCGCTAATCTCAGCCATGTCAGCCATATTTAATATAGTAATCTCGTGTACATGCCTTATGCAGTAGGCAGTACACTGTGTTGCAGAGGCGAATCGGCCAATTTGCCTTTTATGCTGGGCGATTGGTTTACCCCGGGTTGGTATTCCCTTGCGGGCTGTCTGCCATGCAAGGAGTTGAGTGGTCTATTTGAGATCATTTGATATAAGAGTCTGATACTCAGTTTATGATTCATAATAACTCCATCGGTTGGACTGGATCACCTTCTCCATTTGATTTCAGCTCCGATCTGGTATGAAGTAATAAAGCGACGATCTTGCTTCCCGTGTCCAGGCCCTCGGATCTCGGGAAAACATTTTGACTTGCCGGTTCCCAAGACTGTTTGGATGCACTGTAGACACATGTACATGTCTGGCCAGTGTCGCATGGTGTAGAGTAGAGAGGTGGCGTTCAGCCCCGGGTTCCACCGAGACGAGAGAGACATATACCATGATAGTAAGTTAGAGGGATGAAGCAAGGGGATGTATTGTGTGACGGTAATTTTGGGCAGATTTGGCGTGTGGGGGGATCTGAACATTGAATTATGACCATACCATACACGAGTTCCATGGATGTCTCTCGGGTAGCCCCTTGAACTTCAGGTTTCAGAGGATATAGTATGAATGTAAACAAACAAGTCCAGTCTATAGTATATTTCAGTGACTAGAAACTGTACTTTCATTCGAAACACCTCATCTTTGTGATGTGAACGGTGGGCTCGACGATCCCGAAGTTCATTTTAATTTTTTTAATTTTACTTCGACGCTAAGGGACCTGGATCCATTCCAAATCGTGACATTCTTCGCGTTCCCTATGTGATTTGTCTACTCCAGATATCTCTGGCATTTCGGACTTTCAACCTCTCTCTCTCTCTCTCTGACTTAGGTCATGCCGCTCTCTTCATCCTCTGGATAACATCCAGTGAGTCAGCCTTTCCAATTGAGGGGGCATATACTGATTTATCGGCATTTAAAGTACACTCCACATAACCGACATTCGTTCAATCCATTGCCCACCCATCGCGATACTGTACATTCCTTTCTCGCCGATTACGGCCTGCTTCCCGAACTCACATTACCAATGATGAACCGGTTCCGCAAGAATAAGAAGGTGAAGGACACCTTAGGGGGTCTCGAAGGGGAGTCACCAACATTCGGCTTAAAGGGATCCAAGAAGAAAGATGTGCAGGAACCCAAACCCGACTTCGACCTCTCAGCCGCCCTCCCATCAACAGATGACTTCCGCACCAGTCTGCTAATGCCGAAGCTGTCGGCTCGGTTTAGCATGCTGAAGGAACAGGATGACCCACTCTCATTACTCGGCAAGGCGAGTGACGACAGCGTGTTGTTCCCCAAACGCGCCTCAAGATTGAATCTCTTCGGCCACAACCCTAATATGCTCGCGGATATCGATGAATGCTCCTCCAACGACGGGAGCAGACCCTCCATGGCCCTCGGCCGCACGGATTCATTCGCCTCTGGGGGAGATGGATACGGCACAGACGATGACCGATCACAAGCCGGGAGTATGATGAGCAGAGGACGTCGGGCGGAAGGCAATAACCTGTTTGGAGGTCGCCAGAAGGTGTATAAGATCCCAGTTCGAGGCCCGGGGGGACCTACCGGTGCGCCAGAGAGCGGGAGTCGGGGAATGGGGAAGCCGGTATATGAACACGACATGAATCTTTCGGCTTTCCAGCGACTGCGTCTTAAGGAGAAGGAAGAGAGGACCGCGGAGGAGCCGCGCGAGGCTGCTGCTCGGGAATCAGAATACGCTCCTTCGACTGTCTCTTCGAACGACCGCACGACATACTCCTCTACTACCTCCGGACCTTTGTCAAACGTTCACTCACTGACTCCCGCGACATCGGCCGACGAGCCGCCTTTAAGCGCATCATCCCAGCCTCCAGCGGCGGGGTATCCATTCCCAGAAACCCTTACTGAGCCCCATCGGTCTGGCTCTGCCATGTCTAACCCCAAAACTGGCTCGGTTCGATCCCGTCGACTTTATGGCCAGGGATTAACCCAGGCAGCCCAGAACCAGCAGACCTCCACTCTGCATCGCCTGGAAAGTCTGAGCCGCCAGCGTGCAGGAACGCCTGACCTTCCTTCTTTGAACCGCAACTACTCTCGGAGTGCGAGCAACCTGCGTGATCGCCTGCAGAAGCTTGCTATTAATGAGCCAGCTTCGACTTCTCCTACCAGCCCACCTTCCTCCACGACATCTCCCAAGCCTCGCATTTCCGGAGAGACTTCTCTGAAGGATCGCCTCTCACCAACAGCAGCAACTTTCGGAGCTGTTCCTCCATTGAGCCCTCCTTCCAGCGAGGCTGAGGATGTTTCCGCCCTGCTCGCTGCTTCAATTCACCCCGAAGACCACGGCAAGGCCACTGCCATGGGCTTGTTCAACCGCCCTGCCACAGGATTCGACGAGCAAGCATTTTCCCGTCGTCAGCTTCAGATGCACCAAGGACGAGATACCCCGCCGCCGCGACGGGCATCACCCCCGCGCCGGCCTCTTCCCGCAGAGCCTGTCAGCAACCGCCCACGAGGACTGTCCAAATCCAGCTATCGCTCCAGAGCCGAGTCCGCTTCTTCCCACTACAGCAGTGAGGCGCACCGTGGTGTTGATCACTCCCGCGCCTCCAGCACCGAGGCTTCCCCCTATATACCTGGAGCGAAGACTTTCTATGCCAATTCGACTGCCAGCGACTCGGGGGATGAAGGCGATGATCGCCGCTCGCACGACCTCTCATCGGCCACATCTTTGGCAACAGAGTATGGCCAGTCGATCCAGCGTTCTAGCGTGGCATCTAACGCCCCGTCCACCCAAGCCAAGGATCACCTCGAAACTCTTCCAGAAGTGAGATACTCGGATCTAGGCGACCTCAAGCCCATTGAGGAGAATGAAACTTTTGATGCCGTTTCCTCGCACGAGGCTGTCCCGACGAGACCTGATTCCCCGACTATCCAGGCAGACCCAGGTCTCGGTGGGATGGGTGGAATGGTTCGCTCTCACCTTCGCCAGCAAAGTGATCGATCCTCTATCTTCCCACTACCCTCGCCTCGTCTTCCTGAGCATCAGCTGGATGGGACTGTGCCAAAGGAAACCGACCAGCCAATTCACACTTCTATGGAACAATCCCGTGAAGATTCTCGGCCGTCATCAGCTGCACGTCCCAGTTCATCAAGCTCGCAGTCTCCCTCAAGTCATTTCGCAGAGGGAACTGGTTCCCGCAACAGCCAGGACTCTTCCGCCCCTGGCACTATTGGGGACAGCGGTTCCGCGTCGAAGACCCCGTCATGGAAAGAGGAAATGGCATCATTCTCGCATCGCCGTGACGGAAGCACCGACACCCAGAAGGAGCGCGAGGAGTTCGCCATTGAACTGGCCGAACGACGCAGAAAGGTGCAGGAGAAGCTACGAAGTGTTGCCGAGAGCGAGAGCAGATCCAGCAGCCCTACTCCTGGCCGTTCAACCCCCGACTTCTCCAGAACCGGAAACGCATTCGCTCTCTTGAAGCACAAGGCCAGCAAGCAAGCCACGCCCAAGCCAGACCAGAAGAAGCTGTTTGGCTACAACAACTCGTCCTCCCCCGCTCTTGCTTCAGATGACTCGTGGCGAGAGGAACGTCCCTCTTTCAGTTTTGGCCAGCACTCCAACTCTAGCTCTCCCCAAGTTGGAGAGCGTTCATTCAGATCCCGTATGCCAACTCTCAGCCGCGACAACAGCCACGAGGAATCACGCGAGTCTAGCCGCAGCCGTGGGCCATCCCCGCACGGGGGCTTCCGATCCCAGAGAGACCGTTCAGGCTCCGATGCATCTGGCCGCTCCAAGAGCCGGACCAGATACCGCGAGCGGGATGATCTCCAGACCGTGGAGGAGGGATCGGTCATTGCGCATGATAACTTCGTTCTCCCTGAAGGCTTCGAGCCTCCCATGCCCATTTCTCTCCCCGCTTCCAACCGCCCATCCGTTGAGGTGACGGAGCCATTGAACTTTGACCGTGCTCCCTCTGCCGCCTCGGGCAGATACCGCAGCACCAGCCGCTCAGGCACCCCGAGCTTCCAGTACGAGCGTCCGTTCCAGTTCTCCAACTCCAACACATCCTCAGTCATCGGAGCCTCGCCCCGGCCCTCACCTGCTGCACCCCCCTACTCTGCGAACGCAACTCCTCCCCTGAACGAGGTCCCAGCCGATGCCTCATCCACGTCTCTAGCTTCCGCAGCCAGCTCTTTCCACACAACACCCCAACGTGCCCCAGGACACACCTCCCTCCTCAAGCGCCCGGTGAACAAGAAGCAAATCTCAGAGCCGACATTCGTCTCTTCAACATCCAACGTCCCCCTCGTCGGCCTCCAGTCTCAATCCGGCGGCGCACCACCCCTACCCCCAATGAACCCCCGCCGTCGCCGCGGCACAGCAACCCAAACAATCCTGGGTGCCTTCAAGAGCGACAAGCACGACTCGCCGCGGGTCGCATCGCCAGCTCCCAGCACTATGGAGGAACAAAGCGTCTTCCCGGACGATGAATCCCGTCCCCGCTCTCGCAATCGTCTTCGCAAGACTTCCAGTGAGAGTGGTAACCTGAACGCGCGGGCGCGCCAGGAATCTCGGTCCGGGTCTCCGCCTGCTGTCCCTCAATACCCGCCTCCTGCCATCCCTGTTGATGGTGGCATGTTCTAACCTAATCATCTCATACGATTCCCGTTCTTTACATATTTCCTTGGACCTTGACTTCGACTCTTTCCCTTTTCCTTGCCATACCATTCCATCCATGTCTATTTACAATCCCCGTACCTGTCTCTGTCTACAACTGATCTGATCACTTTCACTCCCAATTCCCGGGTTTCATGTTTTTTTATCTCCTTTTCGTTTTGTGCTTTTATTCACTTTCATCTTGACGACTAGATACCATTCGGTGCATTTGAGCTGAGCGTCTTGTCTTCCAATCTTTTGCCTTTTCCCTTTTCTTTTGGTTCCTTTTTGGTTCTATATATTCCATCTTTCCGTGCTGGATTGTTTTTCTGTGTATGTACTCTATCTTTTCAAGTGTATTGTTCAATGGATACATATCCGGTTTTAATCATGCGTTGTACCGTAATTGGCTAGTGTAAGTGTAGGATTGTAGGGTTGGTCTATGTAAAAGATGGGCAAGTTATGGAGGACTTAACCTGTCATGGAACAAGAAGACTCTAAATGCTAGTGTCTGCCTAGCAGGAAAAGCCGTCAGTATCGTGTAGTGAATAGAAGAGTAAGGTAAATCTATATTGGTCTATGGAAATAGACATGAAGCTTCAATTAATTATATGTAGCGGACCGGACGCTTATATCGGATATAAGGCGCAATATAGGAACCTTATAACACTTGGTAAGAATAACTACTAACGTTAGACCATTCGAAGTCCTGTAAAGTTAGTCAAAGGAAAAAGCATAATGTTAACCTATGTCGAACCACGGAGATATGTTAGATACGACGGAACTTAATCGATGATATCAAAGTATCATATGTAGTCAATAGAGGCGAAAGGCTAATCTATGTCAATCCATGGAACCAAATACAGCAGAGCCTAATCAGTAGTATCAGATCATTAGACTTGAGAACGTCTAGCAATAAATATCCACTAGATCATTCAGAATCTCGAATATTGTAGTCAAGAGAAGCGTAAAGTTAATGTTCGATCCAGGGAAACATATTTGAAACTTCCGCCCATGATTTAGCAGACCGGAAACGCCAGTATCAGAATGAGATCTGGGATCACTCAGCAAGTATGAGCACCAGACCCCTTCACTGCCGCAACGTCTTAGTCCCATCAATCACACCCCGAGCAAAAGCCCCCCTCACGCCAGCACTCTCAATAGTGCTCAACCCCCTGATAGTCGAACCTCCCGTGACGAAACACTCTCGGAACTCAGCAGGCTGCACTCCAGTGCGAAACATTTCCGCCATCCCCAGCATCGCATGGGCAGCCAACACCAGTGCACCGGCTCTTTTAAGATCCTCCTTGACACTGCCATCGAGTAAGCCATCCAACCCAACAGACAGAAGAGCCATTGATGATCCGGCAAGCATAGAGGCGCCATCGAATGCACCGGCATCAATTATCTCGACTTGCCGAAGCCTCTTAAATTTCCAAACAAGATCCTCCTGTTGAGCTAGGTGTAGCACGTCACTGCGTTCAATGATAGTCACAGACTTGCCAATCTATGCCGCCATATTGGGAATTGCCCGAACAAAGCAAGGAGGAGGATAATAATCCTGATCACCGTCTTTGATCCAACCCTTTGTCTCTTGCGTCGTTACACCTCCCAGGATGCTGATCACCATTTTTCCTGCTAGGGCTCTCTTCACAAGTCTCTGACTCAAAAATTGTCAGGTTATGTGCGGCTTGTGCTACGACGACGATTTCGCAGCCATCCATAATGGTCAAGTTGTTACTTATTTCCGAGTCGAGTGTTTTGCATCGCCTAGCTCCGCGACGGAACTCCACCCATCGTCGGTATACTTTGGGAATTGAGCTAGCAAGCGTTCATGCGAGACGGTAGTTTTTGTGCTGACTACGAGTGAAATAGTGACTCGCTTTTGCCGTCGTGGCGGAGTGAATTGAGGCAGCAGGAGACGATTCTTGTGCCCATTTTCCCTGTTTCTCTTGTTAGTGGGTCGTTTTGGCGAACAAGGAACAGTCTGGGTAGGTACCATATCCGATGATTCCTATAGTCTTATCTATGAACCGAATGGCATTTTTGCGAATTTCGAATTACCGTCGAAGAGGTGAAGATATCGGAATCTTTCCTCTGTTGACGCTCCACACAGCCTGGCTTCTCATCGCATTCGATCTTAGCTTAATCTCCAAGCGGTTTACTGTTTAAATACATTGACTGTTGGAGGAGATATTTTGTTGCATGGTCTATAGAAACGCCTGAAATCCTAGTATACATTGGTAGCCTATGCTTTCTCCGCCGCAGTCTTCAAGTATCCCAGCACTCTCTCAACAAGGAACTTGCGCGGCTCCGCCTGATCATCATTGCTCAAAGCATGAGAAGCATTAGGGATAACACCCGTATGCTGGTCATCCCAGATCTGATATTTGCCATTGTGGTCCGTAGCATTCTGCCACCTAGCCAGCATCTTATCCTTGTCAACCCAATCAGGAATAGACTGGTCCTTCCCAGAAATCAAGACCATCAACTTATGATTGAGCAACCCGCGCTCATGAATCATACCAAAAGTCTTCCCAAAGTGCGCGTCACTCAGATCAGAGCTGAACAGATCATCCTCCTGAGGCGATTGCGGACTCTCGGGACTAACAAGACTCAAGAACCGCCTGCAACTAATAGGCGTGTTAGCAGGATAAATCATGGAAGTCAACTCCAAAGGCAGTATAGTATCATGTTTGGAATCACGAGCAACAGCCTCGCGCGCCAGCGACTCCATTTCATCGTATACAGCACGAGCCTTCTCAGGCGTCGTATCACCGATACCCCATTTCAAAACCCAAAAGATAGCCTCGCGATCCGAAACGGGAGCTTGCATAATCGCGCCATCAAGCACGGGCCGCTTAATGTGCTCGACATCCGGGTCAAAGGCTGGGACGTTTGTGTGGGGGTTTGCTTGGGAGAGATAGTGCAGCACGCATTGGCTGCCGGTGGAATGGCCCATGACGGCGATCTTGCCGCCGCCGAATTTGTCTTTCTTGTATTCTTTAATATACTCCAAACACTGCGCGATCTCGCTCGTGTCGCGGTCCAGATGGCCAAGGCCCCAGGATTGGTAGGAGGAGGTGAGGTTCAGGGTGAAGAGGGACCATTCGGATTGTTGTAATGCGCGCGCGAGATCGGCCATGTATGATGTTGTTGCGAGGCCGTCGCCTAGTCCTCCGACGAAGAGGAGACTGTGTGGTTGGCGGACGGTGCTGGAGGCATATTCGAATGTGACGAGGGTTTCGGTCTGGTTTGTTTGTTAGCTTTCGTCAGGGTCTAATTGAGTTTTTGTGGGGAGCAGAAACTCACGTAGTGGTGCAAGATGCCGGGGAGGCCTCCCTTGGGCCAGAATTTAGACATGTTGGCGCGTAGATGCTGATACAGTACGATGGGCAAGCTTGAGGAATGTTTCTAGCAGAGGAAGTTGGTGGATCGTTCGATTTGCCGAGCTGAGGTTCCGCATGACGCAGTCTGTGGGATTCTGCATCGGTTAGGGAGACCGAATGTGATCCACCGGTCAAATGTTTCAGAGCATCTTATCAATCTGATTACGCCGTGTCGAGCCGGGACTATTAGGTAACAAGTCTCACTTTTTGCAGCCAAGACCAGAGATTGCGCGGTTGTAAATGCTGTGTTTGGGTTTCTGTAATACAAGGTATAGGTTGCGTATCGTCTGAAGGGATACCAATACCGTAATATACGGGAATATTGCATGAATACCAACGGTATCGCACTAAGTGGGTTCTTGCTACTGTAGAGTCTGTCTCACCTAGCAGGGCCAAGGAGCCCACAAAAGCTCTGATACGAGCCCAATGTAGGTCAAGTACCATCCCCCGTTTCTGCTAGAAATACGGTACATATGCACCAACCAGCGCTAGTCAGAGATAGGCAAGACCAACGGATCTGATTAGATTGATTGGTCGAATCAGTTCGAATCAGATTAGATTGCCCCTCGGTGAAAACTCTATCCGGGCAAGATCGGAGTTAATTTCATCGCTGCATCTCAGCAATACCTGTGCTATACATGAGCTTCGAAGGCCAAGTTTCTCCTGAATGCTTAGGAACGCTTAGTCACTCAATAGCCAGCCCTACCCGACTCAAGCTTCTAGCAGAAGATCACTGCCAAAGGAGGTGCGTTTTGAGATGCTTGGCCAAAAGTCAAGTCGAACCACAAAGTTCAACGTTGCAATTTCGTTAACCAATGGTGAAAATATAGACGAGGAGGGGCTCATGGATATTGTGGCGTTCGCGAGACTTCAGAGGCTTTCGACAAGCGAGCCAAGACATCACTCAAAAGAGCAGGTACATGTAAGACGCTAAAACCAGAGCCATTTTTTGCATTTTGCATTTTTTCTCTCTCCGTCCATGTTTTCGTATCAACCGCATATATTTTTGATTGTAACAAATCAGTATTAAGAACGAGAAATGCGGACGCGTGTGATCTGAGTGGGTCTCGGAGTGACAGGATGTCGCAAAGATCCTCGCTCCCATTGGGCATTGCATCGGGCATTTCCGAAAAACTTCACAATAGAGGGTCTTCATGCACAGCTAGCGGATTTTATTTCCATTTCAGTTAGGGGGTAGGGCTGCTGCTTTCGAAATGTAACCACGTTCTCCCCTCATGTCTCTGTATTTCCTAGTCTAACATTAAACCCACCACTAGCCCTATAGGAAAATTGGCCTGGGTCGATTCCATGTCCTTGGCACCAATTTGTAGTTAATTTTTTTTTTTACGTTTCTTTCTGATGACGCACTATCCACGTGTGGACCAGTCATTTACATTACTTACAGTACAGTATGAATTCCATCTTAACGGGCAATATGAAACCTAAGCAGGCTCCGGCCCGTTTCTTCATTCGAGTTGAACCCACCACGTAATAGCCGACCTCGGGCAAGATGCGCAACACATGCTGGGAAAAGTTGACGCTTCGGAGGTTAGGTGGAGCACAACGCGACAGAACCGTGGCTTAGTATAAGAGTCGGCCATACCACTTCCGCCAAGTCGACCCGCTCCAAATCTAAGAGCTCCCATTCCTTCTTCACGTAAGGATCAGGGATCTAGGACCAGCTGTGCTGGTCTACCGTTAATATGGGTTTCATCCCGCTCGAACAGGCGAATCTACCCTGTGCGCCAACAAACGGTGTCGAGAAAATGACGACAACGCAGGCCAATGGCGACGACTATGTGTCTTTCGATATCGCCGGCCTTGCCTCTGATATCCCAAGTCCGACCGGCATGAAAGAGGAGGTCGTGTTGCTCTCATGGCTCATGGTTCTTCTGCGAAGCCGCGAAGATGCCCAAATATCCTACGACTGGACTTACAAACATGACGCGCATTATGTGGCGCAGGAGCCAGTCAACAAGCTGTCAATGAATGAAGTAATGAGCGGATTAGAAAGTAATGTGGGAGAAGTTGGTGCGACAATCGCGCGCAATATTGCGACAGGTTCACAAACCGCTTCAAATCCGGCATCCCTAGTTCTGAGCACGAGCTCCCTTTTAAGAGAGCCTGCCGAAACTAAAGATGAAGTGAGTGTGTGGTAAAATTTGGCTTCCAGGTAATAGCTAACCGTAATCGCAAGGATGTACTTCATCTCGAAATTCGCTTCAATAATGCGCGCCTCGAAATCCGCCCAGTGTGGCACATCGAGAAGATGCTGCCATACGCAGTGAAACACCATATCGAGGCGCTAGCTGATACTATCATAGTGTGCCTTTCAAGCTCCGATACGGCCATCCAAGACTGCCTGAAACCGACAGAAAGCGATCTGAACGACATCTGGGGGTGGAACCACAAGCTGCCTCCTACACACAGCTTCTGCATGCAAGACAGAATTGCCGAGAGAGCTCGAGAACACCCAGACAAAGTTGCGATTGATTCCTGGGACGGTAGCTTGACCTACGGTCAAGTTGATCAGTATTCTACTTATGTAGCATGCTCGCTCGTCGAAATGGGCGTCCAGGTACATGACGTCCTTCCAGTATGCTTCGAAAAGTCAAGATGGACCATTGTCGCCGTGCTCGGTGTGATGAAAGCTGGAGGTACCCTCGCCCTCATGGATCCAACCCTTCCACTGGCCCGTCTCCAGAACATGAGTGTACAAGTCGGCGCAAAGTCGATGGTTGCGTCTCGCAAGCAATATGAACTAGCCCAAACAATTCTTCCCAGTGGTCAGCTCTTCGTTGTGGACGAAGAGACATTCACAAAATTGGAGAATTCTCCATCAACCACTACCCTACCAGTTGTGCCTCCGTCCGCCCTCCTGTACATTATCTTCACCTCTGGCAGCACTGGTACTCCCAAGGGAGTGATGATTTCCCATGAAACATACACAAGCAGCGCTCTTCCTCGAGGCGAGGCAGTTGGCTACACTTCGGAGTCCAGAGTTTTGGATTTCGCGTCCTACGCTTTCGATGTCAGCATTGACAGCATGCTTGTCACCGTCGGAAATGGCGGCTGTCTTTGCATTCCCTCTGATGAGGACCGACTGAACGATATCAATGACGTGATTCGGAAGTTTCGAATCAACTACACTGGCCTGACTCCTTCAGTGGGCCGAATCTTGGAACCGGATGTTATTGCATCTCTCAGTGGTCTTGGACTTGGTGGAGAGGCTGTCTCGGCCAGAGACGCCAATAACTGGGGCAAAAAGACCCGTATCATTATTGGTTATGGCCCTTGCGAGTGTACAGTTGGATGTACTATCAACAGCAGCGCTGCCACTGGCAGGGATTACATTTCCATCGGTCCTGGCAATGGTGCTGCCATGTGGATCGTAAACCCGAATGACCACAACGAACTTGTTCCAGTTGGTGGTGTGGGTGAGCTGCTTGTCGAGGGTCCTATTGTTGGACAGGGTTACCTCAATGACCCCGAGAAGACTGCCTCTGTTTTCATCAACGATCCAACCTGGTTGGTTGCGGGTCACAAAGACTACCCCGGTCGTCAGGGCCGTCTGTACAAGACTGGTGACCTTGGTAAATATGACCCCGACGGCTTGGGGGGTATTGTCTTCGTTGGCCGCAAGGATACCCAAGTCAAGCTTCGTGGGCAGCGTGTCGAGCTTGGCGAGATCGAGAGCCAGCTTAAGGCTGTTCTGCCTTCAGATGCCAACATCATCGCCGAGGTGATCACTCCCAAGGAGTACGGAGGCCAGGCGATGCTAGTCGCATTTGTTACATTTGGTTCCACAAAGGGACAGACTGATCTTGCCTTAGAGCCCCTCTCTAGCGAGCTGAACGAGGTCATCACCAAGGCTCATGCGGATGTTGCAAAGGTCTTGCCACGGTACATGGTGCCGACTATCTATATTCCGGTCAACGTGATGCCAGTGTTGATTTCAGGCAAGACTGATCGGAAGCAGCTCCGCGCATTCGGCTCCACACTTGACCTGCGTCAGCTGGATCAAGGCGCAGCGAGCACCGCATCTCGAGAGCTCAGTGAGCTCGAGCAGCGTCTGCGAAAGACCTGGGGCGAGACACTCAAGCTTGATGCTGAAGCTATTCGACCGGATGACAACTTCTTTGCCCTTGGTGGTGATTCTCTGGCAGCCATGAGACTCTCGTCCGTGTGCAGAGCACAGGGTCTCGATCTCTCTGTCATTGACACCTTTGGCAACCCGACACTCTCTGCAATGGCCAGCGTTGTTAAGCCCTGCAGCACCGAGACTGTGACAGAAATTCCTGCATTCTCATTAATTTCCCAGCCTGTCGAGAGTGCCCGTCTCGAAGCAGCAGAGGCCTGTGGCGTTGACAAAGAGGCCATCGAGGACATCTATCTATGCACACCCACCCAAGAGTCACTGTTTACTTTCTCACTCAAATCAGCCAAGGCATACATTGCCCAGAGAGTCGCAAGCATCCCATCGCATATTTCCACCGATGCCTGGAAGAAGGCTTGGGAGGATGTTGTCGCCGCAAGCCCTATCCTCCGCTCTCGCCTGGCACCTCTTCAAGACCCTGGCCTCCAGCAGATTGTTGTCAAGGAAGGCGTTTCCTGGAGGTATGCCACTGAACTGGAGCAGTATCTTGAGAACGACCGAAGTGAGCGCATGAACCTCGGACAAAGTCTGGCTCGCTATGCCATCGTCACAAACGACGACAAGCGATACATGGTCTGGACCATTCATCACGTCCTCTATGACGGATGGTCAGAGCCGATTGTCCTCAAGCAAGTCAGCGATGCGCTGCAAAACCAGTCCGTCGAGATCCAGACAAAGATGCGGAACTTCGTCAAATACGTGCGAGACACCGACGAGATCGCTATGCATGAATTCTGGCGTCGTGAACTTAAGGGTGCCGTTGGTCCTCAATTCCCTCGTCTCCCCTCCCGAGACTTCATGCCAACTCCCAATGGCCTGGTTGAGCATCAAATCTCCCTCGAGCCCAACGCCGGCTCACCTTTCACAATGGCCACACGGGTTCGCGGTGCCTGGGCACTGGTAGCATCCCAATACACCGGAAGCGACGATGTCGTCTTCGGCGAGACCCTCACCGGTCGTGATATTGCTCTGCCCGGCGTTGAAAATATCGTCGGACCCTTGATCGCAACAATCCCCATCCGTGTTCACGTCCGCCGCTCAAGCTCCATTGAGGCTTATCTGCAGACGATCCAGCAATCTGTCTTGGCCCGCACACCCTACCAACACATGGGAATGCAGAACATCCGAAAGGTCAGCCAGGATGCCCAGTACGCATGCGAAGCCCCCACCGGTCTTGTCATCCAGCCCGACCCAGAATACGTGGGCAGTGAACTCGGTTTTGAGCTTGGAGACGTCGTGCGCGAAGCAATCCACTTCAACCCGTACCCGGTCATGGTAGCCTTTGGAATCCGCAAGGGCGGTCTCAGAGTCTGCGCTAGTTTCGACACCAGACTGATTGAGGGCTCTCAAATGCAGCGAATCCTTGCCCAGCTGGAGACTGCTTGCATCCAGCTATCGAAGGGTCTTGATCGGAGACTCGATGGGATCTCTTGTCTTCCTGAAGCGGAGGTGAGCCAGATCTGGCAGTGGAACCAGACTCCTCCCCTCTCTGTGGACGAGTCTACTGGTAAGCTCCGCGCACAGGCCACTATGAAGCAGGGATCTGTCTACCCCCGTGCTGTGGTCCCCTGGGTGTGCGATGCACGCAACCCAGCACTTTTGTCGCCGATCACCTCTGTTGGTGAGCTCTGGCTCGAGGGAGACTGTCTCTCAGGCGAGACTGTTGAATCTCCAGCCTGGCTTGTGGCTGGCAGTGCTGGATCCGCTGGCCGGACTGGAAAGTTGCAGCCGACTGGTGATATGGTGCAATTGCGTGAGGATGGAAGCATGGTGTTTGTCGGCCGTAAGGAGAATGTCGTGGCGCTCCAAGGACACGCAATTGATATTGCAGACCTTGAGTCGCATTTTGTTGACCATCTCCCACCATCAACTCGTGCTGCTGCGGCTGTTTTTATGCCCTCAGCAGATGATACCCAGAAGATGATGGAGCAAGAGCTCGTTGTCTTCGTTGAGAAGCAGCCTTCTGATGAAGACAGCATTCAGATTATCTCAGAGAAGCACGATTTTGCCAACAGTGAGTCTGGCTTTGAGACAACTATCTGTGACGCGATTCCAGTCAGCCTTGCTGTTTCCCTGAAGAAGCTCGACAAATATATTCGAGACTCATTGCCGGCCTATATGGCTCCCTCTGCATACGTCGTGGTTGACAAGTTGCCCGCTGGATTGGAGCAACTCGAACACACTATCCTCAACCAGCTGGCTTCAGAGATTCCTCAAAGCGTTCTCACCCAAGTCCGCGAGGGGACAAAGGAGGCATGGACCAAGGGGTTGGCGCAGACCAACCTGACACCCCAAGAGAAGATCCTACAGGCTGCTTGGGCCAAGATCCTCCGCCTCACCCCAGAACAGATCGATGCCGACGATAACTTCTTCCGTCTCGGAGGTGACTCTGTCTTGGCAATGAAACTGGTGTCCGGTCTCCGCACCCAAGGCCACGCGTTGTCGGTGGCCGATATCTTCCAGAATATGCGCCTCGGCGATGCCGCCAAGGTGTTGAAGGTTGACCAAGCTTCTAAGGACAGTGTCCAGCCTTACAAGCCATTCTCGGCGCTTAGCAATTTGGACGTCAAGATGTTTTTGGCTTCCACCGTCCGACCCAAGCTTGCCAACCCAGGTTGGCCAGTCCGTGATGTCTGTCCCGTCACTGAGTCCCAAGCAATGGATATCCAACAGACCATCCAGGCGCCACGGACATCCATCCAGTACAATATGTTGTATTTTGACCAGACCATCAACAGTGAACAATTGCTTCGCGCATGCGGTGACCTGGTCAAAACCCACGACATTTTGCGCACAGTGTTCATCGAGAACGAATCTAGCTTCCTCCAGGTTATCCTGGAAGAGGCAACTCTGCCCGTGGCCATGCACCAGACCGACAAGGATCTCGAGCAATACGTGACTGACCTCTGCAAAGCAGACATCCAGACAACCTACGAGCTGGGATCACCATTCTTCAAGATCTTCCACGTCGAAGGCACCGATGGCAAGCACTGCCTCATTCTCGGCCTCTCGCACGCCCAATACGATGGTGTCTCACTGCCCAGAATCCTCCAAGATCTGGAGACCCTATACACAGGAGGAAAGGTAATCGACTTCGAGCCATTCGCTTCATACATCGCCTACATCTCCGACGGCCGTCTCCAGACCCAAGCAGTCAAATACTGGAACAACCTCCTCAAGGACTCAACATTGTCCGTCCTGGATGGCCCAATTGTCGAACCCACCGACAAAGCGATCTTCCACGAGAAACCAGTGGAGAACTTCACACCCGTGCAAGAAATCACCGCTGCAAACGTCCTCACCGCAGCCTGGGCTTTAGTCCTAGCCCGCCGTCTCGGCAAGCCAGACGTGACATTCGGAACAGTCACTTCGGGCCGAATGCTCGACCTCGCGAATGTAGAGAACGTCATCGGTCCCTGCTACCAACTCACTCCAACCAGAGTGAAGTTCGAGCCCCAATGGACGGCAATGGACCTGCTGCAATTTGTGCAGAAGCAAGCCGCCGAATCTTCGGCATACGATTTCCTCGGCTTCGAGAAGATCTCCAAGCAATGTACCCAGTGGTCACCGGAGGCACGCACGTTCGACTCCATTGTGCACCACCAGGACTGGGCTGACTTTGACGATATGCCTTTTGCGGGGGCTTCTTGCAAGGTTGATATCTCGAACCCTCATGGTGATGCTGCTTACCCTCTGAAGGCGGTTTCGTTTGCTCGGGGCGGGAAGATGCATGTTGGCTTTGTTGGTAGTGAGAAGGATGCGGCGTTTGTCGCTGCTACCCTTGATGCGTTGGCTGCTGCTGTTCAGGAATTGTCTGGTTGTGGGCCTGAGCCTTTGGTGCTCGATGCCTCCGAGTCCGCTTAATTGCGCGATAAATTAGGGTTTAAAAGCCTATTAAGTCACAATACAATCCGCTGTCTTACTCGAGAAAGAAGTAAGCGATTTACGCGCTAAAAACGAGAAGAAGAAGCGAAAAATGACTATATCTACAAGGCAAATACCTTCCGAAGAAGGTCTCTCAAGTTTAGAGGCCTCTGCGTTAGCAATGCAGCCAGAGTAGGCAATATCAACGCAAGTGTTCCATGAGGCAAGACTGGCTCCGGCACCTTCACAGCCACGTGCGAGAGCCTTGCCGGAATGCAGCGTATGTGGAATTAAAGGTCATAAATTGACTATATGTCCTAATAGAACCCGTTTTTAGCTTATTGAATTTAATGGCATTTTGGTTGAGATAAACGCATTTAAAATTGATAGGTTTAGATGAGTGGCCAGCTCGCTTACCGGTTACGTTAACTAGCTTTTTTATTAACATGTTTCTTCTTGGACAATCGAGGTGTCTAATGTGTAACTAAGATTGTCTACATGCTAAAGACATACTAAACCAACACGGCAACATAATCCGAGAAAGAAACAAATGGATATAATATTAAACAATAACTAAAAATATACAAATCTATAATTTTAAGTAGCAACCGTCTGGTGCATGACGTTGGCACGGTAACTATCCGACCGCTGCAACAATTCCTCATGCGAACCAGAGTCAGTGCAAACACCGCCATCAATTAAGAAGATCACATCTGCCTTTCGGATAGTGTGCAGGCGATGAGCAATGGCAATAACAGTGATACCCCTCGCAGCCTTCTCAAGACCATCCTGCAGAAGCTTCTCAGACTCAGCATCCAAAGCACTCGTCGACTCATCAAGAATCAACAACTTAGGCTTACGAACAAGCGCACGAGCAATGGACAGTCTCTGCTTCTGACCACCGGAGAATTGGTTACCATTAGGTCCACAGCGAGTCTGGTATCCCTCCGGCAGGGACATGATAACATCGTGGATATTGGCAAGCTTGCAAGCATCTTGGATTTCTTCAAGCCTCACGTCGTGACCAGGTCGTGCTCCGAGACCGATGTTGAACTCGATGCTTCCCTCGAACAGGACGCTATCCTGGGGGACTAGGGAGACCCAGTCGCGGAAGGAGACATCAGTCGTCTTTGTCACGTCGACGCCATCGATGAAGATACCTCCGTATTCCGGCGTGTACAGACGCTCAACTAGGGAAATGATGGTGGATTTACCGGCACCACTGGGTCCGACCAGAGCGCAGAACTTGCCTGGGCGGATATCGACGTTCAGACCCTTCAGCACCTTCATATCTGGGCGAGCGGGGTATGAGAAGTGGACGTCACGGAGCTGCACACTCGAGGCTGGGTTGCCGGTATCGTAGGTAGGCTTTTCTTCGACGGACTCAACATCCTTGAGGGTTCCGTTCATCTTGTCCTTGCCGATCTCAATGAGGCCTAGGATTCTGGCCATGGCAGACCGTGCGGCGGAAAGCTCGGGTGCCAGTGCGAACATCTGACTCCAGAGCAGGGCGCTGACGAGGAGGGAGAAGACGACGATCAGGAACTGGGTCTGGGTGTAGTTTCCGTTGATGATTTGCTTGGAACCCCACCAGTAGGCAAGGGCGTTTACGAGGTTACCAAGGAAGTAGGTCATTGCCTGCCATAGACTGGCTTGGATAGTAACCATGAGTGTCTCCTTGCGCGGTCCCTTCAGGGATCGCCGGTAAGTTTGCAGAGTGTCTTCTTCGAGGGAGAGAGATGCGATTGTCTTAATCGAGGTGACTGCTTCGACACCAATGTCGACTGACTTAGTGTAGGCATTTTCGTGACGTTCCTCGAACTTGCCGAGGACCATAAGCTCCATCATACCAGCACCAAGCAAAAGGGGAACCACGGCCAAACAGACCAAGGCAATTCTCCATGCGATGATGTGGGTGAGGATAATGGCGGCGATGAGGTTGACCGTGATAGCGAATAGAGTACCGATGACAGAGCCACTCAGGCCAGCCAAGGCGTTACCATCTCTGGTAATGTAAGAAAGAAGGAGCGCAGGAGATCGGCCGTTGGACTGGTGCCATTGGAGATCCTGTTCGAAAAGTGACCGGAAAGACAAGACTCGGACCTTGTAGACAATCTTCTCAGAAACGAAACCGAATCCTCCCCAACTGACGACGTTTGCGAAGAACTCAATCAGAGCGAGAACGAAAAACATGAGACCATAGAAGTTACCGCGGTTCATGATACTGGCCGCACTCTTGCAAGGATTCAGACTGCCAACGGTGTTACCGAAGATGACAGCTTCACCAGAGAAAGCTCCACCGACCATAGTGGCACCGAGAAGCGAGGCGAGGATCACAAGGAGATGGGGTCTGACAGCGGGTGCGTATCCTTTGCAAAGAGCCCACAGGCTCTTTTTGGGAGTCTCGGGCTCTTCCTCCTCATCCTCTGCTGATTCGGGGGCTGGCTGCTCAGTGGTAGAGACTTGCACATCCTTGGCGGGTTCAGTATCATTTGAAACACTGCCCTTCCCGTTGTCAACCTCAGTGATAGAGGTATCATCAGATTTGCTGACAGTTTCAACGCTGACAGTGGATTCGGTCTTGTTGGGGGCAGACCCGAGAGTCTGCAGCTTGACGAGATCAGAGTATGGACCATTCTGGGCCATCAATTCAGAGTGATTTCCCTCCTCAAGAATATCTCCCTTGTGCATGCAGACAATCTTGTCGGCACCGGTGATGGTAGACAAACGGTGAGCGATGGTGATGACCGTTCGGCCAGTCGAGATGTTGTTGATAGCCCGCTGGATGCGCTGTTCGCTTCTAGAATCCAAAGCAGCAGTGGCTTCGTCCAGTATGAGAACTGCCGGATCCTTGACAAGAGCTCGGGCAAGAGAGACACGCTGCTTCTGGCCACCACTGATCAGACGTCCGCTGGAGCCAACAAGAGTGGCATATCCGTATTGCAGGGCCTCAATGAAGCCATCCGCATCTGCGAGCTGAGCAGCCTTTCGGACCAACGCAACAATTTCGACGACATCAGCACCCCGCTTCTCAGCAGCTGTGGTCAGGTCTGAGCCTTCTCTTATGTCGCTAGCGACATCCGAAAGGTCGGTACTGAGGAGGGTAGTCTTCAGGTGTGCGTGGGCTGGGTTGCTCGAATTCATCAAACCGTGGGCAATGTTCTCCAAAAGGGACCGATCGAGCAGGGAAGGCTCTTGCTGGACCAGACTGAGGAATCCTCTCAAATCACGGGTGTTGAGATCGCGAAGGTTATGACCGTCGAAAGTGATCTCTCCACCGGTAACGTCGTATAACCGGTTAACCAGACCAGCGATGGTTGACTTTCCACTTCCGGAAAGACCAACAATGGCAGTGTGCTTCTTGGGAGCAATGGAGAGACTGATCTTGTTAAGAACAGTAATTTCTGGCCGAGAAGGATATATGAATGAAACATCCTTGAACTCGAATCCGCCCTCGGCCTGCGAGAGGCGAATGCCAGCATCACCAGATCCATCAATCAAAGGCTTGCGGTCAATGTCGCCACGCAGCTTCTGGTACGATGCCACAGCCTGAGTGAACAGATGAATGAATGGAGCAACTTGACTCAGGAGCAAAGTAGCTGAGGGTTTAGTCAGTATAAATTCCGTTGTAAGATTTCTGCCAAACTAACCTTCCACTAAGACAAAGATAACAGTGAAGATAGATCCAACAGTTTTACCCGCTGAGTCTGTGCCGAGTGACTCGGCAATCTGCTTACTTCCCTGCCAGAAAGCCAGACCGTTCGCACCATAGGCAATGAAGTATAGGAAACCAGCCTGAATACCAGTGGCAGCAGCTTTTCTCAAGCCCTCGGTTTCCGACTGCTTCAGAGCTTTGGAAAACTTCTGCTCCAGACGGCCGTTGGCACCGAAAGCCTGCACCACAACAATGTTGGAAAGCGCCTCGGAAGCAATCGATGCGGCGGAAGCAGCGTAGTCGGACATGCGCCCGGTGTATTTCTCAATATAATGACTTCCAACAAAGGACATCAGGAAATAAGCCGGAACCAAGGAAATGAGCATCGCAGCCAGAATATAATCCTTGATGAAGGCGACAATGTACGCCGTGATGAAGAAGGAGAAACTGGAAAGGCAGATTCCAACCTTTTCGGCTGTACCGGAACGGATCGTCTGGATATCGGTGTTGAGACGAGAAGCGACCTCTCCAGCAGGCAAGTTATCGAAGAAAGACGGTTCCTGTCTGAGCAAGTTCTGAAGATATCTTTCACGCAGCCTCTGCGCAAGGCGCGCACCAGTCATGGTCCAGCATAACAGGTGCATATAAATCAAAACGAATTGCGCAATGGCGAGATACACGATCAACAAGATTTTACTGTTGATGTCGGATTGAGAGCTGGAGTCGGAGCTGGAGGACGCGGTTCCGTCGGATTGGCTGCACGTAACATCGTTGAAATCGTCGAGCAGTTGACCGAAGACAATGCCAATAATTGGAAATGGAACACCTGCTGCAATTGCGGACAATATACCAAGCAAAAGTGTCACCAGCTCGGCTCGTGAGGGGTTGCCAGCCAGGAGCAGCTTGGGGTAACCAGAGAGTTGCCCGAAGAGCTTCATTGTGACTCGATTTGGGTGCCGGCTTGCAACACCTGTATAACTGTCGGTTCGAGTGTTGGGGAAGCGAAGTTCTCCGAAGCAACTAATTTATTGCTTGGCTTGACAGAGTCTGGAAAAAGTCGCATCCACCCGTTAGCATCTTTCCATCCAGTAAAGCAATCTGGGTCACACGAGCTCCAAATAAATATGCCAAGTGAAGGCGAGAATCGAAGAGGGTCCGGATGTTTAACATCCGGCTACTGAGTTTTGTTTTTTTTTTTTTTTCCCTTTCAGCCGATATCGGTTTTAACAACTTCTGAAGAAATGCAGTAATTCCAGAAATTCAATGTTATAGGAGTTATCAGATCGTGGGGCTGTCGTACCATGGGTCACTCTCGGGCTGTACATACCAGTTCGTACGGACGCGTATTGGCGTATTGTATGTTTATTTCGAGGTACCCATACGTACTCAATTTATGTCGTATGATGTTTTAGAATGTGCCAATTGAATGAACCCAATGATCCACCGTGTCCTAATCCTTTTTTACTCGAAGTGGACAAGAACTCCTCACTGGAGAAATCTTTCGTTCTGGGTTTCCCAGCACATAAATCTGTAAAACCCTCCACTCCTGTATGGCTATTTATCTACATATTACGTACAAAAGTCGAAGCGACATTAAGTTACATATACCTCGCCCGTGTGAGTGGGCGGCCCTCGAGCTCCGTAAATTTACCGTGTAATCTAAAAAGATTCTTTTTAACTTATCTGATCAATCAGATTGGAACAACAGAACCAAAGTGGATTCTCTAATTACCGCAGAGAACTCCCTGGAAGAAAGCTGCGGATGGTCAAAGAGCTACAGTATTACCCACTTGTCTTGGACGTGGAGAAGCGAAAAAAAAGAAAAAGAAAAGAAAATTCAAGAAAAAGTAAGGCCGTGAATTTTGTACATTAAAGATCAAACAAGAAGGTCAAGAATTATTACAGCTTGGCATTCCACGCGGCACGATCAGCGGACTCCAAAGGCCGTTCACGCCCATCCCAGAACAGCGGACACAACTGGAACCACTTCTCTCGGCTACAAATTGAGTGGACCGATCTCTTATGTCCGAGGTCGACGTACTTGCCGATGGTGAGACCCTGGGAATTCTCATACGACAGAATAATGGCACCGGTGGCCTTGGGCTCACCGACCACATTGGCTGTGCGTGGGTCGTCCAGGAAGCAGTAGTGGATGCAGCTGGAGTACCAGGCATTCACGCGATGGGCGCCTCGGAAGCTCGCATCGCCGACGAGAGAGTGACGTCCGCGATCATAGTCTCCGGCGTCGTAGTGGGCGCCGTAGTGGTCCTCCTGTGGGTATATTGTAAGCATCATAGATGTTGAATGAGATCGCGACCAGGTTGGAATGTTAATATACCTTTGACCAGTACAACTCGTAGTAAGAGAAGCGGGAGTCGTCGAAACGGCCAAACAAGCACAAAACGTGGGGATCAAAGTGCAGTTTGCGCAGATACTCGGTATGCTGTTCGATGGTTCCAGTCTCGTTCCAGCCTGCTGCAACGCGTGGGTCGTTTTGCCATGTGTTGAAAAGCTTCACATGCTCCGCATCTTGCCAATCGACCACCTCGAGCGAGAAGTGCTCATTGATCTCTGGGATATAGCGACTGTAGGCAATTGAGCCCGGATGAGGCTTGGGACGACGTGTCGGGTGACGAGTATATACCGGCTCCTCGGGGAACTTATTTGTGATTTGGTAGTTTTCCGGCATGACTGGATATTGATCGAGCGAGCTCCGAATAGGTCCGTCTGTGCCTTCTCCTACCACCCAGATGGGGCGAGGGCCCATTGGTGAAGCAGCGCCTTGCCAGAAGGCGCTTCGGAGGACCAACAGTTGGTTGAGGGCCTTGTTCTCTCTGTCGCGAAGATTTTTGGGGTGTTGGATCGCCAGGCCAGTGGAAAGAAGCTCATTGCGAATCACGTCCTGCCCTGTACCAGCCAAGTCAAGTCTGAAGTACTCGATTGTCGAGTGAGCGAGGTAGATAGCGTGAATAACGTTCCAGATCTGGGCGAGAGAAGGCGCGCTCCTCGTCCATTGAAAAACTGTTTGCGGGCTGCGTCTCGCGCGACCCCAAGCTGTGTTATCTGAAATTGGAGGCTGTTCAGCCTTGGGAATGAATGTCAAGTCGTGCCATGAGAGCTCATCTGAATGTAACGATTCTGGCAACGATCGTCCCGCGGTGGGCTGCTTATCAAGTGTCAAGGAGTGCTTAGCCGGCGACGATCCGGCCGACTGCACCCGATATGAGGTCAAATATGGGTGTGGAAGCTTCACCAAAGGGTATTGCTGGACAGCGGCGGAATTGGAGCTCATTGTCGCAGTCCTTGGGCATTGATCCCGAGCTTGACAGAAATTGGACAAGTGGGAGTGAGAAAAATGTGGAAGGGAGCTAGATAGCAATGAGATTATATGCATCCAGGGACCTTGAACAACCGAGGATGATCAAGAAAGGATATGGAAACCGAAGCCGAGCGTTTTTCTTTTGTCAGATCCTAAAGAAGTAATTTGGTTTCGGACGATCTAGGCAACACGATATATGATGTATGGGGATTTGTTTCAATTTTTTTTATCTGTACCAGTCGTGGTACGCGGGTACCGAGGTTCCGGGCTGTAAGCTTCCACCCAATGCGCTAACTACAGTAGCCAATGTCACGTCCGAAGCATAAAAGACATCGGGTAGCCTTAGTTGCATTGATCTATCCTCTCCACATTCTTCTTCATGTCTTTACGATCAAGGCCATCAAGCTACAAGAATTTTGATGTTTCATTCCCGCATGAACGCGTTGTCCAGGTCACAATCAACCGACCAGACAAGTTAAATTGCATTGATAAGGCTACAAGTCGGGCGATCGCAGAGATCTGGGAGCTATTCGACAAAGACGAAACTCTATGGGTAGCTATCATCACAGGCAATGGCAGAGCCTTCTGTACCGGAGCCGATCTAGGAGGTGGGTTCGCCTTTTTCTGCTCCTATCACTCCAATTGACAAAACTAACTCAATACGAGCAGAATGGAACGCAATGAACAAGGCCGGAGTGGTAAATGACATGTCTGCGCCCGGTCTCGCAGGGCTGCCTCGCAGGAGTGGCAAGAAGCCGATCATCGCTGCAGTGAATGGCATCTGTATGGGCGGAGGCTTCGAGATGATAGCCAATTGCGACCTCATTGTGGCTGCCTCCTCCGCTATCTTCTCTCTTCCGGAGGTCAAGCGAGGTATTGTGCCTGTGGCCGGCTGCTTGCCGCGATTGGCCCGCACCATCGGCCTTCAACGCACGATGGACCTCGTGCTTACCGGCAGGAATGTGAGCGCCACCACTCTCCACGAATGGGGCCTTGTCAGTCGAGTGGTGGACTCGCCTGTGGATGTTGTCCATGCGGCGCTCGACATTGCGGAAGTCATGTGTAAAAACAGCCCGGATGCGCTAATTGTTGGTCGCATGGGTGTTCGCATGAGCTGGGAAGCTGGCGGTGTGGAGGATACTGTCTCAAATCTGGCGGATGAGTGGTATCCTCGGCTTGTAGGTGGTCCCAACTTCGCCGAAGGGATCCAGGCATTTGTGGAGAAACGTTCTCCGGGCTGGCGGAACTCGAAGCTGTGAGAGTAAGAAAAAGAAAACGGAAAAAAAAAAACATATTGTAATTTAATCAGATTACCGAATGTGGACTAGTATCGGAGGATTGAAGAGTGGGGGCGACTTATCTGATCCATGCGTATTTGGTATTTGGTATTTGGTATTTGATACGTGGTGTATTTGATACTTGCTATGTAGTGTAGTTATTGAGATGTGCTATGACACACTATTATTACTACCGCACATCGACTTGAACCTTTTGACCGTGACTTCCACTCTGACTCACTCATACTTGGGCATACCTATTGAGGTCCCTGAATTCCTCCATGGCACATCGATACACTAGATACTCGTATCGGGTGAACTCGTTCGGATCGCGAGTTAGGCTCTAGCGTCGGGTTCCGTGTCCCACACATGGTGGTTCAATTTCAGCACTGGGCTTGTTTGGTCATTTGTGGCTCTTGACGCGGTAGTAGAGAGAATCCCATTCGGTAATATATGCCAAGTCTTGCCAAGGCGGTCCACTGCTTAATTCCCTGAACAGGAAGACTCCACGAGCATCTCGAAGCTCGGTGGACGTACCCCCGGCTAGCATTGCCTTCGCTTGCTTGGAACCTAGAAATCATTGCATCTGATTAGATTTTGCCCTCGGATTGTCCGAATGTGGCCGAACGTGGCTGTCTAGGCCTTCTATGGGCTGACCAAGGACTTGGCGCAATGGCCCGGAACATTTTTTAATATCGTCGCCCTCCAGCAAATGGCACGTTGAGACACTGCCAAGGCTTTACATTTTGGTTCAAATATCACGGTGTGGCGTGCATTAGTTTTCCACCAAGTTGCCGACGAGGTGGATATCAAACGCCGGATCTCATGCGCTAACAATAACAGGATCTCTATAAGGGCAGCGGATTCCTGGCTTTTTTGAGCTGTTTGAGTTCTTTCAAGGCTTTTTCTCACCCATATCAACATGGGTTTCGCCAGGTTCCGATCTACCTTCCGGAGGTCTTCGACCCAGGAGATTGTCACCCCAATGACTGTGAACGCAGACGAGGAAACCAAGAGAGATCTTGCTACCGAGACTGTCATTCCAGCCAATGCGAGGGATGGAAACCCGGAGGCTCCCACCGAAGACACCCAGCGTGGTGTTCGCGATGTCGAAGCCATCACTTTGAGCTGGTCGAAGACCATGCTGATTGCGGTCTTTGTCAAGTGAGTTTGATTATGAGAAATGAACGGCATCAGCAATCCGATTAGTGGACTAACAGGATTTTTCAATAGCATCTGGTTCCTCTACTTCGTCAATGCAATGCAATCCTCGATTAATTACAGCTTGATGTCCTATGTCACCAGTGACTTCCAAAGCCACTCGCTGCTGAACGTCATTTACATTGTTGCAGACGCCATGACAGCCGCAGTGTACATCCCCACTGCCAAGGTCATGGACGTCTGGGGCCGTGCTGAAGGTTATCTGTGCATGACCGTTTTCGCGACTCTGGGTCTGATTATCATGGCTGCATGCCACAACCTTCCTACGTTCTGCGCCGCGTACGTCTTCTACAGCATCGGTTTTGGAGGCATGACATACTGTGTTGATGTGATCACGGCCGATATCTCTACGTTGAAAAACCGAGCTTTGGCATTCGCCTTCACCTCCTCTCCATACATTATCACTGCCTTTGCCGGCCCGAAGGCAGCTGAAAGCTTCTATGAAAAGATCAGCTGGCGGTGGGGTTTTGGTTGCTTTGCCATCATCTTTCCAATCGTGGCTGCTCCTCTCTTCTTCATTTTAAAGGTTAACCTCCGCAAGGCCAAGATTGATGGTCTCTTGCACAATGAACCTACCGGCCGGACCGTGCTCCAGAGCATTTGGCATTACACCAAGGAGTTCGATGGTAAGTTTCTTCATACAAACCTTAAATGTTACAAAGAACTAATTTCGAATAGCGTTTGGTGTTATCGTCTTCTCGGTCGGCCTCACGGTCTTCCTTCTTCCATTTACCATCGCTGCTAGCGCTCCCAATGGCTGGGGATCTGGCTATATTATTGCCATGATTGTAGTTGGATTTGTTATGCTTATTGTCTTCTTGGTGTGGGAGATCGTTTTTGCACCTACTCCGATGTTCGACTTCAGTCTGCTGACAGATCGGACTGTCATTGGCGCATGTTTGCTTGACGCGACATACCAACTCTCCTACTACTGCTGGAACAATTATTATACTTCCTTCTTGCAGGCAGTGAATGATCTTTCTATCTCCGAGGCCGGATACGTCAGCAACACCTTTGACGTTGTCTCCGGTTTTCTTCTGCTCGGAGTCGGTTTCATCATTCGCAGGACTGGCCGTTTCAAGTGGCTTCTCTACATTGCCGTTCCTCTCTACATCTTTGCTCAAGGTCTCATGATCTATTTCCGCCGCCCCAACCAGTCAGTCGGTTATCTTGTTATGTGCCAGATCTTTATTTCTATTGGCGGATCCGTCTTCATTCTTGTTGAGCAGCTCTCTATCTTGGCTGCGGTTGACCATCAGCACGTTGCTACCGTGCTTGCCCTGTTGAACGTTGTTGGGACTGTCGGTGATGCCGCTGGTTCCACTATCTGTGGTGCCATCTGGACCAACACCTTCTACAAAGCCTTGCAAACCAGGCTCCCGGATTCTGCCATGGACAACATCGATCTGATCTACGAAGACCTTCCAACCCAACTGAGCTACCCCGTCGGATCTCCTACCAGACTGGCAATTCAGTCCGCCTATGGTTATTCTCAGACAAGGATGCTTGCTGCTGGAACTGGTTTGATGGGTCTTTGCATTTTCTGGACCCTGATGATCAGAAATATTGACCTGAACAAGGTCAAGCAGACTAAGGGTGTCGTGTTCTAGAACTCGCCTTCAGGGATTCTCCTTTCATAAGACGGGTGTTGATTGATTCTCTCCTCATTTCTCGCCAATTGTTTTAGTGGTTGTTTAAAAATTGACCAACGGCCTGGAAGCCGTTATCAAACATACAGTTGTGCTTTTTATCATATTGTTTAATGCTTTATATATGTATAACGATCTGAATGCAGAATGTTATAACCTTTCTCTACTCAGTTTTTCTTTCATCTAATAATATTAAAAGGTAAAAAAGACCTCTTTCCTCAATTCTAGTAGCCACTATTGAGCCGCACTCAAGCTTGCGTGGACATGCTGTGTGACACGCCAGCTCAGTCCGGCCCTGATAATGCCAAGTCCCTAAATCCTACGAGACGCGACAGCCCTCCGCTCTGTAATGTGCCAAGACTCGCATTCGTAGCCCACGCCGGAATTTCCCTGGCCTATAACCCGCTAGGAATAACTATTATCAATCGGCGCCCAAAATTGTGAAATGGTACTACAATACTCCTCCCATTAAGTTACACAAACATACCACTAGTATGTAATGTACAGGATCCAGATACAGTCTCCACGCACTAAACGGGACAAGTATGGACCTCAGTAGATACCTACCTTTGTAGGATACAAAGTCCGGTGTCTTTCAATTAAATCCATGTGTAAGCAGAACTCCAGCCTCCGACCAACTCCACTCCACAGTGGAACCAGGGACCAAAAGGATCAGATAACTTTTTTTTCCTCCTGTTTGCGCATCTTCTCGTTTGCGTGGCATCCAAGACAATCGGCCTTTCTTTCGGGTCGAACCGCCTGCCTGCCTGCCTTGCCACGCGTGGTTGACAGGGCTGATCCACAGCTTATTTTTGTTAGTAAATGGCCAAGCATATCAGCCAGCTTTGACCGGATCGCCTTGGAACATACCATCTATTGAAAGGTCGGCCGAGCTGTCTCATCCATTCCGTGGGAACTGGCATTGATAAATGCCTGCTAAAAAGGTTCATGTAGTCAGTAGTACAATTGCTCTGGTAACTATTTGAATAGCATCATGTCTGCTAATTTCGCTAGATCATCTGATTAGATTGGGCTGGTACGGGTGTCCACCGTGGCGCTATTATCTGATCCGGTATCTTTCAATTTCCGTGTCTCGGATTACTTAAACTAATGTACGGGGCACTGTCGGCCCATTTGTCTCTACAGTTCCCGGTTTGTTATCTCATCTACTTGATTAATGAGAATATTTCCGGTTCGATTATTGCGTAATATAGACTATATGCCAGGTTCTTTAAAGAGCCTGCTTCTGCTTAACAGAATGGACAAACCTTGTTCCTGGTTTCACTATATTAAATTGGTATCTAAGATATGGTGCCAGATATTGATGGGCAGATATTGATGCACGTCTGATGTGATTCCCCTTGAGGAACATCTTCTGCCATCATCGCCGTGGAATTCAGGGAAGATTTGCGTATTTAATGTTCCACTTATGTATGTCCCGCTAATCATTTCCTGAACGTGGGAGCAATCCGAACCTTGTAGAAGCTGGGCAATGTTCTCCAGGGTTTTCCTAACGTTACAGAATCGGGCATTTGGCAGCCTGAGGCTTAAGGCGTAGAGTCTGTCATGTTTGCTTCCTAGATCGTTCACCCACACGCCAAGTCACGTGCCCACGTGTAAGTCACGTGCCAACCGAGCCCTGAAAACAATACCTCCCCAAGTCAACGATTATGAGCCGTTTCCACACCCGCCACGGCCGCTATATGAGGTTTATAGCACTTAAAAATACATGAGGTTTGATTCTGCCTTCAATAAATATAATGTAGCTTTTTTGAACTCAGTCGGGCCTCTAAGGAGCTTTCTACGGCAAATAGAAAATAGAAGGATAGTCAAGGCAGGAAGCACATGGCAACTATACACGTCCAGGTAAGCGCCGGCGAGGTCCTTATGCTTCAAGTGAGAAAGTTTCTCCAGGATCTCTCCAATCTCCACCAATTTCAATCCTCCTTTTCTTCCCACCTCCTCTTCTTCCAACCTCTCGCCGTTTCTACATTCATCCATCACACCATCTGTGTATCCGGTCGTCATCTACCCATCAGGTCCGTCTGGTGATTCTACTCATTGTTTTCTTTGATTGTCTGCCTTTGCGTGAGTATTCCATCATTCATCCGAAGAAAATACAGCCCAGAGACACTGACATTGATGCGGCCCATCTCTAGGTGAAGTACTATCACTCCTCGTTGGCCATCCCCCGTTGTCCATCGCACGAGGATTGTCCAGCCTGCAACATTCGAAAGACCCTTTCTCATGAGCCTGACAAGCTGATCGAGATCGGGAATTCACGAATCATCTCACCTTCTTTGTCCATCAGAGAAAAAGGTGCATACCCTCTTCTACATTGGCTTCAGGGCCGGGTTGGTCGTGACCATTCATTGAGGTAAGTAACTTCCAGTCCAGGGACGTTATGGCATAGGGTCAAGGCTAATCTCGTTCCCATCCATTAAGCGCGAAACCCGAACCCCGAAACCCTAAGACATACATTTCATCCAATCTCTTTTGGTACATACAAGTTACTTGAGATGTCTCCAGCGGATGTTTGCCAATCTTCGGCGGAAGAGCAAGGTGACCATAAGGTGCCCAACGTCCTCAATGCGGACCCAGCCTCCAACGTTGTTGAGCTTGTTCCTCGAGAAGTTACCTCTGCTGCTGCCGGCCACCGCCAGCTCCCCCAATACACCACAATAATCGACACGGCCAGGAACAGCGAGT
>ERZ1673737.1011-NODE-1011-length-30377-cov-14.585054_pt1 | contig 30377 bp, 26 predicted proteins | sample MGYA00580211_ERZ1673737 | MGnify/ENA primary metagenome ERZ1673737 (study PRJEB41218, sample SAMN15661789) | gut metagenome | host: Homo sapiens | place: Canada: London | collected 2015-08-20/2019-03-30 | study: EMG produced TPA metagenomics assembly of... | reverse complement strand
CGACCTCGAAGTTCCAGGTCTGGACGGGAGGCACGATATAGGCCAGACCGCCGATCGCACCCAGAGCGCCCGAGATGACGACACCGGCATAGCGCATCTTGTAGACATTGATGCCCACAGAGTCCGCAGCCTGAGGATGCTCGCCGCAGGCGCGCAGACGCAGGCCGAAGCGGGTCTTGTACAGCACGATGTAGCTGATGATGAGCAGTGCGATGCCCAGCGGGACAAAGATGCTCAGCTCCAGGCCGCCGATGCTGAACAGGAAGGGCTTGTTGGAGTAGTTCAGCTTGGCGCTGCCGCTGTCGCTGAAGTTCTTGGAGATGACCACAGCCACCGCCGTCGCCAGCAGGTTCAGGGCCGTGCCGCCGATGGTCTGGTCCGCTTTCAGATTGATGGACGCGAAGGCCAGCAGCAGGCTGTAGACCATGCCGGCGATAGCCGCCACCAGCACAGCGATGAGCACAGTGGCGAAAGCCGGCAGGCTCGCGGGCAGCATGGTGAGGGTGAGGACACCCGCCACACCGCCGATGACCATGATGCCTTCCAGTGCGATGTTGATGATGCCGGAGTGCTCACTGAACATACCGCCCAGAGCGACCAGCATCAGCACGATGCCATACAGCAGAGTATACTTGATGAGAAGCAGCATATCACTTGCCCTCCTTCTTGGTTTCGGTCTTAGCAGGGGCAGGCTCTGCATTCACGTTGGTCTTGTCCGCATTCTTGAACAGCATGGAGTGGATCTTGCCACGGAACAGCATGGAGAATGCGCACAGATAGATGATGATACCGCTGATCAGGTCGGAGATCTCGGTGGGGTAATACTTGGTGGACAGGAAAGAGCCGCCGACCGAGATGTGGGAGATGAAGATGGCGGAGAAGATGGTGCCGATGGGGTTGGAGCTTGCCAGCAGAGCCACAGAGATGCCGTTGAAGCCCATGGCCGGCAGGCTGGTGGAGTTCAGCGGGTTCCACTGAGAGACATTGGACAGGTAGTAGAGTCCGGCGCCGAAGCCTGCCAGAGCGCCTGCAATGGCCATGGAGAGGATGATGTTCTTCTTCTCGTTGATGCCGGCGTAGCGGGCAGCGCTCTTGTTCAGGCCGACTGCCTTGAGCTCGTAGCCGAAGGTGGTCTTGTTCAGCACCACCCAGATCAGAACTGCCACTGCTGCCGCCAGAAAAATGGCGATGGTGGTGCTGTTGGTCTGGAACAGCTTGTTCAGGCCGAAGTCCGGGATGATGGACTGGGCGTAGTCCGCGCTCTTGCCCAGATTCAGGGTGCGGGTGTTGCGCACGTCGTACATGGGGCCGGTGCCGTTCTGGTAGATCAGCTCATTGACGAGGTACAGGCCGATCCAGTTGAACATGATGGAGGTGATGACCTCGTTGATGTTGAAGTAGGCCTTGAAGAAGCCGGGGATCGCGCCCCAGATGCCGCCCAGAATGGCCGCCACCAACAGGCAGACAAACCAAGGCAGCTTGAGCATGATAGCGCAGTAGAGGGCACCGTAAGCGCCCAGCGTATACTGGCCGGCCGCACCGATGTTGAACAGGCCGGTCTTGAAGGCAAAGCCCACGGAAAGGCCGGTCATGACGAGCGGCGCGGCATTGGCCAGCATCTTGCCGACGCCGTAGGGGGCATCATAGAAGCCGCCCTTGAGGATGCGGACAAAGCCGTCGCCCCATGCGTGGGCCGGGTTGATGGCCAGCAGCACAAGGAAGCCGACGGCCATGCCGATCACGATACACAGCAGTGCCGCCAGAACGCTGGTGATGGAACTCTGGAGGACTCTGTGGGAAAGTTTGTTGTTCTTCATTCCTGCTTACTCCCCTTTTCCCTGTTTGCGGGCGCCGGCCATGTAGAGGCCCAGCTCCTGCACCGTGGTGGTCTTGGGATCAAATTCGCCCACGATCTCACCCTCATACATGACAAGGATGCGGTCGGACAGGTTCATGACTTCGTCCAGCTCCAAGCTGACCAGAAGGACAGCCTTGCCCTTGTCGCGCTCCGCCACGATCTGACGGTGGATGTATTCGATCGCACCCACATCCAAGCCGCGGGTGGGCTGGACAGCGACCAAGAGCGTGGGATCCTTATCGATCTCACGGGCGATGATGGCCTTCTGCTGGTTGCCGCCGGACATGCTGCGCACGATGGTGGAGCTGCCCTGACCGCTGCGCACGTCGTACTGCTGGATCAGATGATCAGAATACTCGCGCACCTTATCGCTGCGGATGAAGCCGTTCTTCTGGAACTCCGGCTGCCAGTAGCGCTGGAGCACGATGTTGTTCTCAAGGCTGTAATCCAGCACCAGACCGTGCTTGTGGCGGTCTTCGGGGATATGGCTCATGCCGTCCTTGGAGCGCTGGCGGATGCTCTCGCTGGTGATGTCCTTGCCGTCCAGCAGGATCTTGCCGCCGTTGATCTTTTCGAGGCCGGTCAGGCCATAGATGAACTCAGTCTGGCCGTTGCCTTCGATACCGGCCAAGCAGACGATCTCCCCGGCGTGGACTTGGAACGAGACGTTCCTGACGGCATCCTTCTTGTGCTGGGGGCTTTGCATGGTGACGTTCTCCACGTCCAGCACCACCTTGCCCGGCTTTGCGGGCTTTTTATCGACCTGAAGCTGGACATCACGGCCAACCATCATGCGGGAGAGCTCCTCCTTGGTGGTGTCCTTGATATCCACGGTTCCCATATACTTGCCCTTGCGCAGGACGGTGCAGCGGTCGGCGACCGCCATGATCTCGTTGAGCTTGTGGGTGATGAAGAGGATGGACTTGCCCTCCTTCTTGAACCCGCGCATGATCTCCATCAGCTCGTCGATCTCCTGCGGGGTCAGGACGGCAGTGGGCTCGTCGAAAATCAGGATCTCGTTGTCGCGGTAGAGCATCTTCAGGATCTCAACGCGCTGCTGCATACCGACCGAGATATCGCTGATGAGCGCATCCGGGTCCACACGGAGGCCGTACTTCTCGCTCAGCGCCATGACCTTCTTGCGGGCCTCGGCCTTCTGCAAAAAGCCCAGCTTATTGGGTTCCACGCCCAGAATGATGTTGTCCAGAACGCTGAAGCACTCCACCAGCTTGAAGTGCTGGTGCACCATGCCGATGCCCAGTGCGTTTGCGTCGTTGGGATTGCGGATGGCGACCTCCTTGCCGTTTTTGAGGATCTTGCCCTCCTCCGGCTGATACAGGCCAAACAGAACGCTCATCAGCGTACTTTTGCCCGCGCCGTTTTCGCCCAACAGGGCGTGTACCTCGCCTTTGCGCAGCTGCAGGGTGATATCATCGTTTGCCTTGATACCGGGGAATTCCTTGGTAATGTGGAGCATCTCGATCACAAAATCCTCTGCCAATCTGCTCACTCTCCTTTCGTGTCCAAGCGACACTTATACTATTCTAATGCCCATTATACCGTATTTTTGCTGTTTTGCACACTTCTTTTTGAAAATTTAGTGTTTTGCCATATCATAAGTATCACTTTTGTGCATTTTGACGAACATTCCTTCCTCGTCTTGAAAAAGCATACAAAAAAGGCGGGACGCCCTTTGCAGAGCGTCCCGCCCGGGAAAACCTTGATTACTGGATGTAGTTGACGGTGGTGAACTCGCTGACGGTGGGCTTGGTGCTGTCGTCAGAGTTGTTGTCCACAGTGATCTCGCCGCTCTTGATCTTCTCCTTCAGAGCCTCGTACTCGTCGGTGGTGAAGGTCTCGAAGTTCCAGCTGTCAGCATCGGTGGGCAGGCCGATGTAGTCGCCGTCCTCCAGACCGAAGTTGCCGTTGGAAGCAGCGATGTCGCTCCAATCGCCTGCCTCGATGTCGGACAGAGCGGTGTTGACAGCCTCGGTCAGGCCCTTCATTGCAGAGGTGATGAAGGGGTTGTAAGCGAAGGAGCCGTCAGCCACGCCGTTGACACCGATGTAGTTCTGGTCAACGTCAACGCCGATGACATAGCCGTTGCTCTTCAGAGCAGCCTCAACAGCGGAGGTGTAGATGCCGCCGCCGCAGGCGAAGACGACCTGGGTGCCGTTGGAGTACCAGCCCTCCATACGGGAGGTGATGTTAGCATCGCCGTAGAACTGGCCGCCGTAGAAGTAGTTGATGTCGATGTTGGTGCCCAGCTCCTGAGCAGCAGCGTCAGCGCCCTGCACATAGCCGTAGCCGTAACGGATGACAGCGGGGACAGCCATGCCGCCGAGGAAGCCCAGCTTGGTCTTGCCGTCCTTAACGATAGCATAGCCAGCCAGATAACCTGCCTGCTCCTCCTTGAAGGTGATGCAGTAGCAGTTTGCGGGGATGGCGTCGGTGCCGATGTCGCCCTGGGTGACATCGACGGCGATGAACTTGACATCGGGGTACTGGTCAGCAGCCCATGCCAGAGAAGCGCCGTACAGGTAGCCGACGCAGACGATGACGTCAGCGCCATCGTTGACAGCCTGACGGATCATGGTCTCGCGGTCCTCATCGGAAGCGTCAGCCTCGGGGATGTAGTACTGGCAGTCATCGCCCATGTAGCCGGAAACAGCGGTCCAGCAGGCCTGGTTGAAGCTCTCATCGTCGATGGTGCCGGTGTCGCAGGTCAGAGCGACCTTCACGATCTTCTCGCCGCCCTCAGCGGTGGAAGCGGCTGCGCTGGTGGAGGCAGCTGCAGAGGAAGCAGTGGAAGAGGAAGAACCGCCGCAGGCAGTCAGAGCAGCGGCAGCAGCAGCGGCGCCAGCCACTGCCAGGAAGTTACGACGAGAAATCATCATAATGAAAACTCTCCTTTTATTTTAATATAATCGCGTTTTGTTGACGAAATGTGCGCACTTGCACATTTACTGGCTCAAGTATAACGGGAAGAAGTGACAGATGCAAGCCTTTTCCGATTACAAAACATTTACAATTATTTTATCAAAATTGTATAAAAATCACACTTATCCCGGAAGATCCGCTCCGCCCGGCCTTTTTCGCGCAGCTGCGTTCAGTCTTCCACAGCCTTGTTGCCTGCCACGTTGGAGGGGCCGAAGCCGAAGGGCAGCAGCTCGTCCATGCTGCGCTCGATGAAATCGTCCGGGCTTTTTGCCATGATGACATTCAGCTCCGGGCCGCCGAACTCGAACAGCGCCTGACGGCAGACGCCGCAGGGCGAGGTGATCTGCTTGTTGACTTCGCCCCGGCGCGCACCCACCACGGCGATGTCGGTGAACCTGGTCACGCCCTCGGCCACAGCCTTGAACAGGGCCGTCCGCTCGGCGCAGCTGGTGGGGGTAAAGGCGGCATTCTCCACGTTGCAGCCGGTGAAGATGCGGCCATCCTCGGCGCGCAGGGCAGCGCCCACCATAAAGTCGCTGTAAGGCGCGTAAGCTCTCTCCCTGGCCGCAAGGGCCATCCGGATGAGCTCCTGCTTTTCTTCCAGAGTCAGTTTTGTCATGGTCGGTTCTCCTTTTTGCAATTTGTAGATACAGCGTTCTTCCTCCTGTGGGACGAAGCTGTTTTTGTTGATCCAAGTATAAATCATTCTTTTGAGGAGTGCAAGCAGTGATAATTTCACAGTATTTTGCAATGAAACTTCTTGTATTTATCATTACAAATGAATATAATAGAATCACAAAGGAGGCGCATCAGAATGGCAAATGCAGTCAACGTGAACTTTCGGATGGATCCTGATCTGAAGCGCAGCATGGAAGAGGTCTGCGCCGAGATGGGGCTTTCGATGACGACAGCCTTCACGATTTTTGCAAAGAAAGTGTCGCGCGAGCATCGGATCCCCTTTGAAGTCTCCGCTGACCCCTTCTATTCCGAAAGCAACATCAACCATCTCCGTCAAATCGTCCATGATATTGACACCGGCAAAGCCAAGCTCACCGAACATGAACTGATCGAGGTGGACTGATGAGGCTGCTGTGGGAAGAGGAAGCGTGGGAAGATTATTGTCTTTGGCAGACGCGGGACAAAAAGCTGCTGAAGCGAATCAACTCCCTCATAAAAGACATTCAGCGGAACACCTATGAGGGTATCGGCAAGCCCGAGCCTTTGAAGGGAGATTTGAGCGGATGGTGGAGTCGGCGTATCGACGACTCCCACCGCATCGTCTACCGGGAGCAGGATGGAAACATCATCATTGCGTCCTGTTACGGTCATTACACGGATACCTGAAAAGCGAAAAGACTGCTGTCGGCCGACAGCAGTCTTTTTGTATTATGGTTAAATCAATACTCCGCGCCCAGTGCGACCTTCATCATATCGGTGAAGCTCTTCTGGCGCTGCTCTGCGGTGGTGATCTCCGGGGAGACAAAGCTGTCGGAGATGGTCAGCAGGCAGGCAGCGTTCTTGCCCAGAGCCTCGGCGTTGGCGAACAGAGCAAAACTCTCCATCTCCACGCAGAGGCAGCCGCGCTCATCGCGCAGCAGCTCCCAGTAAGTGGGCTTTGCGTCGGAAGGCTGACGGTAGAAAACGTCGGAGGAGTGGATGTTGCCCTCGATGAGCTTGATGCCCTGCTTCTTGGCGGAGGCGCGCAGCTTATCATTCAGAGTCTCGCTGGGGAAGGTGATGTCGTGGTCGTTGCCGCTCTGGACGCGGGCATAGTTGGACTCACTGACCGCACCGGTAGCCAGCACGGTGTCGAACAGCTTGGCGTCGGCAGTGTAGCTGCCGGCGGAGCCGATGCGGATGATGTTGTCCACATCGTAGAACTTGAACAGCTCGTAGGAATAGATGCCGATGGAGGGCATACCCATGCCGCTGCCCATCACGCTGATGGGACGGCCCTCATAGGTGCCGGTAAAGCCCAGCATCCCGCGGACATCCGTCACCTGACGGACATCCTTCAGGAAGGTGTCAGCAATGAACTTTGCGCGCAGGGGGTCGCCCGGCATCAGGACAGTCTTTGCGAAATCGCCCTTTTCGGCGCTGATGTGAGGAGTAGCCATAATAATTATCTCCTTTTTATAAAATTATTTCTTCCCCGGGAATACGTTCTGCGGGGGAATGTACGAACCATTGAGACGTATCTCGAAGTGGCAGTGGTTGCCGGTGGAACGGCCCGTGCTGCCCAGATAGCCGATGAGCTGGCCCTGCTTGACGGTCTGGCCTGCGCTGACGGTCAGGGACAGGCAGTGTGCATACACAGAGCTGTATCCGCCGCCGTGGTTGATGATGACCGAGTAGCCGTAGCCCGTACCTGCACCGGCCTTGTTGTAACCCGCCTTGGTGACGGTGCCGCCTGCGGAGGCGTAGATGGGCGTACCGGCCGGGGCGCAGATGTCCACGCCCCTGTGGCGTCCGCCGTACCAGCGCGAGCAGTAGCGGTAATTCGGCACAGGCCAGATGAACTGGCCGCTGCCGGTGATGTACTTGGTGCTGGAAGTCACCTTCTTGGTGCCTTCGACCACCTTCTTGTTCACCGGCTCCTTGACGACCTCGGTGGAAAGCACGCTCTGGTCCACAAGGATATTGTTGGTGTCGTAGACGTTCTGGAGGGTCACACGGCGCAGACCGTTCTCGCCCTTCTGGAGCACCTTGGTGGTTCCCTTCGTATATTCGTTGGATCTTGTCGTCTCCGTGGAGAATGCGATTTCTTCCTCACGGGTCTCGATGCGGGTGATGCGCACCTCAAGGCCAGCCTCTTCTTTGGTGATGACGAGTTGGTCGCCCTCAAGGATGCTGGACGTCTCGCTCAGCGGCTCACCCTTGAACGCCGGGTTGAGGGCGCACAGCTCACGGAAGGTCAGGTCATTGTTATGTGCGATGGACCAGAGGGTGTCGCCCGCCTTGACGGTGTAGACCTTCTGAGCCTGCTTCACGCCCACCAGCTCCTGCCGGACGGTCTCAAAATCCTGCAAGCCTTCCTTGAAGTAGAGGCCGTCTTCCAGCGTGACCTGCTTGTTGAAGCCCACGCTCACATTGGGGTCGTCCCCTTCTTCCTCGTAGGGGTCGAGCATGGCGGCGAGGTAATCCCGCAGCGCTTTGCCGTTGCTGCACACCGCCGTCAACTCGCCATCCAGATAAAGAGCCGTGCCTTCGCTGATCTGGTCGCCGGCGCTCTGGATGATGGCGTTTGCCATCTCGTTTTCGTCCATCATGTGGTGGGCAATGGCGAGGGTGTAGCTCGGCTCGATGGTCCACTCGGTCTTGTCGGTGCCGGCGTAGCTGATACGCTCCATCACGTCCTCGCGGGCCGTGTTGAAGACGTCCTCATTCGCCACATAGCCCACGGTTTCGCCGTTGACCCGGACGGCCAGTGCATAAGGCTGGTGGATGACATATTGGAACACTGCTGCGCCCAGCGCCAGTGCGCAGATGGGCAGGGCATACATCGCCATGCGGGGCAGCAGACTGAGGTTGCGGCGGACGCCGTTTTTGAAGTAGTGGACGCTGGCCTCAAATGCTGCACCGAAGCCCTGCTCCCTGCGGATGCGGTGGGCATGGATGAGGAGGGACACGATGCCCTTTGCAAACAGCACGATGGGGCCAAACAGGTCTTTGGCCACCTGTGCTGCGCCGGGGAACGCCGTCTCCGCCAGAGCCTTTGCAAAGCGGCGGATGCCTCCAGCAGCCCAGAGAGCGGCGTACTTGACGGCACGTCCCACCTGCACGGCAGCATACTCCGCGCCAAAGCCCAGCGCGTAGAGCACTGCGCCAACGCGCAATACCAGCTTCGACGAGCGCAGCTTCCGGGAGGCATTGTCCAGCCGGTGTCTGCGGCGGCGATACCGCCGGTGGCGGCGCAGCAGATGGACGCACTGGAGCTGCGCCCAAAGCGAGCGCAGCTTTGCGCGGAAGCCGGTGTGCCGCGGCGCACCGGCTGGTTCGTCCTGCCGCGTTTCAGTTGTTTTATCTTCCAGCAAAAAGGATGCTCCTTCCTGTATCTTCAGGAGATTCTGATTTGTCTCTTTTCTCTGTTATCGACACGCTGCCGCATCAGGACAGCTTTTTTGACAAGAATAACTCTATTTATTATACACCCTGCCAGCGCCGAAACAAGCATTGACACAAAATTTGGGCTTAGCTTTCACTTACTTTTCACGAAATACACAAATTCAGACAAAAAGCTTTGTCATATCCTCCGGCAGCGGGCTTTCCACCGTCACCGGCCTCAGGGTCGTCTCGTCCACCGGCACTTCGATGCGGATGCCGTCCGGCATCCGCTCGCAGCGCGGCACCCGGAACGTCTGTTTTGCGCAGTGGAGCGCCTGCCGCCCGATACGCGCCCGGCTCCCGCCGTAGAGGTCATCTCCGGCCAGCGGGTGGCCGATGGATGCAAAATGTACCCGTATCTGGTGGGTCCGGCCCGTCACCGGGACGCAGGCCGCGAGGCTCAGACCGTTTTCGGCTTTCAATATGGTATATTCCGTCCGGCTGGGCTTGCCGTCGGGGGTGACGCACCGCCCGATGATGCTCTCCCCCTGCCGCCCGATGGGGGCGTCGATGACGCCCGGCCCGAGGGGAAGTTCTCCTTCTGCAACGGCGTAGTAGAGCTTCTCCACCCTCTGAGCCAGCAGCGGGGCGGCGTAGCCATTCTGGGCCGCCAGCACGAGGCCGCTGGTGTCCTTGTCGATGCGGTTCACCGGGCGGAAAACGGGGCTTCTGCCCTGACACAGCGCCCAGGCGGCATAGCCGTTCGCCAGCGTATCCAGCGGGTAATTCAGGGTAGGATGCACCGCGAGATGGGGCGGCTTTTCCACCACGAGGGCAAAAGCGTCCTCGTAGACCACATCCACCGGGATGTCGTCCTGCGGCGCAACGCCCTCCCCCTCCGGCGGCAGTTCAAAGGAGATGACCTGCCCGGCCTCCACCCGGCGGTTGGCCAGAATGGGGGCGCCGTCGGCAAAAAAGCCGCTGCCCCGGAATTTCACGGCCCGGGACAGGTCGGTGGAGACACTGCACCTGCGCAGAAAACCGCGCAGCAGCATCCCGTCCGCCTCGGGCGGGACTTTGAAATAAAGCTTCATCTTCCCACCTCCAGCGCGGGCAATATATAGGATAAGTATAGCAAAATTCTCTTTCTCTTGCAAATCTTGTTTTTTTATGGTATCATGAGGAGCGGAAAACGAGTGGAACATACGGCGGCGGGGCGGCTTTGACCGCTCTGAGGAAAGTCCGGGCCTCACAGAGCACGGTAACTGCTAACGGCAGCCGAGGGTGACCTCAGGGAAAGTGCAACAGAAAGGAAACCGCCGCAGCAATGCGGTAAGGATGAAAGGGCGAGGTAAGAGCTCACCAGCGCATGGGTGACTATGCGGCTTTGTAAACCCTACCGGAAGCAACGCCTATATGGGACGTACAGCGCTGCTCGCGTGTCCCGAAGGCGGCACGAACCTGTCAGCAATGGCAGGTCTAGACAGATCGTCGTTTAATACAGAACCCGGCTTACGGTCTATCTCGTTTTCCATCTTTTGTTTTCAGCGCTGTCTGCGGTGTGCAGGCAGCGTTTTTCGTTTCTTTAACCACACTGTCACTTTTCGTTTGGGCCGGTTTGTGGTATACTGAACAAAACCCCGCTGAGCACGTCTCCGCCGGGGCCTTAATTCAACAGACAGGATGTGAAATCCTCCGATGAAAGATGGTTTTTTAAAGGCAGCTGCCCTCTCGCCCTCACTGCGGGTGGCCGACTGCAATTATAACGCTTCCCAAATCGTATCTCAGTTACAGGACGCTGCGGCCCGCGGCGTCAGGCTGGCGGTGTTCCCCGAGTTCTGCCTCACCGGCTACACCTGCGGCGATTTGTTCTTGCAGCGCACGTTGCAGCAGGGCGCGCTGGACGCCCTGCAGACCGTGCTGGACGCCAGCCGGGAGCTGGACGTCGTGGCCCTCGTGGGCCTGCCGCTGCTGGTGCGGGGCAAACTGTACAACTGCGCCGCCGTCCTCTGCGGCGGGCGTCTGCTGGGCCTTGTCCCCAAGACCTACCTGCCCAACTACGGCGAGTTCTACGAAAAGCGCCAGTTCACCCCGGGCAGCACCGAGGTGGAAAATGTGACGGTCTGCGGACAGGAGGTGCCGTTCGGTACGTCCCTGCTCTTCCGCTGCCGCCAGATGCCCAGCTTCGTTCTGGGCGTAGAGATCTGCGAAGACCTGTGGAGCGCTCTGCCCCCCTCCACCTTCCACACGCTGGCCGGTGCCACTGTCATTGCGAACCTTTCGGCCAGCGATGAGACGGTCGGCAAGGCCGAGTACCGCCGGGCGCTGGTGTCAAACCAGTCCGCCCGCCTGCTCTGCGGCTACCTGTACGCTTCTGCCGGCCACGGCGAGAGCACCCAGGACATGGTCTTCGCCGGCCACGACCTCATCGCCGAGAACGGCACCATCCTCGCCGAGACATCTCCCTTCGAGGGCGGCTGGGCTGAGACGGAGCTGGACTGCCAGCGGATGGAGTCGGAGCGGGCGCGCAACACCAGCTTCGAGCCCAGCGCTGAGGGGTATCTGACCGTCGATTTCGACCTTGCCCTCACCGAGACCAAGCTCTCCCGCTGGGTAGACCCCACGCCCTTCATCCCCCACGATGAGCGCCGCCGGGCCGAGCGCTGTGAGCTGATCTTGAAAATGCAGGCCGACGGCCTCGCCAAGCGCCTCGAGCACGCCCACGCCAAGACGGCGGTCATCGGCATCTCGGGCGGTCTGGACAGCTGCCTCGCTCTGCTGGTGGCCGTCCGCGCCATGAAACAGCTGGGCCGCCCCACCAGCGATGTGCTGGCCGTGACCATGCCCTGCTTCGGCACCACCCACCGCACCCGCAGCAATGCGGAGATCTTATGCGACGAGCTGGCCGTCGGCTTTACCGAGATCGACATCGCCAACACCGTCCACAGCCACTTCAAGGACATCGGCCAGGACGAGAGCGTGCTGGACGTCACCTTTGAGAACGGACAGGCTCGTGTGCGCACCCTCGAGCTGATGGACACTGCCAACCGCACCGGCGGCCTCGTCGTCGGCACCGGCGACCTCTCCGAGCTGGCGCTGGGCTGGGCCACCTACAACGGCGACCACATGAGCATGTACGGCGTCAACGCCGGTGTCCCCAAGACGCTGGTACGTCACCTCGTCCAGTATGAGGCCGACATTGCCGCCTCTGCCGAGCTGCGCCGGGTGCTGCTGGACATCCTCGACACCCCCGTCTCCCCGGAGCTGCTGCCTGCCAAGGACGGCGAGATCTCTCAGAAGACGGAAGACCTCGTGGGTCCCTATGAGCTGCACGACTTCTACCTTTATTATGTTCTCCGCTTCGGCTTCGGCCCGTCGAAGATATTCCGGCTGGCGAAAGCGGCCTTCGCAGGCCGGGCCGAGTACCCGGACGAAGTGCTTTACAAGTGGCTGCGCAACTTCTACTGGCGGTTCTTCGCCCAGCAGTTCAAACGCAGCTGCCTGCCCGACGGCCCCAAGGTGGGCAGCGTCACCCTCTCGCCCCGGGGCGACTGGCGGATGCCCAGCGACGCAGCCGCTGCGCTCTGGCTGGCCGAGCTGGAGCAGATCCCGCTCAAAGGATAATTTTCTATGAAACAACACAAAAAACTGCTGATGGATCTGGTCTTTGCTGCCGTCATTCTGGCCGCAGCCGCCGTGCTGCTGCTGGTGCGGAAAGCAAACCAGACCGGTGCGCCGCTCTGCGCAGAGCTCATCTATGGCGACAGCAACACCAAGCTCACCTTTCCTCTCGAAAAAGACGCCGATTACGATGTGGACACCGGCTACCTCACCGTTCACATCAGGATCCAGGACGGCGCGGCCCGCTTTGTGGATTCGCCCTGCCCTGACCACATCTGCGAGTCCTTCGGCTGGCTCAGCGAGGAAGACCAGACGGCCACCTGCCTGCCTGCCCGGGCTGTGCTGAGCATCATCCCCACCACATGATGGCATACACATCCAAAGGAGTGAACGCCTATGTTTGACGAAAACGAGCATATCCATCCCCAGAATAACGACGAAGGCCCCCGGCACATCCACCGGGGCATCAAGCGCAGCGAACCCGACGAAGTGGAGGTAGACAGCGCCGATTTCTTCTCGCCGGAGCCTCCCCGCCCCAAAGCGCCGCCGAAACCGGCACCGACGCCTCCGTCTGAGCCGCCGAAGCCTCCGGTGCCGCCCCGCAGACAGTGGGAGCCGCTGCACCCCAGCGAGCCCGCCCCCGCTGACGACAAACTTCCGAAAGGAGGAATGGTCTTGCTGGTACTGCAGGCCATCCTGAGCCTTGCCGCGCTGGTGCAGCTCTGGCGCACCCAGATGCTGCCGGTGCTCTACCTTGTTATCATCACCGCGCTTCTGGTGCTGCTCTGGCTGCTGGTGCGCAAGTGTCTCGCCTCCCGCAGCGGTGCCGTCGTGGCCCGGGTGCTGTCCGTCCTGCTCTGCGCCGCGCTGGCCGTGGGCTGTGTCTGGGCGCAGCAGGGTCTAACCGCACTGGACAGCATGACTTCCGGCCTGCTCACCGGCGCAGAGGCGAATAAGATCACGAAAGAGCCCTTCGTCGTCTATCTCAGCGGCGTGGACAACCGCGGCGAGCTGACCGAAAAGGCCCGCAGCGACGTGAACATCCTCGCCGTGGTCAACCCCACCACCAAGCAGGCGGTCCTCATCAACACCCCGCGCGATTACTATGTTGACCTCGCAGGCACCGACAGCAAGGACAAGCTGACCCACGCCGGCCTCTACGGCGTCGAGACCAGCATGGCCACGCTGGGCAACCTCTACGGCGTGAATGTGGAGCACTACCTCCGCATCAACTTTGCGGGCTTCATCAACATCATCGACGCCATCGGCGGCGTGGACGTCTACTCCGACCAGGCCTTCACCTCGGTGGGCAGCCCCGGCTACTACGACCCCACCACCTTCGCCGAGGGCTGGAACCATCTGGACGGCAAGTCTGCTCTGGCTTTTGCCCGTGAGCGCCACGCCTTCAAGACCGGCGACATCCAGCGCGGCATCAACCAGATGAAAGTCATCGACGCGATGGCCAACAAGCTCAAATCCCCCGCCCTGCTCATGGGCTTCTCCAAGCTGATGGACGCCGCCGCCGACTGTTTCGTCACCAGCCTCTCGCAGGAACAGATCTCTGCGCTGGTCCGGATGCAGCTGGGCGACCTTGCCAACTGGGACATCCAGAGCTACACCGTCACCGGCTCGGGCGCGAAGAGCAGCAAGTGCTACTCCGCCAAGGGCCAGAGCCTCTACGTCATGAAGCCGGATGAGAACTCGGTCAACGAGGCCAAGGCCCTCATCGCAGCGGTTCTGGGCGGCGAGGACAAGCTCACCAGCACCAGCCAGACCCCCGAGAAGACCGAGGTCTTCACGCCGACCGCCGACCCCAACGCCGGTGTATCCATTCCGGAGGAATCTCCCGACAGCGTGATTGCAGAAGAGCCCGCCGAGAGCGAAGTCCCGGCGGAAGAGGCCCCCGCTGACAGCCAGCCCGCCGAGGGTGATGCCTCCGGTGAGCCCAGCGCTTCCACCGAGGTCCCTGCAGACGGCAGCGAAGAAGCCCCGGCAGACTCCACCGAGTCGCCGTCCTTCAGTATGCCGACCCAGGAGCAGGTGGAGCAGGCGGCTTCCTCCCTGCATCAGGCCGCTTCCACCGTGCTGGACGCCCTGTTCGGCTCCGGCAGCGGCGACGCTTCCAGCGCTGAAAATGATGCAGCGTAAATAGAATTGCAAAAGAAAAAGGACTGCTCACGCAGTCCTTTTTCTTTTGCCTGTTTAAGCTAAAATGTCGCCCAGCACGCTCTGGCCGTCCAGCGTGGAAGCATCCACACCCAGATAGTCGCAGATGGTGTGTGCGATGGTGCCGAAGCAGAGCTTGGTGCCGAGGTCAACGCCCGGTTTGACGCCCTTGCCGCAGATGAGATACGGCACATACTCGCGGGTATGGTCGGTGGTCTTGGTGTAGGAGGGGTCACAGCCGTGGTCGGCCGTGACCATCAGGATATCGCCCTCCCGCATCCCGGGGATGAAGTCGGCAACGAACTTGTCGAACTCGGTGGCGGCGGCGGCGTAGCCTGCCACGTCGCGGCGGTGGCCGTAGAGCATATCGAAATCGACGAGGTTCACGAAGGCCAGACCCTCGAAGTCGCGGGTCTGCAAAGCCTTGGTGAAGGCGATGCCGTTGGTGTTGCCGGTGGTCTTGATCTTTTCCGTCACGCCCTCGCCGTCGAAGATGTCGAAAATTTTGCCCACGGCGATGACGTCCTTACCGGCGTCCTTCAGCAGATCCAGCATGGTAGCGCGGGGCGGCTTGAGGCTCAGGTCGTGGCGGTTGGTGGTGCGGTAGAAGGTGTCGGCGGTGCGGCCGAGGAAGGGGCGGGCGATGACGCGGCCCACGCCGTACTCGCCCTTCAGCATCTCGCGGGCGATCTCGCAATAGCGGTACAGCTCATGCACCGGCACCAGCTCCTCGTTGGCGGCGACCTGGAACACGCTGTCGGCGCTGGTGTAGACGATGAAGGCGTTCTCCTTCATGGCCTGCTCGCCGTAGTCCTTCAGCACCTGCGTGCCGGAGTAGGGCTTGTTGCAGAGGACCTTGTGGCCGGTCTTTTCCTCAAACTCGTGGATGAGGCTGTCCGGGAAGCCGTCCGGGAAGGTGGGCAGCGGTTTCGGGCTGACGACACCGGCGATCTCCCAGTGGCCGATGGTGGTATCCTTGCCCATGCTCTGCTCCTGCAGGCGGGCAAAGGCACCGGCGGGCGCGTCGGTCTTTTCGCCCGCGGTCACACCGTCAATGTTGAACAGGCCCAGCTTTTTCAGGTTGGGGCAGTTGAAATTGGGATGCCCTGCAATGGCCCCCAGCGTGTTGGTGCCCTCGTCGCCAAAAGCGGCTGCATCCGGCTCCGCGCCGATGCCAAAGCTGTCCAGTACGATCAAAAATACACGCTTTTCCATATGTTTTCACTCCATTTTCCTCCGGGGCTGCCCCGGAACAGTCGCACTTTTGCTTACCTTCATTATAAGCAAATCCCGCCGGTTATGCAAGCGCTTTGTGGTGGAAAGTTTTTTGTTCAAACCTGATGAAATCTTAGCAGTTTCTTTGCAAAGATTTTTCTTGCGCTATTGTATCCAAGAGCTTATAATGTATAGTGGTATGGTTTGTTGAAACAGCCATATTGGCGTATACTGCCGCCGCGGGTGCAAAGCAATCACTGCCCGCCAGAGAGCAGCCAGCTTGGGCTGCTGCGTCAAGATAGAGAGCATTATAGCGTAAACGTTGGAGGTATTTTATGAGAAAAACGAAGATCATCTGCACCCTGGGCCCTTCTACCGATAAGGGCGATGTCCTGCGCGACCTGATTGCAAACGGCATGAACGTGGCCCGTTTCAACTTCTCCCACGGTTCCTACGAGGAGCACGGCGGCCGTCTGGCAAAGCTGAAGGCGCTGCGTGAGGAGCTGGGCAAGCCCGTTGCCGCCCTGCTGGACACCAAAGGCCCTGAGATCCGCCTGAAGGAGTTCAAGAACGGTGTGGAGATGCTGGAAGCCGGCCAGACCTTTACCCTGACCACCCGCGAGGTGGAGGGCACCAAGGAGATCTGCTCCATTACCTATAAGGACCTGCCGCAGGATGTCCACGAGGGCGGCACCATCATGCTGGACGACGGCCTGATCATGCTGCGCATCGAGAAGGTCACCGACACCGACATCACCTGCACCGTGCTGAACAACGGCAAGATCAAGACCAAGAAGGGCGTCAATGTCCCCGGCGTCCACCTGTCCATGCCGTACCTGAGCCAGAAGGATCGCGAAGACATCATCTTCGGCATCCAGAACGGCTTTGACTTCATCGCGGCCTCCTTCGTGCGCACCGCACAGGACGTCTACGACATCCGCAACCTGCTGAACGAGTACGACTCCAACATCCGCATCATCGCCAAGATCGAGAACCGCGAGGGCGTCAACAACATCGACAGCATCCTCGCTGCCGCCGACGCCGTCATGGTGGCCCGCGGCGATCTGGGCGTCGAGATCGACTTCACCGAGCTGCCCGGCATCCAGAAGAGCATCATCGACCGCTCCTTCTCCTTCGGCAAGCCCATCGTGACCGCCACGCAGATGCTGGACAGCATGATGGTCAACCCCCGCCCCACCCGCGCCGAGATCTCCGACGTGGCAAACGCCATCTACGACGGCACTTCCGCCATCATGCTCTCCGGCGAGACCGCTGCGGGCGCATACCCTGTTGAGGCCCTCAAGACCATGTCCGCCATCGCAGAGCGCACCGAGAACGAGGTCCACTACCGCGACAACCGCCTGACCGATACCACCGGCCAGATCAGCGTCAGCGACGCTACCGCACACGCTGCCTGCCTGACCGCAAAGGACGTCAACGCTTCTGCCATCGTCACCGTGTCCGAGTCCGGCAACACTGCCCGCCTGCTGAGCAAGTACCGTCCCTCTCAGCCCATCATCGCCTGCGTCATGGACGAGCAGGTCCAGCGCCAGCTGTCCGTCTCCTGGGGCATCACCCCGCTCATGATGGACCTCGCCTCCAGCACCGATGAGCTCATCGAGAAGTCCACCACTCTGGCCAAAGAGCACGGCTATCTGCACGACGGTGAGCTGGCTGTCGTGACCGCCGGCGTCCCCGTGGGCGTCTCCGGCACCACCAACATGATCAAGATCCACATGATCGGCAACTGCCTGGCTACCGGCGTCGGCGTCGGCCCTGAGGGCGCTGCTCTGGCCAACGCCACCGGCAAGGCCTGCGTCTGCCGCACCATCGAGGAGATCCGCGCAAAGTTCAAGCCCGGCATGGTCCTGGTCGTCCCCTCCACCTCCAACGAGATGCTGAGCTACGTCCGTGACGCCGCCGCTCTGGTGGTCGAGGAAGCCGGCCTGAACAGCCACGCCGCCATCGCCGGCAAGGCCCTGCTCAAGCCCACCATCGTGGGCGCCCTCGGCGCTACCGCCCACATTCGCGACGGTCTGATGGTCGCTGTGGACTGCGCACACGGCAGCGTCCAGCGCCTGCAGGCCTGATCCCGGGAGGCGCAGTATGGAACGCATCGCAAGCTTCTGTGTAGACCACACCAGGCTCGACCGCGGCATGTACCTGAGCCGTCAGGACGGCGATGTTCTGACCTGGGACATCCGGATGAAGAAGCCGAACCACGGCGATTATCTCTCCACCGGCGCAGCCCACACGCTGGAGCACCTCTTCGCCACCTACGCCCGCAACAGCCAGTATAAGGACGGCGTCATTTACGTCGGCCCCATGGGCTGCCGCACCGGCTTTTACCTGCTGACCCGGGGCCTGACCCCCGCCGAGGCGCTGAGCCTGACAGTGGAGTCCTTCCGCTTCATGGCTGCGTTCGAGGGCGATGTCCCCGGCGCAAGCGAGGTGGAGTGCGGCAACTACCGCGACATGGACCTGCCCGCCGCAAAGGCTGAGGCTGCTGCCATGCTGCCCGTGCTCGAGGCACTGACCGCTGACAAGCTGCATTATTGATCTCCTGATAAAGTAAGGGCCGGTACTGCCGCAATGCAGCAGTACCGGCCCTTTTCTTTTATACTTCCCCGATGACCGGGAGCAGGTCTTCGAGCTTATTGAAATAATTCACGATGGTGACCACATTGTTGACGATGGAGCTGCCCGCCGAGAAGATACGGGCCACATAGTTCAGCACCCGGCCAATGTCCTGAAACGTCTGCCATGCTGTGGTCTCGCCGCCGCAGAGCAGCACCCTTTCGTCGTCCCCGATGGATGTATACTGGGCGGGCATCTGCATCCGATAATTCCTCATAGTATCCTTTCCTTTCCGCTGGTGAGAAGTTTTTTGTTCCTCGTTCAGAGTCAGCGCCCTCGGGGCCTGTCCTCCATTCCATCCTACCAGATACGAAAGGCAAAGCATGTCAGAGTGTGGGAAGACAGCAAAAAACACAAGGGCCCGGGGTGTTTCCACTCCGGGCCCTTGTGCCATTTTTATTTCGAGGAATAGATAATATCGTTTTATTGCTGGGCTTGTATCAGCTTATGTGCAATTAGCCCTGAGCAACAACAGCCTTGCAGGTGACCACGACCATGACGTAATCGGTGTCGCCAACCTTGAAGTCCTTCATGCTCAGCTCGAAGTTATTGCCAGCCTTGATGGCAGCGCCGCTCTTGTCGCCGACCTTGACATCGGTGCCGTTGATAGCCTTAGTGGTGTCGATCTTTGCACCCTGGTTATCGGTGGTCATCATTGCCTTGGCGATGTTCTGAGCCTTAACAGTCTTATTCACGTCCTTGGTTGCAAAGTAAGCAACCCAGATATAGGAGTCGCCGAGCTTGTTATTCTTGGTCAGCTCAGTCTTGACGGCAGTCTTCAGAGCATCGGCCTCCTTCAGAGCGCCCTGCTCGGTCTTAGCAACCTTGGCTGCCTTGTTTGCCAGATCGTCATCGACTGCCTTGACGGTAGCCTTGTCGTTAGCGGCCTTCAGCATACCCTCCAGCTCGTCAGCGACCCGACGAGAAGAGATGTTTGCGCAGCCAGTCAGCATGGACACTGCCATGACACCAGCGAGGACGACGGCCAGAAGTTTCTTTGCCATTTTCATGATTTTTGCCTCCATAAATAAAGATAAATTATACAGGCAGGCTAGCATTTTTCGACTGTCGGCCTGTGGGCCAATTATACCCCCCCCCCTACCGGTCTGTCAATAGATTTTTTGCACTTTCGTCACATTTACAAAATACAGTCCCATCAACCGTGCATTTTCCACAAAATAACAGGATTTGAGGGGCTGAAGGCAAAAAATGCAGCCCCGGGGCCGCTTTTGGGGGCGGCAGCCCGAGGCTGCAGGTGCAGTATTTTTTTCAGTCTCCCGCCGGGGGCAGGGGGCTTTACTGGTACAGGGGGAAAGCTCTGGTCAGGGCCAGCACCCGGGCGGAGATGTCGTCCTTCTTCTCGTCGTAGTGCCAGATGCAGTCGGCGATGCAGTCCGCAATGACCTTCATCTCGGCTTCGCCCATACCACGGGTGGTGACAGCCGGAGTACCCAGACGGACGCCGGAAGTCACGAAGGGGCTGCGGGTCTCGCCGGGGACGGTGTTCTTGTTGGCGGTGATGTGGACGCTGTCGAGGCGGGTTTCCAGCTCCTTGCCGGTGCATTCCTCGTCCCGCAGGTCGAGGAGCATCAGGTGGTTGTCGGTGCCGCCGGACACCAGCTTGACACCGCGGGCCTGCAGTTCAGCGGCCATGGCCTGTGCGTTTTCCACGATCTTGCGGGCGTAGTCCTTGAACTCGGGCTTGAGTGCCTCGCCAAAGCAGACGGCCTTGGCCGCGATGACGTGCTCCAGCGGGCCGCCCTGGGTGCCGGGGAAGACGGCGGAGTTGATGCGCTTGGCCAGCACGGCATTGTTGGTCAGGATGAGGCCGCCGCGGGGGCCGCGCAGGGTCTTGTGGGTGGTGGTGGTCACGACGTCGGCGTAAGGCACCGGGCTCTGGTGCATCCCGCCGGCCACGAGGCCCGCGATGTGGGCCATATCCACCATCAGGAAAGCCCCGTAGCCGTGGGCGATCTCAGCCAGCTTCTCGAAGTCGATGGCACGGGGGTAGGCCGAAGCGCCTGCCACGATCATCCTGGGACGGACCTTCCTGACCTGCTTTTCCAGCTCGGCATAGTCGATGCGGCCATCTTCGCCGACGCCGTAGGAGACGAAGTGGTAGTTCTTGCCGGACATATTCACCGGAGAGCCGTGGGTCAGATGACCGCCCTGAGACAGGTCCATGCCCATGACGGTATCGCCCAGATCGAGCAGGGCGAAGTAGACGGCCAGATTGGCCTGTGCGCCGGAGTGGGGCTGGACGTTGGCGTACTTTGCGCCGAACAGCTTGCAGGCGCGCTGGATGGCGATGTTCTCCACCTCATCCACATAGGCACAGCCGCCGTAGTAGCGCTTGCCGGGCAGGCCCTCGGCGTACTTGTTGGTGAGGATGCTGCCCATAGCGGCCATGACGGCAGGCGAGACGATGTTCTCGCTGGCGATGAGCTCGATATTTTCCCGCTGGCGGGTCAGCTCACGGTCCATGGCCGCAGCCAGCTCCGGGTCGGCCTTTTCCACGAGGCCGATGGTATCCATCATATCGTTGTACATACGATTTACCCCTCTCTCTGATGCAAAAAATCAGTTCGCGCGGGCTTCCGCTCATTCCGGCCCGCCTGTTTCCATGATACCAGACATCGTGGATTTCTTCAACAGCATTTCGCACAAACCGATACAGTTTGATTCGTTTCTTTTCGGTTGGATGAAGATATTTCACCCATCCTGCCAAAGCCTTGCTTTTTCTGCGCCCAGCGCTTATTATTATAACAAAAATCCGTCCCGGTTTTTGTGCAGATTTGCCCACCGGGTGCAGAAAGGAGCCCATTGCCATGACCATCACGGAGCAAAAAGCCGCACAGCGCAAAGCGGGCATTGCAGCCCGCCGGGCGTTGTCGGACACCGAGCGCACCCGTTCCAACGCCGCTCTCTGCGCCCGCATCGCGGCATTGGACTGCTTCAAAAAGGCAGAAAACATCCTGCTCTACGCGGCCTTCGGCGGCGAAGCCGACCTCTCGGCGCTGGCTGTGGAAGCGGCCCGGCAGGGCAAAACGCTGGCCTACCCCGTCTGCGGCGAGGGCTTTTCGCTGACAGCCGCCGTACCGGGGCCGGACGGCTGGGAAGTGGGTCTCTACGGCATCCGCACGCCCATTTTGAGCCGGTCGGAGGTTTTACGGCCAGACCAGCTCGACCTCGTGCTGGTCCCCTGCACGGCTTTTGATGCAGTCTGCCGCCGGGTGGGGATGGGGAAAGGCTACTACGACCGCTATCTCCCCCGCTGCATCCGGGCTGTGAAGCTGGGCGTGGCCTTTGAGGCCCAGCGGGTGGATAAAGCGGCAGTGGACGCCCATGACGAAACACTGGACGGATTCGTGACAGAGGGAGGACTTTACTTTGGATCTGACACAACTGAGCTGTGAGGACTTTCTGGGCCGGCTTGCCAGCAAAGCCCCCGCCCCGGGCGGCGGCGGCGCGGCGGCCCTCGTGGGCGCGGCAGGCGTGGCGCTGGGCAATATGGTGGGGGAGCTCACCACCGGCAAAAAGAAATACGCCGCCGTGGAAGAAGAGATCCTGGCGCTGAATGCCCGTGCTGAGACCCTGCGCAAACGGCTGGAAGCCCTCGTGCAGGCTGACGCCGACGCATTCACGCCTCTGGCAGCGGCCTACGGCCTGCCCAGAGAGACGCCCGAACAGCAGGCCCGCAAGGCCGCTGTGCTGGCCGAGGCGCTGGACGGGGCCTGCGCCGTGCCGCTGGACATCATGGACGCCTGCTGTGAGGGCATCCGTCTTGCGGCCGATTACGCCGAAAAGGGCAGCGTGCTGGCTCTCTCAGACGCAGGCTGTGCGGCGCTGTTCTGCAAGGCCGCACTTCAGGCGTCGGCGCTGAATGTCGCCATCAATACAAAGCTCATGACTGACCGCGCCCATGCCGCCGCGCTGGACGAAAAAGCGGCCCGGATGCTGGCGGAATATCTGCCGCTGGCCGACGAAGTCTACCAGTCCGTGGCAAGCCGCCTGCGGGCCTGATGCATAGAAAGGGAACGTATATGTCTACCATTTTGAAGGGCGCGCCCGTCGTGGCCGCCATGAACGAAGCAAATGCCGCCCGCTGCGCCGCGCTGCGGGAAAAGGGCGTTGTCCCCACGCTGGCCGTCGTCCGGGTGGGGGCGCGCCCCGATGACCTCTCCTACGAGAAAGGCGTCATGGCCCGCTGTGCAAAAGTGGGCGTCGAGGTGAAGCAGTTCCTTCTGCCCGCCGACGCTTCGCAGGAAGAGCTGCTGCGCGTCATTGCCGGCATCAACGCAGACGCCGCCATCCACGGCTGTCTGCTCTTCCGCCCCCTGCCCAAACAGTTTGATGACAGGACCATCCGCGCCGCACTCTCGCCCGAAAAGGACATTGACGGCATCACCGACGGCTCGCTGGCCGGTGTCTTCACCAACACTGCCGTCGGCTACCCGCCCTGCACAGCGCAGGCCTGTCTTGAAATTTTGAAATTCTACAACATTCCCCTCTCCGGCAGGCGGGCCGTCGTCGTGGGCCGCAGCCTCGTGGTGGGCAAGCCCGCAGCCATGATGCTGGACCGGGAAAACGCCACCGTCACCCTCTGCAACTCCCGCACCCAGAACCTGCCCGATGTCTGCCGTGAGGCCGATGTTGTGGTGGTGGCCATGGGCAGGATGGGCTTTATCGGCGCAGAGCATCTGCGGGCCGGTCAGGTCGTCGTGGATGTGGGCATCCATGTCAACGAGGAAGGCAGACTCTGCGGTGACGTCCGCTTTGGCGAGGCAGAGCCTGTGGTGGAGGCCATCACCCCCGTCCCCGGCGGCGTCGGCACCGTGACGACTTCCGTGCTCGTGAGCCATGTGGTGGAGGCGGCAGAGAAGAGCGTATAATTCCCCCGCTAAAGGCTCTCCCCCTGGGAGAGCTGGCGCGGAGCGCCTGAGAGGGCAAGGATGCTGACAGAGAGACATGGATGCGGCGATCGTTTCGCTCTGACAAAGAGTCTGCCTATCGCTGTGCAGTGGCTCTGCCTCACCGGGCTTGCCCTCTCCGTCATTGCTTTGCAATGACACCTCTCCCAAAGGGAGAGGCTTTGGCATATTGGAAAGCTTCTATTTTTATCTCTATACACCAAAAGCGCCCGGTGGGTATCCACCGGGCGCTTTTGGCATTGACAGAACAATGAGAATAATTGGGAATTGGGAAATTGGAATAGGTCTTAGTTTATGCGGCCTTTGCCGGGGCAAAGACCAGAGCCTTCTTGCGGCGGTTCTGCATTGCGCGCACCACACAGCTCAGGGTGAAGTTGATGATGAAGTAGATGACGCAGGCTGTGCCGAACAGCACCATGACGTCGGAGACATTCACCGTGCCGAGACCGTTGTAAGTACCGGCGGCGCTCAGCAGCTGGCGGATGCGGGCCATCAGCTCGATGGTGGCCACGTTTGCCAGATAGGAGGAGTCCTTGATGGTGGTGATGACCTGGCTGAGCAGGGTCGGCACGATGTTGCGGTAAGCCTGCGGCAGGACGATGTAGAGCAGCACCTCAGCGGTGTTGAAGCCCTGTGCATAGCCGGCCTCGAACTGGCCCTTGGACACGCCGTTCAGGCCGCCGCGGACGATCTCGGCGATGACGGAGGAGTTGAAGAGGATGAGGGCCAGAGCGGCCTTGAACAGAAGCTTCATCTCCACGCTGGTCAGGCCGAACATCTTGCGGGCGAAAAAGCCCGGGCAGGGGCAGAACACCACGCAGATGAAGATCCAGAGCAGGTAGGGCGTGTTGCGGAACAGCTCGATATAGGCGGCAGCGAACCAGCCGAGGATGCGGGCCGGACCCTTTTTGCAGTAGGTGCGGGCCAGCGCCAGCAGAGAGCCCACGATGAGGCCCATGATGACGCCCAGCACCGAGATGATGCAGGTGAAGGCCACGCCGCGCAGCAGGTAGAGCATGACGCCTTCTCTTGTCAGGATGGAAAGGCTTGCAGCAAGCGTCTTCATATCAGGCAGCCTCCTTCAGCTCTACTTTCTTGGCAGCGGTCTTGAGACTCGTGTTCACGCGGCCCTTGCGCTCCTTGAGGGAAGCTTCCCAGCGGGCTGCCAGAGTGGACAGCGGGAAGCAGACCACGAAGAAGATGAGGCCGCAGACGATATAAGCGGGGGCGTATGCGCCGCCGGTGGAAGCACCGGTGACGAAGCTGTAGGTCACGCTGATGAGGTCAGCGCCGCCCACGATGTAGAGGCAGGAGGTGTTCTTGAAGAGGTTGACCACCTGGTTGACCATCGGAGGGAGCATCACGGGGATGCTCTGGGGCAGGATGATGTAGCCCATCCGCTGCAGATAGTTGAAGCCCTGCGCCTGTGCGGCCTCGAACTGGCCCTTCGGCACAGACTCGATGGCGGCGCGGACGACCTCGCCCATGTAAGCGCCGGTGTAAACGCCCAGTGCAATGATGCCGGTGCGGATGACGCCGAGGCTCACGCCTGCAAATGCCAGCGCATAATACAGGAAGCACAGCTGCAGCAGCAGCGGGGTGTTCTGGACGAACTCGACGTAAATGCGGGCGATGATGCGCAGCAGCTTACTGCCGCTGGTGGACATCAGGCCCAGCGCAGCGCCGATGATGAAGGCCAGCGCCAGTGCGCAGACGGCGGTCTGCAGCGTGTTGCCCAGACCCAGCAGAAAACTCTCACGATGCGTCCAGACGGTGGACCAGGACTCTAACGAAAACAAGCCAGACATGGCAAACTCCCCTTTCCCTGCACTCTCTTGGTTCTGAAACGTCTGGGCTTAATCCAGACCGTTGTCTTTGATGAGCTGCTCGATGGTGCCATCTGCCAGCCAGCCCTTGACGAGGTCGTCGCACAGGGTGGAGAAGTCGCTGCCCTTCTTGGTGGCGACGCCATACTCCTGCGGGCTGAACTCAGCGTCAATGTAGCTGCGGCCCTCGGTCTTGTAGATGGCGAGGATGGACTTATCGACGCAGAAGCCCTGCACTTCGCCTGCGCTCAGTGCGGTGCTGATGGCGGGATAGTCGTCGTACTGACGGAAGGAGACGCCATCCTTCCAGGTGTCGGCGTTGAAGGTGTCGGCGTCGAAGTTTGCGCCGTCCAGCACGCCCTCGTCGATCATGGCCTTGACCAGAGCACGAGCGGAGGTGGAGCCGGAGGAGACGCCCACGACCTTATCCTTCAGGTCAGCCAGACCCTTGATGCCGGTGGAGTCCTCCACCAGAACGGAAACGTAGTCGGTATAGTAGGGGGTGGAGAAGTCCCAGGTCTTCTTGCGCTCTTCGGTGATGGTGAAGGTAGCCAGAACGGCGTCGATGTCGCCGGAGTCCAGCAGCTCGCCGCGGGTGGCGGCGGTGACTGTGGTGAACTCAACGTCCACGCCGAGGTGCTCTGCGATCATCTCGGCGAGGCTGTCCTCGAGGCCCTTGTACTCGCCGGTGAGGGTATCCTGAAAGCTGAAGCCCTGAACTGCGTTCTTGACGCCTACTTTCAGGACACCGCGGTCCACGATGGCCTGAGTGTCAGCGCCCAGCGCTGCAGTGGAAGCGGCTGCGCTGCCGGCGGCAGAAGATGCCGTGGAGGCTGCAGTGGAGCTTGCAGAGCCGCCGCAGGCGGTCAGGGCAGCAGCAGCGCCCACCAAACCAGTGACTTTCAGGAAATCACGACGCGAGATCTTTTTCATAATAAACCACTCCTCTTTGTTTTTTCGGCCCGAGCGGCTTTCCCTGTCCGCTCCGAAAACGGCCTGTTATCAACAACGGCGTCTCACCACAACTTGTGAGCCCCTGCCGTGTCAACCTTTGTTGTTCGTCCTCTCAGCGGACGATCTTGCTCAGGAACTGCCGGACGCGCTCGTTCTTGGGGTTGGTGAAGAAGTGCTCCGGCGTGCCTTCCTCAATGATCTGGCCGTCCGCCATAAAGACGATGCGGTCGGCCACGTTTCGTGCAAAGCCCATCTCGTGGGTGACGACCACCATCGTGATGTTCTTCTCGTGTGCCAGCTTTACCATGACATCCAGCACTTCCTGGATGGTCTCAGGGTCGAGGGCCGAAGTCGGCTCGTCGAACAGGATGATCTTGGTCTGTGCGCAGAGGGCGCGTGCAATGGCGATGCGCTGCTGCTGGCCGCCGGACAGCTGCGGAGGATAGACATCTGCTTTGTCCCGGAGGCCGACGACCTCAAGATAATGATATGCCAGCTCTTCGGCCTCTGCCTTGGTCTTGTGATGGAGCTTCATGGGTGCCAGCGTCAGGTTTTTGAGCACCGTCATGTGGGGGTAGAGGTTGAACTGCTGGAAGACCATGCTCATGTTGTCGCGGACGATCCTGGTCTTGTTCTTGTTGGTCAGCTCCTGACCGTCGATGTAGACGTGGCCGCTGGTCGGCTCTTCCAGAAAGTTCATGCAGCGGACGGTGGTAGATTTGCCGCTGCCGGACGGTCCGATAATGACCAGCTTTTCGCCCTCGGCGACCTCGAGGTTCACGTCTTTGAGGACGTGCAGGTCTCCGAAGTACTTGTCAACGTGTTCGAGTTTGATCACTGTGATCCCCGCCTTTCCCTATCCTGTTCTGTCGTCCGTGCTCCAGCGCCGCGGACAGCGCATCCTGTGCGGCTTTCCCGAACCGCACACAAAAACGAAAAAACAAAAAAGGCGCAAAGTGAATCCATTCACTTAAGCGCCTTTGCTTTCGTTGGTTAAAGTATAGTCTTTTTCCGCCTGACTTTCAATCCATAAAGTGCAACAAAAATCAGAGCGGGTCAATCTGCATTTTGGAAAGCTGCACAAACATCGTACTTAAAATCCGTAAATCAGCGGGTCATCAGCAGGAGCAGCGCCGATGCGACGGCCTGCAGGATGAGCCAGCGGGCCACCACCTGCTCGTCGCTCCAGCCCATGCGCTTGCGCACATGGTCGTGCAGCGGGGTGAGGGTGTTCTTGAGGATGCTGATGTGGAGGAAGCGCTTGAAGCTGATCTTCAGGATGCCGAGGCTGCCGTCCACGATGAACACCAGCGCCGCCAGCAGGAAGGCGAACGGGTGGCCGCTCTTGAGGGCCAGGATGGCGAGGAAGAAGCCCATGGCACGGCTGCCGGCATCGCCCATCAGGAGGCTGGAAGGCTTTGCGTTGGACCACAGGTAGGCCAGCAGTGCGCCGATAAAGACGATGGCAGCGGTGGAGTAGTCCCCCAGCTCCTCGCCGTAAGCCAGCAGGAAGGTGCCGATGCTCACCACCGCGAGGCTGGCGGACAGGCCGTCCACGCCGTCGGTGCAGTTGACCACGTTGATGCTGGCCCAGATGAGGATGACGATGAGCAGCAGGTAGAGCGGATAGGCAATGGTGAAGGTGGTGCTCAGGAAGTTGACTCTCGTGCCGTTGAAGTTCAGGTAGGTAACACCTGCCACCACGGCAATGACAAAGTCGATGAGGCCCTTCTTGTACTCGTTCCACGCCGTCTCGGAGGCGTCGTCAAAGTAGCCCGACAGCATGGAGGCGATGAGCAGAACGGTATAAATAAGGTACTCTACCTTAAAAGGCACCACCGCCAGCGTCACCAGCGCGATGCAGAGCACGAAGATGAGTCCGGAACCCCGGGCCTTGCCCTTGGAAAGCTCGCCGTTGACGGCGAAGGCACGGCCATGGTCGTGGGGGAGCTTGTCGTGGAAGACCGAGTCCATCAGGGCGGTCAGGGCAAACGCCAGCAGGAACGCCAGCGCGTCCACGGTCTGCTGGCCGGTAGCTGAAATAAGCTGCAGCATATTTTGAACCTCTTTCAATGATATTCTTCTTACTCCGAGAGTGTATCACGCCAGAGCCAAAAAATCAATCGCCCGGTTTGACAATTTTCCTCCCCGTGCCTATAATAGTAGGACAGCTTATCAACACAGAAAACAGGAGACGACATGACACTTTCTTTGGAGCAGCTCTCGGCCCGGATGCGGCAGGGCGAGGACATCCCGCTGTCCGACACGGCCCGCATCGCGCTGGCGCTGAGCATCCCTTCCATTCTGGAGCAGCTGGTGGTCACGGCGATGGAGTACATCGACGCCGCCATGGTGGGCCACATCGGCGCAGAGGCCACCGCCGCCATCGGCATCGTCAGCTCGAGCACCTGGCTGCTCCACGGCATCCTTGTGGGACTGTACACCGCGTTTTCGATCCAGATCGCCCAGTACCTCGGGGCCGACCGCCAGCAGGACGCCCGGGGCGTGCTGCGGCAGTCCATGCTCTTCAACTTCATCCTGGGTCTGGGCGCTGCAGCTTTCGGCGTCGGCATCAGCCGTTTCCTGCCCGGGTGGCTGGGGGCGGACATCTCGCTCCAGGCCAGTTCCAGCGCCTACTTCGCCATCTGGTCGGCGGCCCTCCCCTTCACGATGGCGATGGGGATGTATAGCGCCATGCTCCGGGCCACCGGCGACGCCCTGACCCCCGGCCTCATCAGCGTGCTGGTCTGTGTGCTGGACGTGGTGTTCAACTTCTTCCTCATCAATCCCACCCGGCAGATCCTGCTCTTCGGCCAGAGCGTCACAGTCTGGGGTGCCGGCCTCGAAGTCCCGGGTGCGGCGCTGGGCACAGCGCTTTCCACGACCATCGGCGGTCTGCTGGCGCTGGGCGTCCTGCTGCTGCGGGACGGCCCGCTTTGCATCCGAAAGCCCGGCAGCTGGCGCATCACCTCCGCCTGCCTGCGCAACCTCTGGCGGGTGGGTACACCGCTGGCCGCCGAGCGTGCGGCCCTCTCGTCGGCGCAGGTGCTGCTCGTCCGGATCGTCTCGGGCCTCGGCACGGTGGCCATCGCGGCCAACAGCCTCGGCGTCAGCGCCGAGGGCCTCTGCTACATGGCAGGCTACGGCATTCAGGACGCCTCCATCGCCCTCATCGGGCAGGCCGTCGGCGCCCACCGCCGGGATATGGCGAAGCGGTTCGCCTGGCTCTGCACCATGATGGGCATGGGCATCATGGCCCTGTCCGGCGCGGGGCTCTGGCTCTTTGCCCCGGCCCTCATGGGCATCTTCACGGCAGATGCCGCCGTCATCGCGCTGGGTGCGCAGGTCCTCCGCATCGAGGCTTTTGCAGAGCCGATGTTCGGGGCCAGCATCGTAGCAAGCGGCGCGATGCAGGGCGCAGGCGACAGCACAGGCTGCTTTGTGCTGAATCTGTTCAGCATGTGGGGCGTCCGGCTCACCCTCGCCTTCCTGCTGGCTCCCCGGCTGGGCCTCATGGGCGTCTGGGCCGCCATGTGCATCGAGCTCTGCATCCGGGGCGCTCTGTTCCTCATTCGGCTTGCAAGGGGCAAGTGGCTCGATAAAGGAGCGTTACAATAAACAAAATGGGCATGTGCCAGCGGCACATGCCCATTTTGTTTATTCAAATTTACTTCCGGCCATGCAGGATGGGAGACAGGGGCTTATAGATGACCATGCAGAGCACGGCGTCCAGCAGACCCTTGACCAGCGTGAAGGGCAGGTTGAAGATGACGAGGCACTTCATGAGGCTGTCGGCAGAGGGCAGGATGGCCTGATACATGCCGAGGATGGCCTCCAGCGGCATGTGGTAGAACTCCACATAGGCCGGGTAGGTGATGAAGTAGTTGGAGGGTACGCTGAACAGGGCCATGGCGGCGGCACCCGCTACCGCGCCGAGGATGGCGGTCTTGCGGCTCTTATGATGCTTGTAGATGACGCCCGCCACAGCGGAGAAGACAGCGCCCAGCATAAAGTTGCACAGCTCGCCGACACAGGCAGTGCTGGTACCCTTGACGACGATGTGGAGCAGGTTCTTCATGAAGCTGATGACCACGCCGTACACCGGGCCGAGGGCGAACGCGCCCAGCAGGGCGGGCAGGTCGGAGAAGTCCATCTTGACGAAGGACGGGATGAGCATCGGGATGG